>JAEEGH010010040.1_pt1 | contig 21846 bp, 20 predicted proteins | sample 9134181 | NCBI WGS metagenome assembly JAEEGH01 (sample SAMN16246544, study PRJNA631951) | gut metagenome | biome: gut microbiome; feature: rumen; material: DP-attached | host: Bos | place: Iran: Karaj | collected 2018-10
TGTCAACATTCATTTACAGCAATGCCCTATCTGACGCTTACATCATACAGAAATTGCGCCTCTTTGTCAACATTATCTGTAAAATTATCTTTACATAGTGCATCGTTATGCAGAGTACGGCCGTTTTTGAGCTTTTTTTGTATATAATTAAGTTTACACTTTGCACATCTTGTTTTTTGAAACCGATTGTGATATAGTTATTTTACAAAATGTAAACGGAAAGGAAATCTCCGATATGGCAATCAGACGGGTCACCGTTTCAGATATTGCAAAAGCATGCGGATTGAGCCGCAATACCGTTTCCAAGGTGTTCAACGGCCGCGGTTCGGTTCCCGAATCGACAAAACAGTTCATTTTGCAAAAAGCGCAGGAACTCGGCTACGGCGTGTTTTCCGAATGGATTCCGTCCAAACCGGCCGAAAACCCCGGAAGTATTGCCGTTCTGACACAGCAAAAGATGCTGAGCCACAACTTCGGCACCTCGTTTATAACAAGTTTCACCAATCGTATCAGCCGTCTGGGCTATTTTATTAAAATCTATGAAATATCCCGGGATGAAATCGCGCAGCAGAAGCTCCCGCCGCATCTTCTTCTGAAGGATACCGCGGGTATTCTCACCATTGAACTGTTCGATCGGGAATACCAGGATATGGTCTGCTCGCTGGGCATCCCCTGCGTTTTTATTGACGGGTATGCCCATATCATGCGTACCGTTCCGAAATGCGATTATGTATCCATGGAAAATACAGCTTCTATCAACGTCCTGACGCAGCATCTGATCAACACCGGTGCGAAGACGATCGGTTTCGTCGGCGACAAGGAGCACTGCAGCAGTTTTTATCTGCGATGGCTCTCCTGCAACAACGCACTTTGGCTTTCGGGGCTTCCCGTGTCCGACCCGTATTCCATTCTGGAACCGGACAACTCACCTTACAGCGATCCGGACTGGATGAACACAATGCTGGACCGGATGCCGCATATTCCGGACGCGTTTGTTTGTGCCAACGATTATCTTGCGATCCAGCTGATGGTTGCGTTGAAGCGCAGAGGGCTTTCCGTTCCGAACGACGTGATGATCACCGGATTCGACGGTTCTCCCGAATCCGCTGTTATCGACCCGCCGCTGACGACCGCGCAGATTCCGAGTGTCGAAATGGGGCGCTCCGCCGCCGAGCTTCTGCATATGCGCATCAATAATACATCCGCTCCCTTCACCATCGTCCAATACAAAACGACTCCGATCTTCCGCGGCTCCACCCGCTGATCCGCAAAAGCAAAAAGAAACAGCCCAACGCTTTCGTCGGGCTGTTTCTTTTTCAACAATCGTGTGCGGTCTATCAATGGTGTTTTCTATTGGTCTATTTGTAATGAAAACTGGAAGTATGGGTTTCAAACCCTCAAAGAAAGAGAACTGAATAACATAGAATGGCCAAGAGAAAGGCTCCCGATAGCCATTTCTCTTATTGATAATCCATTTGAGAACGGATGCAATGCGCCAGTAGGAATAGATGTGCTACCTCTTGAATGCAATGTATAACGCAAAAAGCAAAATATCTTTTTTGGTGCAACGTGCCACTAAAAAAGCCCCAATTCTGGGGCTTTTTCCTTTTCCATCCTATGTGCAAATCACTCATTTTCGCGGTTTGACGACAAAATTACGACACTTTGAAATCACGGCTTTGGGTATGATCGACCCGCCATTCCGCTTTTTAGATGAATATGCATGCCGGCAGGGGCACTATAATTCAAGAGAAAAACCAATCTTCACACGTTTCAATGGAAAATATGTTCTCATAAACACACTTTTCAATACGTTTTGCTTCCCGGTTTTCGCACAAAGCAATTTCTCGCATATCTTATTCTATACAAGAAACAACGCACCGGTTACCCGATGCGCCATAAAAAACTATATCAAAAAGTATTTGTGTTTGCAATCAATCCACTATCTTCTGGTCTTTTGCCATCTGTACCAACGAACGAATGAACTCTTGATGCTTTTCATATTTTGAATAACTGTCAAATCGTATTTCGTACTGTTTGTTCCGTCCTACAAACGAAGCATCAAATCCCTTGTCCTCAAGCTGCTTTGTGATTTCTTCATCTTCACCCAACTTGATACAAAAATAGATAAATTGTTTTTTCGGTCTGAACGAGATGAAGTTGTTTGCTATCAAATCCTGTTCCAGTATACTATAGATGGCAACGCCCCGCTACAGGATGTGCAGCGGGGCGTTGCCAGGAGGGACCGTCATGAAAAAAGAGTTTGAATATCTTGTTTAGAGGGCATGGAGCGGATGGCGCCCTTCTTGGTGGTGACGAGATACGCCGCAGCGTTGGCGAAGCGCAACATGGCTTCAAGGCTCTCCTCACTCCGATCGTTCAGGCCGTTGTTCAGCACGTCGTGGAGCACGCAGGCGCAGAAGGTGTCCCCGGCGCCGGTGGTCTCGATGGTGCCGCCCAGGCGGAAGGCCGGGACGTAGATCCGATGGCCGCAGCAGTAGGAATAGCTGCCGTCGGGTCCGGCGGTGACGTTCAGCAGGCGGATGTTCGGGAACCACCGTTGGAGGATGGCCGCGCCCTGATCAAAGTCGGATTCGCCCGTCAGGAACAACAGTTCGTTGTCCGCGATCTTGAGAATGTCGCACTGGCTGAGGCCCCAGGCCATGGCCTCCCTTGCGTGCGCTTCCGTATCCCACAGGGGCGGGCGATAGTTGGGGTCGAAAGAGATCAGCGCGCCGGCCTCTTTGGCCATGGCGACGGCCTGATGCGTTGCCTCCCGCACGCCCTCGTGGGTCATGGACAGGGTACCGAAGTGGAAGATGCGGCAGTTTTGCAGCATGTCCCGGGGCAGCTCCTCAGCCCGCAGCATCATATCTGCGCCGGGATTGCGATAGAAGGAGAAATCCCTGTCCCCGTTGGGGAAGGTATGGACGATGGCCAAGGTGGTGTGGACCTCCGGGTCCGTGAGCAGCGCCGAAGTGTCGATGCCGGCTTCGGATACCACCTGCCGCAGCTGACGGCCGTAAACGTCGTTTCCCACCTTGCCTATGAAAGCGGTCCGCCTGTCCAGCTTGTTCAGCATGGCCAGCACGTTGCAGGGAGCGCCGCCGGGGTTGGCTTCCCATAGGGGATTCCCCTGCTCGCTCAGTCCGCTTTCGGTGAAATCGATCAAAAGCTCACCCAGAGCCACGACGTCATACTTTTTCACGGGACACCTCCTGAAACAGATCGTATTTATCGATGTCCATCTCCACCTGACCCTCTGCAAAGAAGGATATCCCGGTGGCGGAAAGGTCGGTGAGGACCGTGGCAGTGACGGTCTGTTCGCCGTCGTTGAGGAACACCTCCACGCTGTAGCGGTCCAGGATCATCCGCAGTTTCAGCTCGCCGCCCCGATTGGGCACCAGCGCCCGGCGCTGATGGATATAGGCACGGCGGGAACCGGAGAACTTGCGGTCGATCCGCAGGATGGATTCATGGGGGCGATAGCTGAGCTTGGTGAAGAACCGCTCGTCCTCCATGAATCGTATCTCAAACTTATGATAGACACATCCCGGGGCGGGGCGAATGGTGATCTCCATGTCCACCATGCGACCCTCGACGCCGGGAAGGCGCAATTCGCCATCCACCCGGACGTTTTCATAGGACACCCGGCGGCTCCGATGCTCCTCCAGCTCTCGGATGGGCCGCTGGTACAGTCGCCCGCTGCGAAGGAACAGCTCCCGGGGCAGGCTCATCTGGCCATACCACAGCAGATCCTTCCGGCCCGCGTTTTGGCAGGCGTCCCAGTTCTGCATCCAGCCGATCATCACCCGCCGCCCGTCGGGGGTCAGAATGGTGGTGGGGGCATAGAAGTCGATGCCGTAGTCCACGGCGTGGTCCGTTTCGGGAACGAACCGCTTGCCGTCGTCCTCCAGATGACCGATGAAGGCCACGGTGCCGTTTCCGTTGTGATACTCGAAGTCCTGGGGCAGCATGTCCTGAGGGCTGACGAGCAGCACGGCCTTCCCGTCCAGCATAAAGAAATCGGGGCACTCCCACATCAGGCCCAGGCGGCCGTCGTTCTCCGCAAAGACGCTTTCAAAGCGCCAACGAAGCCCGTCCTCGCTGGAAAACAGCAGAAGCTTTCCCAGCCGCTCCTTGGTGCAGGTGCCGACGATGGCCCGGTAGGTTCCGTCCGATTCCCGCCAGATGCTGGGGTCTCTGAAATCGTAGGGGCTGCATTCATCGGGCAGATCGGCCGCGGTGAGCACGGGGTTGCCGGCATACTTTTCATAATCTATCCCATCCCCCAGGGCCAGGCATTGAACCTGCAGGTTTTCCCGGGTAGCCCCGCCCTCCCGGCGATTGCCGGTGTACATCAAAAGCTGCCGCCCGTCCGGCATCTCCATGGCGCTGCCGGACCAGCATCCGTCAGCATCATACCACTCATTGGGCGCCATGGCCGCCGGCAGATACCGCCAGCTCAGCAGATCGCCGCTGACGGCGTGGCCCCAGTGCATGGTGTCCCAGCAGGTGTCATAGGGATTGTACTGATAGAACAGATGATACTCCCCCTTGTAGAAGGAGAACCCGTTGGGATCGTTCATCCAGCCCGTGCAGGGGGAAAGATGGAACTTGGGTCGAGCCATCTCAGGTATTTGCCGGGACGCCTCCCGCTCATAGGCTCTTGCGAACAACAGTTTCTGGTTCATTCAAACTTCTCCTTTTCCATCCGCGCCTTGTCCTCGGGCCGCATGTGTTTGAGGAACGTCCATTCGATGGGGAACGTGGCGCCCCAGTACACCGTGGCGGGAATGAAGATCACCGTGGCGGGCAGTGTCAGGGCAAGAGCCATGCCGCCCATCACCAGGACCATCACGCACAACATCTTGACGGGATGGGCCCTGAGCAGCATAAAACTATACCGCAGCACCTCTTTCACGGTGCCGTTGAACCGGGCCGCATAGGCGGCGAGATACACCGTCCAGGTGAGGGCCAGCACCACAAGGGCCAGCGTGACGCCATAGAACCAGCCGAAGGAATACCCCTGCAGGATCAAACTCCTGAGCAGCAGGGCGTCCGCGCCAAGGAACCCAAGGATGGCCAGCGCCACCAGCCAGGTGAGGGTGGACCGTTTGAAGTTCTCTTTGAAGGCGGAGAAAAAGCTGTTCCAGAGATAGTCCTCTCCCTTGCGGACGTGGTGGTATGCGGCGCTGTACAGAGCCGTGGAGGCGGCCCCCATGGTGAAGATGGGCAGCGAGAACACCACCCATAGCACGCTGAGGGCCATAAGGTCGAACATCGCCGTCAGGAACCGCATGATGGGATTGTTGATGTCCAGCAGCCGTCGCATGAGGCGCTCCTTTCCTTATCGGGTATATTGTTTGAGAGCAGAGAACGTGACGGTGTTGTTTTCGGCGAACAGCTTCACGGGTTTGCCGGACACGCCGTAGAGCCGGACCGTCAGGGCAGCCAGGCCGTCCAAATAGAAGACGCCCACGGAACCCTCCTGGATATAGGTGAAGGTATATTCCTTCCCCGCCTCCAGCTGGACTGCTGTCTCGGTGATGAGGGTGCTGCCCTCGTTGAATTGAAGGGACAGCGTGCCCTTGGCGGGGTCCAGCACGATGGTCTTATATTTTTCCTGACGGCCGTTGTAGTCGAAGGCCAGGCCGAAGCTGCCGGTCTTCTCAAACTTCAGCGTGCCGGTGAGGACATAGCTTTCGTAGGCCGTGAACAAATCGGCGTAGTTATAGGCGGAACCGGCGGCGATCTCAGTCTCCATACTGTCCACAAGGAGCTGACGGCGGGCGGTGTGCTGGGCGATCACAGCGTCCACGGGAGCGAGGTACAGCGTGCCATCCGGGTTCTGGAGAAGCTTCTGCACCGCTAAATTCCCCGCCCATCCATTCACATCCTGAGTGGAGGACACGGATTCCGAGCGCCGGGCCCATCCAACCATGTAGGTGTCGGCGCCGTTATCCACGTGCTTGGCGGCATAGAAGAGCTTGCCGTCCAGCCGGACCGCGTCGCCGTAGGGGCCGTAGGGCGAATCGGACATGGCGTACCACAGGGTATCATCCTGGCCGGAATAGGTCAAGTAGTATTTTTCACCCATCTTAAAGGTATCGGAGCACTCCAGGTTCCAGAAGGAGCCGGTGGGATCGGTGAAGATGATGCCGTCGTAGGTGACGGTCTTCAGATCCCCGGACAGGGTGAACTTCAAAATCCGGGCCTTGTTGCTCTGAGCGGCGGTAACGGTCAAGGTGATGGTGTCCGTGGCCTCGTCGTAATAGGCCTGGGGATCCCTGAAATCGTTCTTCTGGCCCAGCTCGGAGGGCGGAACGATCTCCCAATCCGCCACCTTCTCAAAGGAGGTGAGGCTGGAGCCCTTGGCTACCAGGATCTTCTCCTTGAACTCATAACTGTCGGAGAAGGCGTGACCGGTGTAGAAGAAGTAGTAGGTGTCCTTCACCTTTACCACGGAGCCAGTGCCGATCCAGCCATCCTGGCCGCCGGCACGGGAGGCTTCCAGCACCACATCGTCCTTCTCGGTGTAGGTGACGAAATCCTTAGTGGTGGCCAGATAGATGGAGTGGTTGTAGGAATCGCCGCCCTCCTTCAGGTAGTAGATGTAGTAGGTGCCGTCCTCGTAATAGGGCATGGTGTCCCCCACGTAGGGCTGGGCGGTACCGTCCTGGGCGGGCAGGAAGAAGGCTTTGTAGGCATAGGCGCTTTCCTGGCTGCCGGGGGTGCGCAGCATCCCAAAATCCGTTTCGTTCTCCGGGAAAACAAAAGCCTCCCCGTCTGCCGCCGTTTTGTCATTCTTGGCGGCGGGAGCTTCCGACTCGGTCTTGCCCTTACAGGCGGCGAGGCTCAGCAGGAGCAGCGCGGCCAGGAGCAGGGCGAACAGTCTTTTTATCATAGGACCCTCCTATAAAACCGGATACAGGGGGATGATCCTTCATCCCCCTGTTGGATCAGACTATATCAGAGCACAGGCATCTGATAGATGGCGACGCTGGTGAACTCGATGGTCACGCCGTTCAGAGCCGCGGTGGCTTCGGAACCGAACTGGAACAGAAGCTCACAGGGCATGTCGGTGATGAAGATGTCCTTGGTCTCGAAGGTGAAGGTCTTCTCCTCGGTGGTGAAGTCAATACCCTCGGACACGCGGGGATCCCAGCTGCCCTGAGGATTCAGGAAGAAGCCACAGGAAACGGGCTTGTCGGCCTTGGCCTTGATCTCCACGGTGAAGTAGCTGTCGGCGGGCAGGGTGATGGGGCAGATCAGCTTGTTGTGCCAATCCACGGTGCCGCCGTCGTCGATGCGGTAGAAGAGGCTGCCGTCGCTGGTCCAGATGGTGCCCACGCCGCGCTCGTTGTCCTCATCGGTGCCGTTGAAGGTCTCCCAGGGATACTTCTCCTTATCTACGTTCTCCGCAGCGCGCATACCGAAGGGAGCGAAGTCCTCGATGGTCTTCTTGGTCTCCTTGTCGCCGCCCACCTTGTTGAACACGAAGTTCTTGACGGTGATCTTGTTGGCGGTCACGTCCTCGGAGGGGTTGCCGATCTGCATGCGCAGCACGGGGTCGCTGATGTTGGCTTCCGCCGTGAAGGTCTTGCTGACGGTCACTTCCTGGCCGGCTTCGAGGCCGATGCCGTTGAAGTTGGCGCGGGCAGCCCATTCCTGAGTGTCGCTCTCCACCAGCGCCTCGCCACCCTGATTGTTCTCGGAAACGACGGTGAAGCTGTAGTTGTACTTCTCGCCCTGCTCGATGGTGATGCCGGGGAGCTCCAGAACGGCCCGGATGCTCCAGACGCCGCCGCCCTCGCCGGGGTACGCGTCGATGGAGAACACGGCTGCGCCGTCCTCATAGGCCACGCTGGCCGCAGCGCCGTCACCGGCCGCGGCAGCAGCGCCGCTGCCCGCGAACTCGGCGGTGTACAGGGGCTCCAGCACTTCCGCACCGACGCTCTCGTAGATCTCCACCTTGTCGATGATCACGGAGAAGTTCTCGGGGGTGGTGTCGGCAGCGTTCTCGGGGTTGGGGGTAATCTTGCCCAGGTGGAGGCGAAGCTCCGCGACGCCGTCCTCGGGGGCGGTGAAGTTGGACTCGACGCACTTCATGGTCTCATCCAGCCGGAAGTTCCACACCTCGCCGCCGAAGGTCTTCCACTCGTCGGTGGAGCCGTCTTTGGGGATGAAGTGAGCGAAGGTGGGGGCGGTGGACTTGGCCCAGATCTTGATCTTATAGTCCGCGCCGGCCTTCACGTCCAGGTTCTTGACGAAGCGGATGGCGCCGTCGCCCTCGCCGGGGTTGACGATGTCGATGACGAACGCGCCGTCCTTGAGCGCGCCGGCGGCGTCAGCGCCGTCCACGACGGCTTCCCAGCCGTGGGCGTTGGCGGTGTCGGCGGTGGAGAAGTCGAACTGCTTGAGCAGGGTGGCTTCACCGGTCTTCTTGGTGACGGTCAGCGTGGCATAGGCTTCCGCCGTGGCGCCGGCCTTGTCGGTGACGGAGTAGACCAGCTCATAGGAACCGGCGTTCTCCGGGGTGGCTTTGCCGCCCTTGAAGTCCAGGGAGGGAGTGGATTCCACGGTGATCATCCCGGTGATATCCCCGTCCTCGGGGTCTGCGGCGGTAACGCCGGCCAGCGCGTCGAAGCTCTGACCCGCTTCCACAGACGCGTCCTGAACGCCCTGGATGGAGGGCTTCTGGTTCTCGCCGGAAGCCGCGGGCGCCGCGTCCTTGCCGCCGCAGGCCGCCAGGGACAGGAGCATCAGGAGGGACAGCAGAATTGCAAACGCTTTCTTCATGAACATATCCTCTCTATTCTTTATTTGCCGATGTAACGATCATAGGCGTCCTGATAGACCTTCTGGATGCCAGCGATGTTGCACTTGCCGTTGAGATCCTTCTGGAAGGTCTCCCACTGGGCATCGCTGACGCCGCCGCCCATGAGCCACTTGATCAGGTTGGTACGGATGTAGTCGTTCAGGTTGGTCTCATAGTTGGCCAGGGTGTTCAGCTCGTCCAGGGTGAACTGCAGGTTGGAATAGCAGGGCTTCACGTTGGCGGGCATGAAGGGGGTGGCATGGGCGGTGAGCCGCTCCAGACGGAGCTTGGCGCGGGGCTCCATGTTGACCACGTTGTTCCAGGCGTAGTCGCTCAGGTAGATGATGCCCAGCGGGGCGTTCTGGAGCCGCAGCTCGTCGGAGGTGACGCCTTCGGGCAGGGGCTTCTGCACCAGCATGCCCTTCTCATCCAGCTGCTCCTCATAGACGATGCCGATGGGGCCGTAGTTGATCTGCGCGGAGATCAGGGGATCGTAGTACCGATCAAAGTAGGCCAGCAGCACTTCCACGTTGGGGCAGTTGGCGAAGATGATGACTTCGCCCGCGCCCACCTCGGGGTTGTTGGAGATGCACAGGGTCTGATCGCCGTGAGGCCCGATGATGGGGTTGCAGACGATGTAGTTCTCGGGATTGGAGACGACGGTCTCGCTCTCCCACCAGTAGAAGGCGCCGTAGGTCTCCAGACCCTTGCCGTTGGCCAGGAAGTTATCCTGGGACTGCTCGAAGCAGACCTTGGGGATCAGGCCGTCGGCGACCCACTTGGCGATGAAGTTGGAGGCTTCCTTGAAGCGCTCGTCCTGGACGGTGTAGGTCACCTTGCCGTCCACGATGACACGGTGCTCCAGGTTGTCGTTCAGGCCGAACATGCCGTACAGGTCGCACTGGTTGCCCTGCCAGTTGTTGTAGACGAAGCTCAGGGGGCGCTCGTCGTCGGTCTTGCCGTTGCCGTTCATGTCGTTGTCGCGGAAGTAGGTCAGCATCTCGGTCATCTGGTCGGAGTTCAGGGTCAGGCCGTCCTTCAGATCGTCAACGCTCACACCGTGGACAGCGCCGGCCTCGATGGCCGCGGCAGCCCAGTTCTTGTTCAGGAAGAGGATGTTGGGGTTCTGCAGCAGACCCATCTCCTCGATGCGGGGCAGGGAGTAGATCTTGCCGTCCTCCACGTTAATGAGCTGGGCCTTGATGTCGGGGCGCTCCTCCAGGAGCTTGGAGAAGTTGGGCATGTACTCCAGGTAATCGCTGATGGGGACCAGAACGTTGCGGCGGGCGTACTTGATGATCTCGCCGGAGCTCATGCCCGCGTGGTAGATGGCGTCGGGCCGGTTGTCCGCATTGCCGAAGATCAGGTTCTTCTGCTGGGAATACACGGACTCGGACACGTTCTCCCAGGACACGTAGACATTGGTGCTGGCATACAGATCCTGCATGATCTTCATGTCGTTGTAGTCCAGCGCGGAGGCGTTCTTGGAAGAGTAGACGGTGAAGCTCAGCTCCTGGGCGCCCTTCTCATTGAGGATGGGGGCCTTAGGATCGGTCCACTGGAAGCCGTACTCGCTCACCAGCTTGTCCACATCGGAGCTGGCAGCCTTGGAAGAGCTGCCGCCGCCACCGCAGGCCGCCAGAGCCAGGGTCATGGCGATCAGCAAAAGGCATGCAATCCATTTTTTCATGTGATACTGTTCCTCCTGTTTGAAAATGTTTGGGGTTTACTCCTTGAGGGAGCCGATCATCACGCCCTGGGCGAAGTACTTCTGCACGAAGGGGTACAGGCACAGGACGGGAAGGCTGGAGACGATAACGGAGACGTACTTGAGCTGGTTGGCCAGACGGAACTGCTGGAGGATCGTCTCGCCGCTGCCGCCGGTGGTGGTCTCGGAGGCGATCAGGATCTCCTTCAGCACCAGCTGCAGGGGGTACTTGGTCTCATCCGTCAGGAAGATCATGGCGTTGAAGTAGCTGTTCCACTGACCCACGGCGTAGTAGAGCGCCATGACCGCGATGACCGCCTTGGAGAGGGGGATGACCACGGAGGCGAAGATGCGGAACTGGCCGGCGCCGTCGATCTTGGCAGCTTCGATGAGGCCGTTGGGGATGCTGGATTCAAAGAAGGTCTTGGACATGAACAGGTTCCACACCGACAGGATCGAAGGCAGGATCACCGCCCACATGGTGTTGATCAGGCCCAGGCTGCTCATGACGTTGTAGAACGGGATCAGGCCGCCGCCGAAGAACATGGGGATGATGAAGTAGATCATGAAGAACTTCTTCCCCGGCAGGGTCTTGCGGCTCAGCGCCCAGCCGGCGGGGATCGTCACGATCAGAGACAGGATAACGGTGAGGCCGGTGTAGATGATGGTGTTCAGGTAGCCGCGCCACACGTCGCTGCGCTCCATGATCTTGGCGAAGCCGTCCAGCGTGATGCGCACCGGGTAGAGCACCACCTCGCCCTTCAGCACAGCCTCCGGCTCGGAGATGGAGGCGATGATGATGAAGTAGAGGGGGTAGACGATGATAATGGCAAGCAGGAGCAGGAAAAAGCCGTTGATTATGTAGAATACTTTATCGCCCGCGGTATCCCGAAGGGCGTTCTTTCTTTTCGTCATCTCTTTCCCCTCCTTACCACAGCGAGTTCTCGGAGAACTTCTTGCTGGTCGTGTTGGCAATGATCAGCAGTATTACGTTGATGACGGAGTTGAAGAGGCCGATGGCGGTAGCGTAAGCCTGATCGGGCACGCCGGTCAGACCGCGCTGGTACACATAAGTGGAGATCAGCTGGCTGACTTCGATGTTGCCGTCGGTCTGCATCAGCAGGGCCTTCTCGTAGCCCACGCCCATCAGACCGCCGATGGACATGATGAGCATGACGCTGATCATGGGCATGATGGCGGGCAGATCCACGTGGATCACGCGCTGGAAGCGGGTGGCGCCGTCCAGAATGGCGGCCTCATGCTGCTGCGGGTCCACGTTGGAGAGAGCCGCGATGTAGATAATGGCGCTCCAGCCGAAGTCCTGCCAGTTGCTGGACAGGATGTACAGGGGCCGGAAGGCGCCGGGATTCAGGAAGTAGGAGGTCTCCTTTCCTCCGAAATGCTTTACAATGCTGTTCACCAGGCCGTCGGTGCCGAAGAACAGGTACAGCATACCGACCAGAACCACCAGAGAGATGAAGTGGGGCGCGGTGAAGATCGTCTGCAGAAACTTGGCCGTCCGCTTGCCCTTGAGCGCGTTCAGCATCAGAGCAACCAGGATGGGCAGGGGGAAGCCGATGATGAAGCCGTAAATGCAGATGAGGAAGGTGTTCTTCATCAGGGGCCAGAACTGGGGATCGGAGAAGAAGCGGGTGAAGTTGTCGAAGCCCACCCAGATGGTGGTGTCCGACAGGATCTTGTCGCCGGGCATAAAGTCCTGGAACGCGATCAGCACGCCGTAGATGGGCAGGTAGTTGAAGAGGAATACCACCAGCACCGCGGGGAAGATCATGATCAGGAAGGGCGCGTTTTCTTTCAGGGCCTTGAGCTTTTTGTTCTCAAGCACCGGACCCGAAGGCTCGTTTTTCGAGAGGAGAGACGCCTTCGGTGCACTTTTCACAGCTGCCATCGTTGTCCTCCCAATTTTTAAAACTCGTAGGCTTTGCAGACGGGCGCGTCCTTGGAGGCAGACTCTTCGTCATACCAGATCAGGTTCTTGCCGCTCTCCTTGTCAAAGAGCTGGATCAGGCCCGGGCGGGTGGTGAACTGCACGGTTCTGCCCATGGAGACGTCCGTTTCCAGATCCACCGTGGGGATCAGCATGACGACCTCGTCCTCGCCGCAGCGGGCGTGGATGTTGTACTCGCTGCCCATCATCTCGCTGACCTCGATGTTGGCGCTGAGCTGACCCTCGCCCACGGTCACATGCTGGGGACGGATGCCGGCCACGATGTCGCAGGGCTCCACCTTGTTCTGGGCCAGGGCCTTCTGCTGGAACTCGGTGAGCTCGAACTTCACGCCGCGGATCTCGGCAAGGTACTTGCCCTGTTCCTTGAGGAGCTTGCAGCCGTCAAAGAAGTTCATGACGGGCATGCCGATGAAGCCGGCGACGAACAGGTTCACGGGCTTGTTGAACACTTCCTGGGGGGTGCCGATCTGGTTGACGTAGCCGTCCTTCATGATGACGATCCGGTCGCCCAGGGTCATGGCCTCGGTCTGGTCGTGGGTGACGTACATGAAGGTGGTGTCGATGCGGGAGCGGAGCTTGATGATCTCGGCGCGCATCTGGTTGCGGAGCTTGGCGTCCAGGTTGGACAGGGGCTCGTCCATCAGGAACACCTTGGGGTCGCGCACCATGGCGCGGCCGATGGCCACGCGCTGCCGCTGGCCGCCGGAGAGGGCCTTGGGCTTGCGCTCCAGATACTGGGTGATGTCCAGGATCTCCGCCACCTCGCGCACCTTCTTGTCGATCTCCGCCTTGGGGGTCTTGCGCAGCTTCAGGGCGAAGGCCAGGTTGTCATACACGGTCATGTGCGGGTAGAGGGCGTAGTTCTGGAAAACCATGGCGATATCCCGGTCCTTGGGGGCGACGTCGTTGACGAGTCTGCCGTCGATGTACAGCTCGCCGTCCGAGATCTCCTCCAGGCCGGCCACCATGCGCAGGGTAGTGGACTTTCCGCAGCCGGAAGGTCCGACCAAAACAATGAACTCTTTGTCTGCGATGTGCAGGTTCACGTCGTGTACGGCGGTCACCTTGTTGTCGTAGACCTTTTTCAGTCCCTTCAGGATGACTTCTGACATGCTTCCTGTTTCCTCCTTTTTGTTACTTTTCACGGTTTGCCGGATCCCGAAAAATCCGTTGTTTCCATCTTGCGGCCATAAATGTGCAAAATGTAAACAATTGTACAGTATTAGTATAAATGCGAGTTCACAGATTGTCAATAAATAATGTGCATGCGCTTTACTGTTTGTAACATTTGTCAGCGTAGGCTTCTTCCATTTATGCAAAGTCACCAAAAAACGTCAAAATCAGATTTACAAAACGTAAACCTTGATTTTCAGTTTTCTCTGTGTTATGATTTTAATATATTAATGTAGGATCCAAGAAAGGTATCACACATGGCACTGAAACGCGTTACCATGCAAGATATTGCGGAGGCCTGCGGTCTGTCCCGCAACACCGTCTCCAAGGTTTTCAATGACCGGGGCGCCGTCCCGGAAGCAACGAAAAAGCTGGTTCTCGGCAAGGCCCAGGAGTTGGGCTATTACCAGCCGCCGGAGGAGCTTTCCGAGGCAGCCGCCCTCAACCGGGGCAACATTGCCCTGCTGACCCAGCACAAGCTGATGAGCCACAATTTCGGCGTCTTCTTCATCACCAGCTTCACCGACCATATCAGCCGCTCCGGCTATACCATAAAAATTTACGAGATCTCCTCCGAGGAGCTGGCAGAGAAACGGCTGCCTCCCCACCTGAAGCTGGAGGAAACCGCCGGCATCCTGGGCATCGAGCTCTTTGACCGGGACTATCTGGACATGATCTGCTCCCTGGGCATCCCCACCGTCTTTGTGGACGGCTATGCCCGGATCCGCCGGGAAGCCGTCGCAAGCGACTTTGTCTCCATGGAAAACGTGACAAGCGTGCTGGAGCTTGTAAACCGCATGATCCGGGCCGGCGCCCGACGGATCGGCTTTGTGGGGGATATTGAGCACTGCAACAGCTTCTACGAGCGCTGGTTTGCTTACGGTCTCGTCCTGCGGGACGCGGGTCTGCCTCTCGACCGGGAGCTCTGCATCCTTGCGCCGGACAGCGCCCCCTATGGGGAGACGGACTGGCTGCTGGCGCAGCTGGACGCCATGCCGGAGCTGCCGGACGCCTTTGTCTGCGCCAACGACTATCTGGCCATCCACCTGATGACCGCGCTGAAAAAGCGGGGCCTGCGCATCCCGGAGGACGTGATGGTGGCGGGCTTTGACGGTTCGCCGGAGGCCAGCGTGGTGGAGCCGCCTCTGACCACCGCCCGGATCCCCACCGCGGACATCGGCCGGCTGGCCGCCACGATGCTGATCAACCGGATCACGGCGCCCGACCGCCCCTTCTATTGGATCTATGTGCAGACCAGCCCCGTCTGGGGCGGCAGCACACGCTGAAAGCTCTCCCCTTTCCCTCCTGGCAAATAACAAAAAAAGATCCGAAAACGCGGATACAAGGCGTTTTCGGATCTTTTTTCGGATCTCTGCCTGACAGAGGGTCAGAGAAAATCCCGTAATTCCCTGCTTTTCTGCAGAGAATTACGGGATTTGTGCATGGATCCGCTTCGCTCGGTATTTATCTTACATCAGGCTGCGGTAGAGGGCGGCGATCTCCTCCACACTGGTGTCGCGGGGGTTGCCCGGGCAGCAGGCGTCGGCAAAGGCGGACTCGGACAGGAACAGCACGTCCTCGTCCTTGACGATCTCCTTGAGGTCGGCGGGGATGCCCACGTCGGCGCCCAGCTTCTTGACGGCGGCGATGGTAGCCTTGGCGGCGTCCTCATCGTTCATGCTGTCGATATAGGGCACCTCCATGGCGCGGCCGATGGCGCGGTAGCGCTCGCCGGCCGCGGTCACCGTGAGTGCGGGCAGGTGAGCAAAGCCCCAGTCCGCCAGTTTCGCGTGGCCGCTGTTCATGCCGCTGAGCATCAGTTTTCCGAGAAAGCCCTCCGGCTTTCGGGTCTGATTGAAAAATTTTCTGAGAAGCGCCATTTTTCTATCCTCCTGTCGATCACCATTCCGCCAGAGCCTTCTTGAGCCGCCGGTCAATGTCGATGCGCGTCTGTCTGCACTCCTTCGGGTGCTCTTTTCCGGCCTTGAACATCAAGGAAACCAGAAGGCCGGAGCCCAGCGGGAGCATGCTCTTCAGCAGGGATTGAGGAAAAGCGAAGTGGGTTCCGTGCTCGTAAAGCCAGCTTTCATAGCTGCTGTCATGGGGAAGCGCCTCCAGGCGTTTCTCCATCCGGCGGATATAGCGGCAGGTATCCCACAGTACGTCGTCCTCCGCCCCGATGAAAATGAGCTTTCCCCGGATCTTTTCCACCTTGATCCGCTCCTCTTCCCGAATGGGATGGCGGCGCTCGGACTCGTCAAACATCTTCCGGGAGGCGATCTTGTCGCCGCCCGCTTTGGAATCCGCCACGATCCGCTGCCAATATTCCGGGTGGCGGTAGGCATAGGGCAGATAGGGCAGCGGCTCGCCCTGCCAGGTGACGGTGGATTCCCCGTCGCCGGGGCGCTCATGCATGCCGTCCTTGCCGTCCTGATAGAAGCCCTCCATGACGAAGTCCGGGGGCGAGATGGCGATCGTGAGCGAAAGCTCCGGATAATAGGACGCCGCCAGCAGAGCCATCATGCCGGTGGTGGAGGCGCCCACCACGCCCAGCTTATCAATGCCCTGCGCCTTCAGAAAGGCAATGGCCTTGCCGAAGCGCTCCAGGGGGATGCTGTGGTGCCCGTAATCCTTTTTCTCCGGGGACATGGCCAGGACATGGATCCCCTGACGGTTCAGCCACTTGGCCCCGCAGGACGCCATGCGATCCTCCGCGCTGTCCCCCAGCATGAGGAGGATGCCGCACCTGCTCGGCGCGGCGCAGGGATACCACGCGCCGTTGAAGCCGTCGGTGTTGACACGAAAGACCTGCTTTTTCATCTTTTGCCCTCCCTTGAACCATTTGATCGTCTGCTTCTTCTCTGTGCCCGCCATCGCTTCCGGGCGGCCCTCTTCGGGCCGCTGCGCCGTTTCGATGCAAGGCATGTTAGACATCACTAACTATTATAGCGAAGAGCGGACCGTTTTTCAAGACATTGCGCACAATTCTCTGTCTGATCCTTAAAACCGGACCGAAATCAGCAAAACCCTCTTTTCAAGTGCTTCATTTTGGTATATGATTAAAGTGTGCGGGTATGCGGGCAGCTCCTGTGCGGGAGGCGGATCCCGGCGGAGCGGCCATAGCCCCCTCCCTTCCCCGCGAGGAGCCGCCCGGCGGCGCGCCTCCCACCGCCCTTCTGTCCCCGCCGAGGGGCAAGCAGCGGGGCTTTGCCGCGGGCCTGAAAACATTCTGAAAAACTTGATCAAGCAAGGAGGTACCCCCGATGATCCATCTCTCTTATGAGCAGGAAATCACCCTCATCCAGCGGCTGGTCATGGCGCAGGGCGTCTCGGCAGAGGACGCCGCCTCTCTCGCCGCCGTCGTCACCCACTCGGACTTCACCGGCACCTATTCCCACGGTCTCTCCCGCCTTTGCATCTATCTGCGGCAGTATATGGCCGGCGCTCTGGTGGCGCAGCCGGATTTTCGCTGTGTGAAGGATGCGGAGGCCTCCCTGGCCTTTGACTGCGGCGGCGGCTCCGGCATCGTGGCGGTAAACCGCGTCTATGACGCGGTGCTGGAGCGGGCCCGCAAGTTCGGCGTGGCCGCCGGCGTCGGGCGCAACAGCGCCAACATCGGCTGCGGCGGCTACTATGGCCACCGCATGGCGGAGGACAATGTGATCGGCATCGTGGTCAGCAACACCTATCCCTGCATGGCGCCCTACGGCGGCGCGGATCGGCTGATCGGCACGAACCCCATCATCCTCGGCTGCCCGACAACGAATCCGGTCCGTCCCATCGTCATCGACGTCTCCACCAGCGGCGTCGCCATCGGCAAGGTGCAGGCCTATCGCCGGGAGAACAAGGAAATGCCCGCCGGCTGGGCCAACGACTATGACGGCAAGCCCACCACCGACCCCCACGCCGCCTACTGCGTCCGCCCCATGGGCGACCACAAGGGCTACGGACTGGCCGTCTTTGTCGATATGTTCGGCGGCGTATTGTCCGACGCGCTCACCAGCCCCGAGATCCCCTTCGTGGAGGACATGCGGCCCGAGAAGACCGGCTTTGCCGTGATCCTGCTGGACATCGCCCATTTCATCGACGTGGATCGCTTCAAGGAGCACGCCGCGCTCTATGCCTCGATGATCAAGAACAGCCGCACTGCCGCCGGCGTGAAGGAGATCTTCATGCCCGGCGAGATCGAGGCGCGGCTCATCGAGGAGCGCAAGGTCACCGGCCTCGACTTTTCCGATGCGCTGGAGGCGGAGCTGACCGAGCTGGGCCGCAAGTGCGGCGCGCTCGGCGCAGACGGCGTGCTCGCGGATCTGCTCCCGTAAAGCTCCCTCCTCCGGGCTCGTATACCAAGAAAGCCAAACAGAGCTGCCGTGCGCACGGCAGCTCTGTTTGGCTTTCTAAGCCCGGGGCTTCGGCTGTGGGCTGTCCCTCTTTCTCTCAAGGAGAAGCGGGAAAATAGGGGCAGTCGCGATACAGGCACTCCCGATTTGTGCGGAAATAGCGGCACGCGACCTTGCCCAGGGGCATCTCCACCCCCAGCAGCTCCTCCGTAAAGGCCGCAGCGCGGGTGATGGCAAGCCGTCCGGTGCGCTTGCAGCAGCGGGGCCCGCCCACATCGGCAATCGTATTGAGAACATCGGCGACCAGCCGCTGCGGGATCGGCCATGCCTCCTTGTGGACGGGGTTGGAACCCAGCAGAATACTCATGTAGATCCCGGCGCCCGCCGCCGCGCCGCAGACGCCCCAGTAGCCGCAGGCGCCTCCCGGCACCTGGGAGGCGCGGCGCACCGCCTCGCGCAGCGCTTTTTCCAGTTCGATCCCGCCGCCGTTGTTGCGGTAGGCGGTCAGCAGCACGCAGGGGACGATGACGTGATGCTCCGGCCCGTGCATGTGCACCTGGCGCAGCGCGACCACCTGCTCAAAGAGCTTGAGCGGGTCTTTCTCCGCGCTGGCAAGCAGAAGCGGTACGAAGAAGGCAATGGAGGCAGACTCATGGCAGCTGTCGCAAACGAAGTGGCCGTCTTCACAGGCGGCGTTTGCGTCGGCCTCTCTGCCGCAGACGGCGCAGCGCAGCGGACGTGTTTGGTCAAAATAGACCAGGGGCTTGCCGCAGAGAAGGCAGCCCGTTTTATGCTGCGCTCTGTCCACCACGGGAGAAGGCGGGCAGCAGCAACGCTCTTCTGTCTGTTTCTTTTCGATTTCCGTCATATTTCCTCCACCTTTCTTTTCCCCGCATACAGGCTGCGGTCCTCCGGTCTCACCGGGCGAAGTTCTGTTTCGGCGTCCAGCGCGGGCAGCCTGCCCTCGCCGCAGGTCAGGATCTGGAGATGCAGCCGTCCGTTTCGTCTCTCCGCCCGGTAGTCACAAACGAAGGGCAGCGAGAACAGCTTCTCGTCCAGCGCTGCCAGCTCCGCCGTCTCCTTCCGGCGCACGGTATCGAGCCGCAGCACTTCGCTGCCGCAGGGGCACTTGTCCGGGATCACCCGGGTATAGTCTCCGGTGCGGTAGCGGATCAAAGGCATGGCCTCCATGCCGACGGTGGTGATGACCAGCTCCCCGGTCTCGCCCGGCGGGAGCGGCCGCCCGGCCTCGTCCACGATCTCAGCGATCACATGGTTTTCCCGCAGGTGCATCCCCGCATGAGCGGGGCAGGTGATCGCGCCACCCAGGGCCATCTCCCGGGAACCGTAATGGGGAAAGAGGCGGCTTTGCAGGATCTCCTCGCAGCCCCTGAGAACAGCATCGGGACAGGCGTCACCGCTGACAAGAGCCCGCCGCAGGCTGCCCCGCCCGCAGACGCGCAGCAGCGAGAGGAGCTGCACCGGCATGCCCACGAAGGTATCCGGTCTCTCTTTTTCCAGCAGCTTGGCAAATTCGCCGTAGCTGAGCCCGACGCCAAGTCGGAGCGGTCTCGCTCCGAGACCCTCGATCGCTTCCGCGATCAGCTCCCCGAGGCCGTGGGGTCCGGAGAAGGGAAAGCAGATCATGGAGACGCTGCCGGGAAAGATCAGCTCGCCCAGGCCGGCCATAAATAGCTCGACCGTGTGCGCGCAGTCACCCTCGGTATAGAACACGCGTTTGGCCGCGCCGGTGGTGCCGGAGGTGGCGTCGGAGAGCACGCGTTGGATCTCCGCCTGGGAGCAGAGCAGCAGCCCCGGCGCATGGTGGGCCAGATCCTCGTCCGTCGTAAACGGGAGAGAGGCAAGCGCGGAGAGAGAATCCAGATGATCGGGCAGCTCCCGGTAGAAGCCGCCCCGCTCTTTTTCGCGTGCCAGCAGGGCATTGAGCTTCCGGAGCTGCATCTCCTCGATGCTCTCTCTGGTGACGCTCCGGAGTCCCTCCTGCGCCAGCAGAAGGGCGTCGATCCGGGAAATGCTCATCGGTACAGCGCCTCCCCGTTCCGGTTCGTCAGATTATAGGCGCAGAAGGGCACCATGCCAAAGCGGCTGTCGACCTCGCAGATGTGGCAGCGGCGCAGTCGATCCAGATCCAGGTTCCACGCGTCCTGGAACACCATGCCGGACACGGCAAAGGTGCTGCGCCGCGCCTGCTCCAGGAAGGCGTCCAGAGCAGAGGTCTCGGTGAGGGCGTCATCCTCGCCGAAGGCGGGCGGCGCCCCGCTCCACTGGTCGGCTACGGAGCTGCGGGAATCGTCGGAGCTGGTGCAGCAGCAGCCGCCGCTCTGCCGGCGGGGCAGACTCTTGAGCGTGCCGTCCGGCCGGATGCGATAGCTTGCGTGGAAGGAGCAGTAGGGGCTCTCCGCCCCGCCGCCGTAGAAATCGGAGGCGTGCATCAGACCGTCCGTCTGCTCTTCGATCAGGGCCAGGAGCTTTGGGATCGTGATGGGCCGCTCCGGACGCTCCAGCGCGCAGCGGCCGAAATAGCTCAGGGGCTGAAAATGGACGCCGCGGACAGCGGGAGCCTTTTCCAGCGCAAAGCGCAGGATCGGGCCGACCTGATCCTCGTTCACGCCCCGGGCGATCACCGGAACCAACACAAGGCCCAGGCCTGCCGCGGCGCAGGCTGCGATGCAGCGCTTTTTCTCCTCCAGCAGCGCCCGGCCGCGAAGCGTTATGTAAACCGAATCGTCCAGCGCGTCAAACTGCAGGAACACGGTGTTGAGCCCTGCCTCCCGGAGCGTTTCGGCATAGCCCGGCTCCGCGGCGAGACGCAGGCCGTTTGTATTGAGCTGGAAGAAGGTGAAGCCCTTTTCCCGGCCCAGTCGGATGATCTGGGGCAGGTCGTCCCGCACCGTGGGCTCCCCGCCGGAGAGCTGGATGTTGAAGGGACCGCCGTGGGCCATCAGGTAATCGTACTGCGTTTCGATCTCCGCCAGGCTCAGGTCACTTTCCGCTCCGGCGCCCGCCGAGGCGAAGCAGACCGGACAGTGCAGGTTGCAGCGCCTGGTCAGCTCCAACAGTACGCAGCAGCCCTTGGTCCGGTGCTCCCGGCACAGGCCGCAGTCATAGGGGCAGCCCCTGTCCCGGGGCTTGCCGTCCACAGGCGCCTCTGCCGCTGTGTTCCTTACGGGCCAGGTCAGATAAGAGCGCAGATCACCCTCCCAGATCAGGGAGGAAAAATTCCCGTGCTCCGGGCAGGTCTTATCCATATAGATGCCGTCAGGCTCCGAGCACTTTCGCGCGGGCAGAACGCGAAGGCAGACCGGGCAGACGCTTTCAGCCCTGGCAAAAATCATGGAAGCAGGCCCCGCTCCTCCAGAATCTCCATGCACTTCTCAAAGGTGGCGGCGATGATCTGGGGGCAGTACTCCACCCGCTTGGCAGGATTGCCCTGGGTGATGTCCCGGCAGTCGATCCCGCCGTACTCGGCGGTCATCTCCTCCTCGAACCATTGAGTGAGCTCAGCCATAGCCGGCTTGTGCTGGGCGTCTTCGTAGCCGGTATCCTCACCCTTACCGGTGAAATAGGAGATCAGGCAGACACCGCCGGTCAAACAGCCGCAGCAGCCCTGGGAGAAGCCCACACCGCCGTTGAGGCCGCCCATGGCCTTGACCAGACCGGGATTCTCCTCCCCGGTGACCTCCAGCATCAGCAGCGCCAGGATCTGGGAGCAGAAGTAGCCATAGCGCGACAGCTCCATTACGCGGTCAAAAAGATCCATTGTCAAACCTTCTTTCCGATCAACAGCCAATAGCTGCATTTGCCCCGAGGCAGG
>JAEEGH010010042.1_pt1 | contig 21840 bp, 14 predicted proteins | sample 9134181 | NCBI WGS metagenome assembly JAEEGH01 (sample SAMN16246544, study PRJNA631951) | gut metagenome | biome: gut microbiome; feature: rumen; material: DP-attached | host: Bos | place: Iran: Karaj | collected 2018-10
TCAGACGTGCGGAAGATAGCACGCGTCAGATGAGGAACTGCCAAACCAATGAACATAATGGGTCCGCAATAGGCCGTAACAATAGCCACGAGGACACCGCTGCTGATGATGACCAGCATGCGACTGCGGCGAATATTTAAGCCCAGATTGGCGGCATAGCGGTCGCCCAGCAGCATCAGGTTCATGTCCTTTACCAACAGGCAGGCCAAAGGCAGCAAGATGCACATCAGTACGATGAACAACACCATCTCGTCGCCAGAGACGCGCGAGAACGAGCCCAGTCCCCAAACCACGAAAGCTTTCACGTCCTCTTCGGGCGACAGGAACTTCAGCACGCCGATGATAGCATTGGCCAAGTAGCCAATCATCACACCTATGATTAATAAGGTGACGTTGCCCTTCACCTTCTGTGAAATCCAAAGAATCAACGACAACACCGCCAAGGCACCGACGATGGCGGCAACGCTCATGGCCGCCTCGCCCAGATAGCCAAGGCGCGAGAGTGCTACACCGCCCAATTGTCCTGACAGCAACACAACGAAGGCCACGCCCAGCGCAGAACCGTTCGATATTCCCAGCACAGAGGGTCCGGCCAAAGGATTGTGGAACACGGTCTGCATCTGCAAACCACTAACGGCAAGACCTGCACCAGCGACAATGGCCGTGAGTGCCTGCGGCAGGCGACTATTGATGACGATGTTCGTCCATATCTCGTTGTCGTTGCCACCACACAGGATGCGGCAGACCTCTGCCACAGGAATACGCACCGTGCCGAGCAACAGGTTAATCACCAGCAGCACGACGATGGTTACAACCAGAATTATAAACTTCGAAACTTTCATGTTCTCTTTCTTAACAACGGATTGCACGAATTAAACGGATTTTTGATGTTGGATTCGAATCCGTGAAATCCGTTGTTTTTTACTTCAATAATCTATAGTATTTTGGGGTGTAGTCGGGTTCGACGAGCTCAGGGTGGAAGATGGCGACGAAATCCTTCAGCAGCACGTCAGGTTCTACGGGCGATATTTCGTAGTAGGGCTGGTGCTTCATGTTGCAGTAGATGACCTTCCGCTCCTTGAATGCCTTGAACAGTTCGTTGCGAGGCTCCGATGCCTTCAGGGCTTCATAGGAGAAGTCGCCTTGGAAACTGTTGAGGATACGCCAGTAGTCGGCGTTGGCAGCCAAGGCGTACATTTTCTCAAACTCCAGGTTCTCGCCTGCCGTCTCGTCGTCTTCGATGACGTAGTTGGCACCAGCGTCACGGAATATCTGCGCCAAGTAGTTCTTTCCGCCCACGGCGTGCCAGTTGCCGTAGTGCATCTCGCCGCTGAATAGGGTAGGCGACCCACCCCCAGCCCCTCCCTGTGAGGGAGGGGAGTCATTAGCAGCATTCCCTCCTTGCTGTGAGGAAGTGGAGATATTGGCAACTTTCTCTTTGAGTTCGTTGTAACGATGCTCGATGCCAGCGAACACCTCGTTGGCCTCCTTTTCCTTGCCTATGAACATGCCCACGAACTTCACCCATTCAGCCTGTCCCAGGGGATCGAGCTCCTGATAGCCCAGGTGTGGCACCAGGGTGATGTTCGTTTCGCGGATGGCATCGTATCCGCCCCGCTTCGAGGGTGAGATGAAGATGACGTCGGGATTGGCGGCCAGCACGAGCTCGGTGTCGAACTCGCCCTCCATACCTATCTTCACGATGCGTCCGTCCTTCACCCGTTTGAGGATATCCTCGTTGAAGAGGTTTTTCGTGCCCGTGATGCCTTTCACGATGTCGTGAGCCTCGAGCACGGTAAAGTTCGACAGCTGGAGGGCCGTCATGCAGATGGTGCTCTTGATGGGCACGCGCACCTTGACGCAGCCCTCGGGCACCTGAACATCGTCGCTATGTACCAAGGCGAAGCGGTCGTTTTTTCCTACGTCGACCAAGCGCACATCGGCAGAATCGCGTACGGTAAAGCCCGTGGCGTATTTCACGTCGACGGTTACCACCGAGTCGCCAGCGTTGTTGGTGGAACCTGAGGTCTGTCCGGCTTTCTGCGAACAGCCACAGATGATGGCAGAGGCTGCAAGAAGCGTGAGGAGTTGTTTCATTTGTAGGGGAATTGATAGAGGTGAGTATAACTTGCTAATACATTCTTATAGTGGAATACGGGAGTGGGAACGGGCTCGCCTTTGGCGTTGAACACCTGACAGTCGGAGGTCGGTACTTCGTTTGCAAACTGCGTATAGTGGAACTCATGTCCGCGATACTCCTTGCCATCGAGCATGAAACGGCGATATCCCAGCGAGAGCTTGCGGTCGGCGGTACGTGCCGTAATGGAGTAGGGCAGGACGTTGCACATGGGATATTCGCCGCTATCGGTAATGATGCTCTTGCAAAGATACATCATGCCGCCGCACTCAGCAACTATGCGTCCGCCCTGTTCTGCAAACTGCCTGATGGCTTTGCGGCAGGCCTCGTTGCTGACCAGCGCCTGCAGATGCTTCTCCGGATAGCCTCCGGGCAGGTAGAGCATGTCGATGCCGGAGAAGTCGGGTACTTCTGTTTCCGGGTTAAAAAAGCTGACAAATTCGAATTGATCGATAACCTCCTGATAGATGAAGGAAAATGCCTCGGAATTCCGCGCGGAGAGGACTCGGAGTTTACTCCGGGTAAACTGGGAGTTTAGTCGGAGTAAACTGGGAGTTTGCCCGGAGTAAACTCCCAAGGTGAAAAAACGGCTTAAATCGAGCGATTTCTCTAAGATTTCCGTCAGCTTTTGCTCAACGGGAATAGTATGACTATTATTTGACAAGTTGGAGAAGTCGAGCCCTAAGTATCGTGAGCCCTGTTCCAGTTCTGCAGTCTTGGGCAGACATCCGAGGCACTCGATGTGGAGGTCGTCGCACACCTGCCGTAGCATCTCTGCGTGCCGAGCCGAGCCCACCTTATTGAATATCACGCCAGCGATGCTGATGTCGTTTCTGAAGTGGATGAAGCCAGACAGCAGCGCTGCCATAGAGTAGGCCGCTGACTTGGCATCGACCACCAGAACGACGGGAATGCCCAAAATCCGTGCTATCTCATAGGATGAGCCCCGTTCGCGGTCGTAGCCGTCGAAGAGTCCCATCATGCCTTCCACCACGCATACATCGGCATTGGCGCCATAGTGGCAGAACAGTTCGCGGATATGTTGCGGTGTGGCCATGAAGGAATCGAGGTTGATGCTTGGCCTACCACATACCGCTTCGTGGAACTTGGTGTCGATATAGTCGGGACCGCATTTGAAGGGCTGCACCTTGTATCCTTGCTTCACAAGCAAAGCCATGAGCCCCCTGGCAATGGTTGTTTTGCCAGAGCCGCTTGTCGGTGCTGCTATCAGGAATGCTGTCTTCATGCTGCAAAGGTACAAAATAAATTGGAAATAGCTTTATTCTGGCACATAAATGATTCGTCCGTCCTCCAGCTCGTAGGCCGTTCCCAGCCGTTTGCCCCGGGTTCCGCCGTCCTGCGTCTGACTGCTGGCCTTGTAGGTCTCAATCTCGCGCCCCTTCTTCTGGATGATTTCCATATTCTCCTTGCCGGGATTTTTCACAATAGTAAAATCCTCCTTGCCGAACATCTCGGCCATGTTCATATGCATGACCATCGCCACCATCAGCGCAACGGCGAAGACCATTGCCACGTCGAAGAGGTTGACCACCACGCTCAGCGGATCGCCGTCGTCCTCTGATAGCATCGAGTATCTACGCTTCCTTTTCATGCTTCACGATGTATTGGTTTGCAATGTACTCCAAACGGCTGATGTCCTGCTGGTGCCAGCGCGACTTCAGCTGTTGGGTAAAGAGTCCTACGACGCTGATAACCAGTCCGACAACCGTTGCCGAGAACACCACCTGCATGTTGTAAGCCATGCCAGAGATGTCGCCTGTGGACAGTCCTACAAGTGCTGGCGACATACTGATGAGCGTGCCAATCAGTCCGAGCACAGGTCCTAACTTGGTGAGCAGTCGCGAGAGGTTCACATCCTTTGCCGCCTCAGCCTCCATCTGCGCAGCCAGATAGTCTGCATAGGCTTCTGATGGCTCGCTTTCGTACAAGAGGCTGCGGTACTTGGTGTAAAGACTTCCATGACCGTCTCTCCTGCGGTTGGCATACTGCATGGACGTCGTGACCAGCAGGACGATTGACCTCAGGAAGAAGATGATGAGCATCATCACATCGGGAATCAGCAGGATGTTGGCTATTCCGAAGAGTGCTTTTGAAATGTATTCCATAATGATGTTTTGATTGATTGCAGGATAAACCATCACAGTCTGCTGGGTAGCCAGCAAGCACGTCAGACAGATGAGGATGGTGATGATGGTATGAAGGATATTGCGGTCGCTTTTCTGAGGCAGCAGCCACGTCATCCCTCTCGATAATAATAGGAGTATGGCTGCTAATGCAACAGCCAACAACAGTCCTGTAGTCTGGAAACCAACTCCCGTCAAGGTGAAGAGCATCTGACAAAGCACATAGAATGCTGCAGGCAGAATGAGCAAGCCTGGATAGGCGCGAAGGCGACTCAAGAGTGCATCGAGGATGCAGACGACAGCCAGATTTTGGAGTATCGACACGTTGTGCAGCCAACTAGTGACTTGTGGCTTCGAAAGCCCTGCCGCATAGTCTGTAGACAACCAGACAAAAGCTCCTATTGCCAGACAGTATACCAGTCGCAGCCAAATGTTAGACCATTGGCTGAGCCTGATGGCAGTCTGGATGGCCACCAACAGAATGAGGGTATCAGCGACGATTTCCATTCCTCTTGCGCAGATAGATGATGATGGACACGAGCAACGACAGGATAACGACAGCCAACCAGATAGAGAAGTGACCTGATGATGGCTCTTCCGTTCCGTTCACCCCTTGTTTCTCCAGAACTGTTGCCTTGCCATTAGCCTGTACGCTCTTCACTAGCGTCATCTGGCGATTGTAACCTTGACGGGCATCAGCAGACAACTTTCCTTCGATAAACTCCTGCAGCGATGCATTATTGCAGACAAAGTCCGTACAGGCAGCACCACTCTCTTGCGTAATCTCCGCATGAAGCTGAGCCGTTTGTTTGAGTTGTGTGTCAGACGGTTTCCAATAACCCTTTCGTGCACTCTCGAGCATCGTGGCGGTCATGGCCTGATAGGCGGCAGGATTCTTCTGCTGGAAGTATTCGCGGATTCCGAGGTGCTGAACATCAGCAACATACATCTGATACAGTTCGTCATAAAGCTGAGGGTCGAGGGCTGACTGCCGGGTAACGCTCCAACCGAAGATGTTCCTGAATGTCTCACCAAACATCTGAGCCGTTCCTTCGTCGCCCTTCATCCTTTCACGAACAAAGTTAGGATTGAGCAGCGTGGTGCGCACTTCGATGTCGATGGCCTCCTTCACGCCCTGCATCCTGCGGTTCTGGCGATTCCTGTAGTCAGCCATCAGCGCATCGGGTTCCTTGCCTGTAAGCGCTTTGACGGCCATCGAGAGCCCACCCGTGAACTCATAGACATGATCCAAGGAAATAGGTCCCCAAGTGTTGCTCTGGCGAGGTTGAACGGTAACGTCCGTCTCTTGGAGGGCTGCGGCAAAGAGTTCGCGCTGGGCCATTCCCCAATGCTCCTCGTCACCGTAGGCGGCGCACATATTGTTCAGGTAGCCGTCCAACAATTCACTCTTGTCGTTCCATGAACCACTCCGCTCGATATAGTCCATCATGCCCGTGCTATAGCCATTGTTTACAGGGCCGAATACGCGCAGCATCGATAGTTCTCGTGCCCGTTGGGGAGCGATGCCCTTCTCAATAAGCTCCTTTTCCTGAGCCAATGTTCCCTCGCGAACAAAGTTTGAGTCTTCCTGCTCTGCTGCCGATGCCATCTGAATAGCCTCCGTAATCAGCTTCAGACGCGAGTCGGCAATGTCGCGCAACTGTCCGCTAATCTGTACCATCACATTGATACGCGGACGCCCTAAATCCTTGGCAGGCACCAACTTAAGCGCGCCGATTCGACCCTGACTGTCGCGTTCGGGCTCTACGCCGAGCATCCATAATGCCTGGGCAATGGTGGCACCACCTGTAGCAATGAATTCTCCTGCCCAGAAGGTGTAGCTCACCTTTCGGGGATACTCTCCGTGTTCTTTTCTATATTTGGCGATGGTCTGCTCAGCCAGTCGTTTACCGTCCTCCCAGGCCTGCGGGTCGGGGGTGTTGTCGGGGTTGATGCTGAACATATTTCTTCCCGTTGGCAGCACGTTGTCGTTGAGGATGGGGTCACCGCCAGGGGCAGGTGCAATAGTCCCCCCATTCAGCGCACGAACCATATTGTCGATTTCTGCTTGGGTGGAGGCCACGAGCAGTTGCTTGATACGAGGCCATTGCGCGGCATCGTTGTTCATTGCCCTTGCTGTTTGATTCAATTGTTCTTCAGTGTAGGGTTGTCCTAAGATGTAGTAGGCTCCCTGCATCTTCTCGTTCATCAGCTCCTCCACATGACTGTCGATACGTTCCAGCTCTTCTTGGGTAAGCGGCTTGCTGAGCGTGCTGTCGATACCCAACGTCCGATGCAGCCCTTCTTTGACGATACGCCTTTTAAGTGAAGAGTGAAGAGTGAAGAGTGAAGAATTTGCTACCGCTGTTCCAATATTTAGGGCTTTGTGGATGTCGTTATGTAAGGCGTTGTATTTCTGTCGCATGCCACTCTCTGCGTATGGTGGCGTGAGATAGGTGAGCAGAACGGCATTCGAACGACGTTTGGCGATAATGGCTTCACCAATATTGCTGGTGGTGTAGTAATAGAAATGTGGCGTAGGACCAACAAGCTGCTGACTCCAGTCCTGTGGTCGCATACCCGCATCACGTCCAGGGGTAAATTCCAGATTGCCATGCGTACCGAAGTGTATCAACGCATCAGCCTGGAACCCCTTCTGCATATATAGATAAGGTGCCAGATAGCTGTGAGGCGGTGCCACCTCCACACCATGCACCAGCTTGAAATCATCATCGCCCAAGGCAGGACGTGGCTGAGGGAAGAGCAGCACATTGCCATAGCGCACACAGGCAATGGCGATGCTGTCGCCCCTTGCCAATAGTGACCCTGGAGCCTCGCCATAACGGCTCACCACCTCCTGGTATTTCTCTGCGGGCACCACTTCCTTGGCCCATTGCTCATACTGCTGACGACTCAACCATAGCGGATGGCCTTTCTGCAGATATTCCTCCTGGGCTCCTTTGGCGTATGAGCCTAACACGAGCCCTTCCTTTTTGATAGCTTTGGCAAAGGCATCGAGTGTTGAGGGCAAACCAGTTACATTATAGCCTTCTTGTTGTAGTCGCTTTAGGAGATTATACATACAAGGAATCACCTCTATACCGCTCGCCAAGAGCGCATCCTTACCCGGACGTTTGAAGTAGCCGATGGCGATGCGCTTCTCGCTGTTCTTCTTCTGACGAAGCGACATGTTGCGGCAGATATGTTCCACCAGCATCTCGCACCGTTCTGTCTCTGCGGTATTGATATGATAACCTTCTTTATTAGGATTCTGCGTTGCGATAGCAAAAGGCGCCGCACCACCGTCAATCTCAGGAATGACGATGCGCGCATTCTTCGAACCGCTACTCATCGGGATGTCCTTGTTCATCCACTCTTCGTGTGTCATTGCCATCGGGAACGGACAGAACAAGGCAACATTCTTTTCTTGCATCCACTGGATCAACGTATCGTTGCCCAGACGTCCCATCGCCATATACACCACACCGTCGGGCTTCAGCTGGTGGAGCATCTTCTCACGTTTCTTTCCTGAGCAGGTCATGGGGTAGACGTTGAACCCGCGTTGGGTGAGCATCGTGATGAGTGTATCCACATGTTCGCGATTGCCCTCCATGGGGAAGGTGATGCCTGATATCAGGGCCAGCCTCATTCCATTCCCTTCCTTTCCAAGGGTAGGGGCAGGGGTGGGGGATGAATACAGCCCTTTTTGGCGCAAATACTGTGTCAGTTCATCGTGCGTCTTGAAATACTTGCCATACTCACGGTGGTAGTACATATCCTTCAGCACCTCGACGGGCTTATCAAATGACTGCTCACCCCAGCGATGAGGTGTGGCAATGTATCTTAAGAATCTAAGACCGTTGCGGAAGTTCTGACGGTTCTCGTTATCGAAGTATTCCTGCAAGGTGGCTATCTGTTCCTCACTGAGGTTATGGTTCTCCACGAAATCGTTGCTGCGTAGCGTCTTGGTATACACGGGAACACCTTTTTCTGCCACCCTCTTCACCTCGGCTTCCTGCTCTGGCGTCAGGAAAAGACGGCGGGCATAGATGATGACCGCATCATAGTCCTCGAGACTCTCCATCTCCTCTGCCTCCACACAATCTACCTTGATCTGCGGATGGTCGTTGCTCAGCACGATATCAGCCTGTTGAGCCTTCAAGGCATTCACCACGATAATCCGAGTGGGGGCCATGAAATGGCGATAGGCGACAAAGCCAAGAAGGAAGATAAAGGAAGACAGAAGAAGATAAAAGGAGATAGAGGACAACAGACTTGCCGCGGACTTTTTGTGCCCGCGAATGATTTTTCTTCTAACTTCCTCTATCTTCATCTGCCTTCCTCTGTCTTCTTCTATCTTCATCTGTCTTCCTCTGTCTTCCTCTGTCTTCTTCTATCTTCATCTGTCTTCTTCTAACTTCTTGATATACAATTCCTGTATCTCAGGCACTTCGCCCAGCCCTTCGAGACGGACATCAACCGTGAGGCCTTCCTTCTCAAGGGCTTCCTTCCATTCTACCGATATATCGTTGTTGGCATGATCACCAGCCACAAAGAGCAGCGGTACCAAGGTCACCCTTTTGCCTTTCATTGCCTTGATCTGTGCCAAAGCCGTCTCCTGGGTGGGATAGCCCTCGATGGTTGCTACATGGTAGTGGGCATGACCACTAGCTCGCAGCATATAGTCGAGCTGACTGTATAGTGCCGTAGCCGGGCCTTCCGTGCCATGACCAATAAAGAGCACATGCTCGCGTTTCTTGGCGTTAGCCGCATGGCGGTTCACCAACACCTCGCACACTTTCTCGGCATCCTCTACGGTATAGAGTAACGGCGTGCTCACCCAGATGCTGTCGAAGAAGGGGCGTACTTGTTCCACATCCTGACGCAGACGATCCATCTCGATGCCGTCGATGATATACGTAGGTTGTATCTTTACCGTCTTGATACCCTCAGCACGCAGTTTCAGCAGCGCATCGATGGGTGTATCCTTCTTGATGCCCCGCTGTGCCAGGCGTTTCATGACGATACGGGAGGTATAGGCCTCGCGAACCTTCAACTGAGGGAATGCCTGTGTGGCTTTCTCGTTGATGGCATCGATAGTCTTCGCACGCGTTTCGTCATAGGTGGTGCCGAAGTGTACCATCAACAAAGCAGTGTCCTGCGCCCGGCAGTTAGCCGAGCACAGGAGCACCATAAACAAACTTATATAATAATACACGTATTTCGACATACTATTTCACAACAGTATAGGTGTCGCCTTCCAATAATCTGATCTGTTCGAAGAAGTAGCCTTCGGCCACCTTGATACCCTCACTGACCTTGCCAGTGGCGATGTCGTAGATGTAGATCTGCGGCTGAGCGGTCTCGGTGTTCACGCCGAAGTAGACTTTGTTCTGCTTCTCGGCAAAGGCAGAGCGCTGCGAGAATCGTCCGCTGCTATAGGGAATGTCGCTGCCACCAAACTGCATACGGGTACGGGTATTGGCGTTCAGGTCGACGATGCTATAGTAGTGGGCGTAGCTGTCGATGGCGGTGCCAAGCTCTGAATCGTCGTGACGAGAATAGCAGAACACCTTGCCGTTGCCGAGGTACTGCGTGGTGAGCAGTTTACCGTCGCTGTTGGGGAATCCGTTGAAGGTAGCATCAATGTTATACTCACCCTTCTTGATGCGCAGCAACTTGCCTTCCTCGCCAATGGAGGTGTCGCTGAAGGCTGCCAGATAGAGGTTGCCCTGCTCGTCGAAGAAGGTGGTCTGCTGGAGGAGTTCGCCGTAGGCAGAGCCAGCCATCTCAGCGGGGAAGGGACAGAGGTTATTTTTTTCGACAGCCATTGTAGCGGCATTGATGGTGAGCACGTGGAAGGTTTCCTCCTTGGTAGCTTTACGTCCGGAGCCTTTCTTCTGATAGTAGAAATAGATGAGCTTGTCGTCGGATTGACGATAGGCCAGGATGCCGCTGGTGGTGAAAGAGTCCCAGTCGCCTTGGAGAGCGAGCTCGAGCGTGCCTTCGTTGAGAATCCTCATGTCGTTAGCGTTGAGCTTCGTCCAGACGATGGCGTTCTTGTCGCCGTTGGCCGCCATGATGATGAGCGTGGAGTCGTTGATCCAAGCATGGCAATACTGGCGGGGATTGTAGGTGTTCTTCGTGAAGGGCTGAGTCTTGACCACCTTCATCTGTCCGTTTTCATAGCGGAGCTTGACGAAACGGTCGGCGCTGACAGGCACCTGATAGTAGTACTTACCGCGGACGATGGCCTCCATGGTGTAGTCGGCATTGATTTCCGTTCCGGCGTTCTTGAAGTCAACAACGGTTCCTGCGTTGAGCGAGTCGCGGGTTTGCATAATGGTGGTCACGTCGCGTCCCATACCACCCTGCTTGCCTACGGTAACGGTAAGGTCGAAGTGATAGGGTGTGACTTCTTCGATGATGGGATCTTTCTTGTTGTTGTCGTCGTCATCATCATTTGAACATGCAGTAAAGAGGGTCATGCCCATCATGAGTACTGCAAAACTTAAGAAATACTTTTTCATTGTTTTGTTGTTTAATGTTTATTGTATTAATACTCTGAATTTTGCAAACAGTGTGCGCCCAGGCTTCTGCAACTTGTAATTGTCGTAGACGGTTGCGTCGAAGAGGTTCTGGCAGTCGAGCGACACATTATAACGCCCGCCCAGCCATGAATAGGTGATGTTGGCTCCGACGATGTTTTTTTCAGGAATGCGGGCTTTCGTATCCAAGGCTCCATAGCCTTCCCATGAGAGGAAGAACCAGTGAACCCACTGATAGTCGATGCCAAGCTGCAGACGGTCGGTTTTTTGAAAGAGTTGACGGAACAGATAGCGTGCTTCGGCTGAGGCATAGAACCAGGGACGGTTGGGCACGTGGTTGTTGAAGGTGACCGAAGGCTTGCCGTCGCTCTTGAACTCCTGTCGGTCGCGGGCGTCCTGCCATGTGACGTTGCCTATGACCTGCAGTCGCTGCTGCCAGTCGTAGCGCAACTCGCCCTCAACGCCTTTGATATGAACGGCGGGCACATTGACATATTGCATCATACCCTCCTTCTCCGACACTTGTGGTTGGATATAGCTGTCAACGTAACGCAGGAAACCGTTCACCTCGTACGACAGCGTATGGTCGTCGTGCCGCAGGGTGCCGAAGAGTCCTAAGTTCAGGTTGTCGCTTTTCTCAGGCTCCAGAGTAGTATTGGCATATATGGTAGTGCCATTGCCCAGAAGTTCGCGAGCTAGCGGTAGGCGCACGCTATGCTCGTAACTGGCCTTGACGGCAAGCGGTTCTATCATCTGGAATCTGATGCCGACGCCTCCGCCAAGGTTATTATTGGTCGAGGAGCCTTGAACCTCTCGTGAACCAGTTACGGTAGGGATATCTGTCTGATTAATGGTAAGATGGTTCACATAGTCTTTCAGGAAAAACGTGTTATTTAGTCTGCCGTTTAGCAGCGACTGGTTGTAGGTCAGTCCGACGATATGCTTGGCGAGCACGTCGTTGGCTGGTTCGAAGTCTTTCTGGACATCGTCCCATCGATCGTTGCCCGTACGGTTGAGGGCATAGCTCAAGTCCAGCAGATGGTCATCGCTGAATCGGTATTTCAGGTTGGCACGTCCGATAGTGAGGGGACGTTTGATGTGTCGCAGCGTCCTGGCACGGCCTGTTATCTCGTTGCGCGAACTCTTAATATACTCTCCGTCCCAATTGTATTTGCGGTAGGCAGTATCCACAGCCTGCGAATGATCCCAGGTGTGCGACAGCGACATGCTGGCGCTGAGGTTGTCTGTGAGGAAGCGATTCTTCTGGTAGTTGGCACTGATGCTCCATGCTTCAGAACGACGTTCAGCCTCGCCCACCACCTTGGTTTGTATCTGTCCCGTCTGCACTTCCTTTTCCACCTTATTATATGATGCGCTCACGAAGAACTCGTCGGCCCACCACTTATCCGTAAAACCTACCTCCAGCTGTCCTATCAGCGAGAAATAGTCATCATGGAAACGGCGGCGGTCTTCAGCAACATATTCGCGCATCTCCTCGTTCCACACCTCCACGCCACGCATCATGTAGTCGTTCTTCGAGTAGTTGACACCCAATGTGGGACGAATGGTCAGGCCGTTCTTCAGCACATACTGGGCATTCAAGTCAGCCTTATGGGTATGGAACGATCCGAAGCCGTAGCTGGCATCGAGGTAGTTAGTCTTCTTGCGGTTGGTGATAATGTTCACTGCACCGCCTAGCGCGTCGCTACTGAGCCACGTGGGCACCACGCCCTTATAAATCTCGATGTGGTCAATGAGGTTGACGGGCAGATTGGCCAGCGTCACACCGGAACCTTTTGTGTCCAACGGTACACCGTCGATGAAATAGCGCACTGAGTTGCCCGACATACCGTTGATGGACAAGTCGAAGTCAGAACCTACACCGCCTTCCTCACGTACCTTCACACCAGCGGTACGGTCTACCAAAGCGCTCAGCGAACTGATGCTGCTCACCACTGAGCGAATGTCAATCGCATTCATGGAAAGAGCGCCCTCGCGTAGTCGCTGGGTTTTAGATTTGCCGGTGACGGTGACATTGTCCAACATCACCGAGTCCTTCATTTGTTTCTTCTGCCGTTTGCCGATTCCCGAGCTAAGCTCGCTTCCCCGTAACCTTTCCTGAGCATTCACAGGCAATAGCACCAACAGACAGAGCAACAGCCAAAGCAGCCTGTTCATCTTCTATAAACTGTAAACAGTAAACCGTAAACTAACTATCCGCTCAGCCTTATTCCCGAGGCCTTCGCTTCTTAAAAAACCGAATGGCAGTTTGACCTAACGGTCGAACGCTGCCTGCGCTCGGCATAGCTCAAGCAAGCTTGACTATGCTCTCGCTAATGGCAGGTTTCCTGGCTCTCCCCGATAAGTCCGCCTTCCCAACGCTATTCACTATTCGTTCTTCACTACTTATTAGCGCAGCGCCAGTGGCTTCTTCTGGACTTACCATAATAGGGATCACAGTAGCGGGTACTGCTCAGGTCTTTCACCTGATTCCCTTTTATTGCGCGGATGAAACACCCGTGCATCACCATTTCGGCTGCAAAGGTACGAATAAGTGAGCAAAATGCAAAAGGAAAACTTGTTTTTCTTTTCTTTTTCGAACGAAAGTACCTTCGACACATGTCAAAGGTACGAATAAGTGAGCAAAATGCAAAAGGAAAACTTGTTTTTCTTTTCATTTTTCGTAATCGCGAAGCGCTTGCAATGTTTTTATCCTGTATTATATAAGTTCTTCAACTGAGGTGCTGTCGTGAGACATCACCTCCGTTTTCATTGCTGCTTTCGGGTTCTATTTGTGCGCGAAGTAAAATAACTAAATTCAAGTTTCGCAAGTTCCTAACTTGCCAGTTTTAATTGATAGATTTCAACGAAATGACTGAGTTTGTCCGATGTATCTTTTGCGATTTTATGACATGCTGTCATTCCGGCTGTAATTCAGGTAGATGCAGTTGATGCCGTTCATGTACTTGTGGTTGATGTTCTTGCATACACGTGACAGAATGGCCCGACGCATATTGCCATCGTCGAGATCCAACACCTCTTTATCCGTATATTTATAGATCGGATTTCTCAGTGGCCCTTTGTCCTTCAACATCACCGTGAAGACAGTCTCCTTGTCGATGATTCTCACATCGAAAGTCTCATCCTTTTGGTGTTCATGTTCAGCATGGGTTTCCACTATCTCATAGAGCAGCTCCTCCAGCGCCACAGCCACAGCCATACCGTCGGGCAGCTCACATGCTTCGACAAAGGGGCGCACCTGCGTTAGGCATTCCTCGACACCCTCGGGGGTATAAGGTACCGAGAAGGTGACGGCCGGATTCGACGGAAGCGTGTTCATAAGCGTGGGCCAGCCGTATAGTGTATTCCTGCGGTGTACCACGTAGGCCATAGTCACTATCAGCAAAAGCCCGATCCAGGCGTTTACAGGCAAGATATACCAGATGTATTGGGGGCCATAGCTGCCTATCACGACAACGGTCAGGATGGCTATCAGGTCGATAGCCATCTTCAGCCAGCGACATAGCCTGTGATGCCCCTGCACAAAATAGGTTATGAAGAGCGTACTGGCTAATGCGTCAGGCAACAGAGCCAGACACATCAACCGGAACGGCGTGCGGCACTGGTCTATCAGGCTGCCTTCGGCACCGTATAGTCGTGCGAGAATATCAGGAAAGAGGTAAACCAGCAGACTCATCACCAGCATCACGACAATCAGCATGCGGAATATCCTGTATATGAGCAGACGAAAACTGTCATAGTCTTCTTCTCCTATCAAGATGCCGCCAATGCTGCCGATGGCATTGTTCGTCCCCGCCAATGCCAGCATACAGATACTATTGAACTGGAAGTAGATGGTGAAGGCATACATACCATCGGCTCCCATACGATTGACGACCACCGAGTTCATGACATAGGCCAGAACCGGTCCCAACAGTGCGGCAAAGAGCATGGGCAATCCGATGACGAAGCACTCGCGATAGAGCCCGGCAGAGCAGATCCTGTCAGGACGCCAGAGACGGAATATCCTGCTATTCTTGCGCATATAGCCTACAAGAGATGTAAAAGCCAGCAGATTACTGAGCGCTGTGGCATACGAGGCACCGACCAGTCCCATATCGAATACGCCGCAGAGCAACAGGTCGAACACCACGTTCAGCAGCTGTGAGATGATGACGCGCCGGGTGATAAGGCGCGGATTACCGTTTACAATGATGTACGACATGGGTACGCCGCACACCGCTGCCACGAAGATGCAGAACAGGTCGGCTTGAATATATGGCTTGAGCATGGGAAGCAGACGCTCGTCAGTGGTAAGCAGACCTGCCACGGTGTCGAGAAAGGGCAATATCAGGCAGGTGATAAGCAGGGCAGAACCGACGACATAGTACAGATGATGGTTGAACACGCGGTTGGCCTTGCCATAGTCCTGTCCGCCGATGCTTCGGGCACTCAGGAAACCAGCCCCCGAACTCATCAGTCCGATGATAATAAGCATGACACTCGACACAGGCTGCCACACACGGACAGCCGAGAGTGCATCTGGCGACACCAGATTGCCTACTATGATTGAGTCGGTGATACCACCTATCTGTCCTATCATGGCAGACGCGACGGTCGCCAGGAAGAACGACCCGAACATGCTTTTCAGCACATACTCATTACGTTGTATCATTTCCTTATCTTTTTAGAGAATACCGGCACACCCTCTACAGGCAGGGCTGACAGGCACGCCTCAATGCTCTTGCCGCCAAGCGGGTCGATACCCTGCTCTATCTGGCGGCTCACCTCCATGCGCATTTTTGCTATCAGACAGGCATCACCCTGTATCTCTTGAAGCACCCAAGTGCCATCCTTTGCCTGCTGGAGTCTTTCGCCAGCGAAACACGGCAAGGGGCAATACCGGCAATAGTCATACCGGCCACAAGTAGGGAACATCTTCTTCTGGTCACCCTGCAACAGCTGCATGCGCTTCGGGCTCAATATGAGCTGCCTGAGGGAGTCGTGATGCAATTGACCGTAGATAACATTTAGATTGGTGCAGCACCTGACAATGCCTGTGGGCGAAACGATGATATTCTGATTGGCACTGCAAGGCATACCCCGCCGCTGTCCGATATCGTAGCCGTCAGCCTTGCCGTCGGTGCGCACGCAGCCTCTGACCATCGGGTCGTTCAGTATCAGGCGCAGGGCCTCGGGCCGTGTTTGCAGATGCTCGATAATCGACACATCACCGTCGGCACCCGGCATCAACACACACGAAATATCCGTCTCAGCACCTACTTCCCGAGCCAAATGACGAACGCCATAGTAGGTACGGGAGTTCAACCTGAATATGGGGGTCTTGATGCTCAGCGGCACTGGCCATAACGCCAGTTCCTTCAGCACGTACACCGACTGCTCCCACGAACCCTGACGGCGCGTTATCTGGTCGTGAACGGCAGCATCGGCACTGTAAATCGTAACGTTGAGCTGTTTCAGCCCCATGCGGGCCACGCGGCGTATCTTCTCGCTGGTGTTCAGCGCAAGGGCATTCGTCTGAAGGTTGACTGCGATGTTACGCTTATGCAGCTCGTCGAGGATAGCCCAGCAGTCGGGATGACTGAAGGGATCACCGCCGGTGAGGGTCACCTCAGGTATTCCCAACGCCGCCGCCTCGTCGATGATCCGCTGATAGTCAGCGAGCTTCAGCATACCTTTGCGTAGTCGGCTCTCCTCATGCAGGTTGCTACGGGCAGCACCGTCGTTAAAGCAGTGCAGACAACGCTCGCTGCAGGCGTAGGTCAACTCCAGCACCAGGTTTATCCGCTCATCCTTGGGCAGACTGTCCAGATAGTCGCGCTGAGGCTCATAGCCCGTAGCACGCAGGCAGGGCGGATTCTTCTGTCGGTACCGTTGCCACTCATCGTCGCTGAACACATGGTCGTGAACCAGCCCGATGGGCATCAGTTGCTCACGGCAGAACGCTTCAACCTGTTCAGTGGTTGCCCCCGTCACCTCCGCTATGTGTGCCGTATCCAGGACGGACTCTCTCTCTGCCACTAACAGCTCGCCAACCAGCAGGGCAGACAAGTCATCGAAGGTATAGCAGGTGGCATTGGCCGTGTTGTACATGACGGCACGCTGCGCCTGAGAGTTGTAGGCACCACAAGTAAATCGCGGACGAACAAACTGTGTCATATCTTCAATTTTTCATTTCTTCAACCTGTAAACTGCCACGCCTATCATGGTGAACTTGTCTTTCATATAGGTGAAGGCATCCACTGGGCTCAGTCCCTTCTCGCCGGCTCCTACATGATAGAAGAACAAGCGCCCCTGCTGCCACTTGGCCATCAAGAGGTGCTTGATTTCGAGCCCGTGCGCCCAACTGTGCTGGTGGCAGACCACTGCCAGCACGTCACCATCACGGATGACACCCAACTCAGACTGTTGCGGCATGTCGAGCAGTTCGCGCGGGATATAGGTGAAGCGCACGCCCTGCTGCTCACGCAGCATGATGGCTCTGAAATCCTCATCGTCAGTCAACCCGAGATTCCGAAACAGATGACGGTTGGCGGTCATATACGACGGTTGCATATCTACCAGTCCCGTGAAGGGAAAGACTGGCTCGTCGGGGCCTATATGTTCCACGAAACCCTCGCTGATGGCCGACTGCATGATCCAGGTGAAATAATGGTTGCGGGTGGCGTATGCGACAATGCCGTCCAGATAATGCATTCGCCGGTAGTAGTCTTTTAGGTGCTCCAGCGTGGCGTGTCCGTTTTTATAGCACAGCGCCAATGCCAGCGCGTTTTCCATGACGGTGGTGCAGTCCACGCGGTCGAGCATGACCAAGAGTCGCTCTTCGCCCATCGTCTGTGTATAGCCGGTGCGGACTCCCGCAGCCATCATCTGCACGAAGAAATATTCTGTCAGAGGCACCGTTTCATCCACGTTGGCCATCATCCGCTGCATCAAAAGTCCGTTACGTGCTTCGGCCCGATTCTGCTTGTAGCGCAAGTACCACTCATTCCTTTTCGGTATGAGTCGCCGTGCCATGTAGTCGATATGCATCCTGGCTATAATGACCGACAACAGCGATTTCACCGTAGCCAGCCGCTCGCGCCAACAGTAGTGATTGGTTTTCACTTTCTCATAGGCACTGATGTCTATACCCCAAGCCTCCAATCCCAGCCATCCGGCTACCCGCAGTGCCCGGACAATGTGGAAACTGCTGGTCAGCACGTAGAAGCGCTTCTGGCCGTAATAATCCTTCATGTTCCGTATCGAGCGGAAGGTGTTATAGCCACATGAGTCTATCACGAACCGTTCTTCGGGAATGTGGTATTGTTCCACCAGCGTGCGGTAGATGACGCAGGTGTCCGCCCTGCATCCAGAGATGTAGAAGAGCCAATCAGGATATGTGCGGGCCAGGATGCTGACCAGCCTCACCCGCAGTTGCAGAATAGGTGTCAGCGTATAGTCGGGCCTTAGCTTGGCACCTAAAACCAGACAGGCCTTCAGGTCGGAAGGAGCCTGAAGGCCTGACTGCTCACGCAAGCTGTCGTTGTACAGCTGGACAAACCTCATCTTTACGGTGTCTGGTTTTCTAAGCTTAACAGACGAGAAACATGTCACACCCACTTCTCACGCGAACATCCGTAGATGTCTCAACTGTAGCCTTGTTCACTGGCGATTTTCTGATTTCAAATGGGTTCTTACTCATAATCTAAATAAAATAAAATGTTAATACTAAAGATGCTTAATCTCATTTGCAAAGATATGAATAAATGTGATAATATGAGGCACTACTTTTGCTAAATAATGTTAAGGGCCGTTTTAAAGGTCCTTCGAAAAGTTCAGGAACCGTAAAAAAGTAAAGAAGAGCGAGGCCTTAAAACCTCGCTCTTCTTTGTAATTTGGATGAATGTTTAATCTTCATCTATTTCTTCCTCTTCATCCCAATCTATTTGAATGTAATCGTCGAGATTGAATTCGAAAGGATAGGTATTGAACCATTCTTCAGTAACAGGAATTCTCTCTCCGTTCCAAATCTTAGCAGCAGAGAAAGCTATCATGAATGGAATCCTACCATTCTCTGGGAATGTGGTGACGAATTCAAATCCTTGTTTATCCTCAACTATGACCTGAACGTTGTTCTCACTCTCTTTCCAGCCTGTTACAGCAAATTCTGCAATCACCATGTCTTCATCAATAGTTCCCTGAGTATTGATCATCTTATTGACAGGCTCGGGCTTTGCCCACCAGTCAGAATTACCGACCTTGATCTTGATGGGAAGAGTTCCACCCAGTGCACGGACAATACACTTCTGGCTGCCATCAGAGAACTGTTCCACGTCGAAGACGATATCATTGAAGTCAATATCACTTTCACCAGCACCGCCAAGGTCCTCTACCATATAGCGCTTAGCATAAATTTTCTGTTTGTCAATAGTTACTCTATCTACCCACAAAATGAGGTCTGAGTATTTTCCACCATCGTCTTCAGAATCACACCTGAAGCCCCAGAATGTTCTGCCATCATAAGTAACCTCCACATATGTTGTGAGTGGGTGACTTGAAGCTACAATTGAAGCATCCTTTGACGATGTGGCGACAGCGAACCATACAGCATCACTAGGTACATTACCAAATGAGATGGCGCAGGTGTGCTGAACACCAGTGGATCCATTCTTGACTGCTTTACCGTTTTTCTTCACACCCATCATGGCAATGAAGTTGTTTTTATTGCCAAAATTAGCACCAATGCTATAGTATTTGTCTTGGTCTTTTTTTGTAGAAACATTCCTATAGGAAGCTACAGTACGGAAAACATAGCTGCCAGTGGGAGCCCATGTCTTAATCTTTGTAGGATCATTAGCAGTTGTTTCGATGAGTTTTTTAATTTCGTCAGTTTGGTTTTTGATCACGCTAGCAAGAATGTCCTGTCGTAAGGGATCATTTTCTCCAGTGGCATATTTCCAGTCATAGCCATTAAGAAGCGCTGAATAGGAAGGCCATCTACTTAATGCAGCTGCATCGCTTGCACCACGTGTGACGGTAAATGAACCACCCTTGGTGAAGTCCCAGCTCTGATTAGATGCGGGCTGACCGAACAAACTGATGAAGGCCTTTTCATAGTTAGCAACAGCCTCGGCGTGCTTGGCCTGCTTAACATTCTCTTCACTATAAGGATCTTCATCATGACTACATGACGACAGAACCATTGCTCCCGTCATAGCGGCAGCAATCACAAATACCGAAAAAAGATTTTTTTTGATCATGTTAGAATATGCGTTGGTTTAAAAAATTATTATATAAGTTTCGTGTACAAAATTACATATTTTTGAATTGAATTGCAAATTTTAATCTTGATTTTTTTAGGATAACGAAATAATTAACTTCTTTTACAGAAATTAACTCCGAATAGATCACATCAGTCAGGACAATTTGTGACTGTCCGTGCGCTTCGCCAAGAACGTGTGGGACATTAGTGGTGACGGTCTGACCGATGAGCAGTTAGCCGAGAAGGGCTTGCAAGCCCTGAAGGACTGGATGCTGGAGATTGGCCTGCCACTTACCATCAGCGAACTGGGCGCCACTGATGATATGATTACGGGCATCACCGAGACCACCGTGATTTATCCCGCAGGTTATCTGAACCTCTCAAAAGAAGACGTGACCGAAATCTTGAAGGAGAGCATGTAAATAGTTGATAAATGGTAGATTACAGATTGAAGAGATGACTGCGCCAAGAAACGCACAAATCCTTCATCTGTAATCTATCATCTATATTGGCTTACTTGTTTTTCAGCGAACCGATGTACTTAGAAGGCAGTGTACCGGTGTGTTTTTTAAAGAAGCGGGTAAAGTGTTGCGGATATTCAAATCCAAGGCCATCGGAAACTTGGGTCACCGACTTGCCGCTCACAAGCATGGCCTTGGCACGGTCTAACAAGAAGCGTCTGATGACCTGAGTAGGGCTCTCGCCCGTGACACTGCGCACTACGTCACCAAAATAACTGGCTGAAAGACACAACTCTGAGGCACAGTGTTTCACGCTGGGCAACCCTTGTCTATGCTGCAACTCCTGCTCATAGTAGTCGCTCAGCACACGCTCGAAGCGCGTGAGCAAGTCACTTGGCTGGCGAGCCGCATCTTGAAACTGACGCTGATAGAACAGCAGGGCATAGTCGCACAGCAACAGGATGTAATCTTGCACGATGCGGTCGGTCTGTGGCGTTTGTGCACGGTGCTTGATAAACCTGCGTATCAGCGCCATCAGTTGCCATAATAGTTGTTTCTCGCCATCGGTGGTGTGAAGCGCTTCGTTGACGTTGTAGGAAAAATAGTGATAATCTGCAAGCCGTTGCTCAAACACGGTGCCATGCATAAACTCAGCATCGAAATGAATTGCCCAACCATGATAGACTTCGCGGTGTCCGTCATCGGCCTTGCCAATGACCTGTCCGGGCGAGGCGGCTGTTAGCGAACCCTTCGATGTGTCATAACCGCCCATGCCGTAGGTCGCACCCGTGGGAAAATTGTCTTGAACAAAGATGGCATAGACACTGCCCATCTTGTTCAGTGTGTGGCGTATCTCACCCAGTTCGTCAAAGTGCACGACACTCACCATGGGGTGGTGTATTTCAGCACCGAGACTCCGTGAGTAATCATTTGCGTGGTTGATATGCAGTAGTTCTCTCATTTCGATTGCAAAGGTAGTCATTTTGCGCAGAAAAATGGTCTTTAATGGCAAAAAAGATAAATTGGGTAGATTTGCACCCGTTCAAGATAAGTGGCTACAAGAATACTAGCAGTATCTTTGTTACCGAATTTTGAAAGAGGCCAATGCCTCGATGGAGCGGCTTTATTTTAAACCGCGAATTACGCGAATCATTTTTTAAAACCACGAATTACGCGAAGCTTATGTTCTAAAATTCTTATGTTCTTTTGTTCTTATGTCCAAAAGACAGCGTTCCAAAATGGGAGAAGTAAATCAATTTAGGATGAAAAGGATTAAGAGTTTTTT
>JAEEGH010010043.1_pt1 | contig 21840 bp, 19 predicted proteins | sample 9134181 | NCBI WGS metagenome assembly JAEEGH01 (sample SAMN16246544, study PRJNA631951) | gut metagenome | biome: gut microbiome; feature: rumen; material: DP-attached | host: Bos | place: Iran: Karaj | collected 2018-10
CACTTGCCCTTATAGGTATCTCCATCTGCTACTGCCATTTTGATATGCCCAAGTTCAGGATGGAGCATGCCGTGCAGGAGCTTGCCACCTGCCATAACTCCGCCGCCGACACCTGTTCCTATTGTAAGATACAGAGCATCTGCAAGGCCTTTGGCACATCCCCAAGTTATCTCTCCAAGGAGTGATCCGTTAACATCTGTATCAAAACCTATCGGTACACCCAGCTCTTTTTTGAAAGCACCGACTATGTCATAGTTCTTCCAGGCAAGCTTGGGCGTAGATGTTATATAACCGTAGGTCTTAGAATCCCTGTTAAGATCAATAGGGCCAAAACATGCTATACCGAGTGCTTTGATATCCTTATCTTTGAAATAATCGATCATCAAAGGCATGGTTTCTTCCGGAGTCTTTGTAGGAATTTGCATCCTATCTAAAATCTCCCCCTTTTCATTACCAATAACGCATATCATCTTAGTTCCGCCAGCTTCTATTCCTCCATAAATCATACCCATTCTACCTCCTAAAAAATTTTTCTATTATATGCTCAAAGCCATCCATATCCACTTTTGAATAACATCCCATCTCAAACCACTCACATAGAGAATCGTCAAAGTCGCGATTATTCCTGAGGCTGGCAGTTAATAAATGATTTGGGTGTCTTTGAAAATTATATTAAATTCAAGAGCTTGATAGATGGATATTTATATTCTGTCCAGGGTCCGCATGTCTGAGCGAAGCGAGTTTCGGACCCTAGAATATAAATATCCAGATATCATGCCTTGAATTTTATATGATTTTCATGACCCCCAAATCATTTATTAACTGCCAGCCTCAGGAATCCCCCGCCTTGCGACTCACTCCTTCGTCACGTTAATGCCAAAGTATGCGCATATCTGCGCCAGTCTGTTGCCGTTTTTGGTTGATACCATTACTATGTTGCCGCTTGTATCGTAGGCGATCATGACAAACCTTGAATTCATGTCGAAAACGCAAGGGTTCGGGCCTTGGATTCCATATGCTTTAAGCATTTCTTCAAAGGTTGCCTGAACATACCTTGGTTCTACCCAGGCATGACTTATGGTTGTTCCGTCCATGAAGTCGCCGCCCACTATGTTTCCGCCATCATAGTCTTCCGACACATCATCGATGATTCCAAAATATGATGCTACAGCTCTGTATTTTTCCATGGAAAGATCTGTTACACCCTCTTCAGGAATGCCGGGTTCTTCGCCATAAGTTATCTCGTCATAGGCATCACTGTCTGCATTATAGACAAGACCAAACTTTGCAGATATCTTGCTGCATTCATCTGCATCATCTGTGAAGATCACAAGAACTGCATCTTCATCATGCATTGCTGCATAGTATCTTGCATAGCCTTCATCATCAGGAACTCTCATTACTACAGGATTGGGAACTTTATCATATCCTGTAGACGCCAGTTCGCTCTTATAATATTCATCTGTAAGAGTTATATCCGAAAGAAGTGTAAAGCGAATTTCAGCTATGCTTCCGGGCTTTGCATAGATTGTTGTCTTATAACCATCGCCTGAGTTTTCGCTTATGTCAGTATATCCAAACTCATCTGCGACCTTTTTTACCGCTTCTTCTGACAAGAGACTTTCATCAAAATTGTTGCTATAGCTATCTGTTCCATCACCGTTTCCTCCGGTAGATGAACCGGATCCAGAGCCTTGAGATGAATTCAAAGCTTCCTGTCCTTCCTTGGTATTAGCCATTGTGCCTGCGTAGTTAAGCATAAAGTTACCAAGGTCATTTATCCTTTGCGAGTGATCACCTTCTACGGCAACCTCCTTTGTCACAATACTAATCTCGTCAAAGCCTGCCATATCTTCTAATGTAAAGGTATCAAGGATAACATAGAAATCTGTTCCTTTCAGATACCTTACTTCCCTGAAGTATTCTTTCTGGCCATTCGATCCTGAAAATTTAAGTCTTCCATTTCCGCTTTCATCAAATACAAATGTTGTATCAGTAATAGAACTATTCTTAGTCCATGTCATCATTTCAGTTTCAAGCGGTTCAAACTCTGCATCCGTGCAAAAAGATAGCATTATATCTTTTCCATCTTTTTTATGTTTTATAGTATATCTACCTTTTTCATCAATGCTGTTTATATTGATAGTATAGTTTTCTCCGCAGTTAATAATCATGACATTATCATTAAAGGTCAGCTCAGCTGTAGATACGCCTGCTGCCTTACATGATACGCATGAAAGTGCCATGACGATCAACAATAGAAAAGCTATATATTTTTTGCCAGATCTTAAAAATAGTTTACTCACTGATGTCTCCTTAAATAATCAGCTTCCAAAAGTGAATCAAAAAGATTGGTATAGGTAGATGATCCGTAAAGCTCATACTTATCCTTGGCATATGTTGCTTCAAGCATATAGATACCTGTGTAGGCATCGCTCCTTGTCTGGGTTATCACGCCGCCATTATTAAAGTTAATGGAGAAATTGCAGGGAACAGCCACGAAGTATCCGCCGTAGCTGGTGTCCTGTGTTACAGCACAGTATACTGCCGTACCGTCACAGTTACCGTAGCTCTGGCCATCCTCGAGGCCAAACTGGGCGTAGGCTTTAGACAGGATATCGCTATTGGCCGTATCGATCTTGGTCAGGTGACCGCCGCATCTTATGGCACCAAGCTCGTCCATAGTGAAATATAAAGGAACAGGGCTGTTTCTTGTTACATAATCAGTAGATCCTATCCGCGTGTCATCGTAAGACAGGTTGTAGCAAAGCCCCTGATACTCTCCACCTGTAATATAGATCGCATCCACTTTATTTTTGACAAGCTCAAACCCTTCCGGATCTTTAAGAAGTTCTCTTATGTTAGTCAAAAAACCTGTAGTTACTATGCGGATCTTGCCGTTGTAAGAAGACAGTACCTCCTTGTACATAGTCACCGCATTGTCGTACACAGGGTGGTTTGTCGTTTTGTACTGCCACAAAACTCCCCAGTAGTCACCATTGCCGCCATACTCGTAAGATACTGCTGCCTTGGATACAGGCACTGTTGTAAGTCCTGCATAATCCATGATTCCTTCAGCAGCTTTTATATTATTACCGGATGGATTTTTAGAACAATAAGCAAAGCCTATGATATGGCACAGGCCCTGATACTCAAGCTCCTGTGCTATTCGCACCGCTGTAACATCATCAATATCTGTAGACATGTCAACATCCAGAATAATGCCCACAGGTCCAGTCTGTGCCTGCTCCTGTTTTAGATCATCCTGAATATTTTCAACTTCTTCCTGGGCTTCTTCGCGGGCTTTATTATCTTCTGCTTCCTTCTGCTCTTTGGCCTCCTGAATCTCCTGATCTGTCATGCCGCTATAATCTTCTTCCGGCCCAACTTCCTGCTTTGCTTCATTTAAGGCGTCTTTAAATATATCCCTGTAATCCGACAAGGTGTCTGACGGCTCCTTTGCCTCCACTACAGGAACTTTTATGGTGTTTGCTATTAAGATGATAATTCCGAGAACAGCAACCCAGGATTTCTTCATGGCTCACCCTCAAAGAATCCATTAAAGTCTTCAAACCTTGCTTCAACTACTTTTTTCATCTGAACCGTAAGGTTTGTGTCTGATATATTCAAAGTTATATGAATTGAACCAACTTCTTCTCCCACAAGTCCAAGCTCGATATAGAGTGTATCCTCGCTGATCCAACATGCTTTAGACACAAAAGGAACCTCTCCTGTTGTATCACTTAACAGCCTCATTGTCTTTGGATCTATAAGAGGGAGCTTTCCTTCTGCCTCTTTGTGAAAATCAAAAGGAATGACGTAATCAATGCTACCACCTGAAGACTTCTGCTTTATAGCAAGCAGTCCCTTTGCATCACCCTCTCCACATCCTGATTCATTTTCAGACTTATATCCAAGACGAACAGACTCAAAATCAGAACTGTTTTCATGTATTTTATAAATATGATACAGCTTACTGTATTTCGGTTTCACTTTAAGTGTATCATATATACTTTTTTCATACTTTTCAAAATCAGAAGCATAGTCCAAAAGCGTATCATGGATAATATCAAGAAGTGGCTGAGTTCCACCTTTTATATTCTGAAGATCAGCAGTAGTCACTATCACAAGATTGTATTGGGGGTAAAAAAGTACATACTGTCCCCCCATTCCATACATGCAAAAGCCGCCTCTTATGCGCCAGAACATATATCCATATCCCTGGCGCTCATCTGTAACCTGACCCGTCTGAACATTAGGTGTTTTAAAGCTTACAGCTTCTTTCAGAAAGTCTCCGCTTTTCCCTTTACAAAAAGCTGTAGCTATGTCCTCTTTTGCAGCATCTTTCAAAAGCTCATTCATCACGAATCTGCCGACTTTCAGAAGGTCCTCAGGATAACACATAAGACCTGATCCGCCAATTTCATCGCCAAAGGGATCCTTTATGATATATGCATCTTTTGAAAAAAGATATTCTGCAGGAATTTTAGTTCTAAGATAATCAAGGACGCCTACTCCGGAAAGCTTTTTTACCAGTGCTGCAAGGGTATGCGCTGATGATGTGTCATACTTAAACACCTTGCCACTTCTGTGAGATGGAGGTGTGACAAAAAAGCTCCTTACCCAGTTCAGATTTCCATGAAACTGGTAGGTGGTTGATGTATGACAAGTCTGCATGCAGAGCATGTCCTGAATCGTCATATTTGAAAGATAAGGATGAAAGCCGCCTTCAGGTTCATATTCCGGGAAAAAAGTCACGATCCTGTCGTCAAGCGCAAGTTTCCCTTCGTCTATTAGAAAGCCTATGGCAAGTGATGTGAAGGATTTAGTTATAGAGAACATCCTGTGCATCTTGCTGCTGTTGTATGGATATGCATACTCTTCAAAGATCCTGCTTCCATTCTGATCGGCAAGAAGGCTGTGAATGCTACCGCTTCCACCTGTTAATAGACCCGCTTTTTTTATTTTTTCCCAAATGGTACTGATACATTCTTTTGTATCGAAAGTGAGCATTGCAATTACTCCTTATATGTATCCTGATAGCGGTTTACGATAGAAAAAACAGATTGGGCTTTAAAGATCTTTAGCCCTGAACACCCATAAAGTGATAAATGATATATCCTGCCAAGAGCCAGGATGCAAGCGCAAGAAATGCTCCTGATACTTTTACAGGCTTGGTACTTTTTTCTTTTCCCTTTTTATCTTTTACAACTTTATTGGTCACAAAAGCCTGTGCCAGTCCATACATTCCAATGATAAAAAGAATAATGACTTCGATAAAATATACTAAATACATTTCCCCGTCCCCTTTTTCTGTAATTTAACCTTAATATAACATCTATCAATCTTGATTGCATCACATTTCGGCAAACATTTCCTGAAACTTGCAGAGTCCTGAAACATTTTGGAGATGTGATTTAATAAAGAGTTTATACATTCATCGCAAAGCCCTATGCTATACTTTTCTTAGGAGGATCCGGACACATGGCTAGGACGAAAAATATCGATATGACCCAAGGACCAATCCTTAAGGAGCTGGTCCTTTTTGCATTACCTCTTTTACTTGGTAATGCCTTTCAGCAGCTTTATAACACAGTAGACAGCGTAATAGTGGGACAATTTGTAGGCTCCGCTTCACTTGCGGCTGTTACAAGTACCGCTATGATAATAAATACACTTGTAGGTCTTTTTGTAGGATTTTCTACAGGTTCATCCGTTATCATATCCCAGTTTTTTGGAGCCAAAAAAGATGACATGCTTCAAAAAGCTATCCACACTGCCCTGACAACAACTTTTATAATGGGCATCATTTTCATGATCATGGGATATTTCATTACACCACCACTTCTCGTACTCATGAGAACTGATGCTAATGTTATGAATCCTGCAACCGTATACCTTAGAATTTATTTTATGGGAATCCTGGGACTGATGTTCTACAACATGACATCAGCTATATTAAGGGCTGTAGGAGATTCTGTAAGACCTCTTATCTTCCTTATCATTACAAGTATCCTTAACATTATCCTGGATCTTTTATTTGTTATAGGTTTTAAGATGGGAGTTGCAGGTGTTGCTTATGCAACAGTCATATCCCAGTTTGTATCAGCATTTATGGGTATGTTCGTACTTATGCGTTCCAAAGAATACTACGGCGTATCCCTACAAAAGATGCATATAGATCCAAAGATCCTTAGAAAAATATTTGCAGTAGGCCTTCCTGCTGGTTTTCAGATGGCTATAATCAGCTTTTCCAACGTATTCGTTCAAAGCTATATCAACAGCTTTGGAGCTAACTCTACCGCAGGCTGGGGCGTATACGGAAGAATTGATGCCTTCGTTATGCTTCCACTGCAGAGCATAGCCCTTGCAAATACCACCTTCACCGGCCAGAACGCCGGAGCAAGGAACCCTGACCGTATTAAACAGGGTATACGCGTTTCACTTCTTCTTGCCGTTATCATCACCGTTGTTATCTGCGCCCTGGAATACGCCGCAGCGCCTTACATAATTCGCTTATTTACAAGCGATGAAGCCGTTATGAAGTTTGGCATCATCTTCATCAGATGCAATTGTATGTTCGATTTCTTCTGCTGTTTTAACCAGATGCATGCAGGTGTACTTAGAGGTATCGGCGACGCAGCTGCTCCTATGGTAATAATGATATTCAGCTTTGTTTTGTTCAGGCAGATATATCTGTATACCATAACAAGGCTCACATCTTCAATATACCCTGTAAGCCTCTCATTCCCTGTTGGCTGGATCATGTGCAGTCTTCTCATGCTCATATATTTCAGACTAAGTCATTGGGAAAGAAGAATCAGTCCAAACTAATATATCGCGCGTATCCAAAATGTCTGATATAATGACAAGGCTGTTATTTAATATCGATTTAAAAGGTTGACAAGTTATTATGAATATTGTTTTATTTGAACCCGAAATCCCATACAACACAGGCAACATAGGAAGAACCTGTGTTGCAACCAATACAAAGCTCCACCTTATAGAGCCCCTCGGCTTTAGCCTTGATCAGAAAGAGATCAAACGCGCCGGCCTCGATTACTGGCCCAAGCTCAACTACGAAGTATATAAAAGCTTTGATGATTTTATGGAAAAAAATAACCATCCAAAAGTATGGATGGCTACCACTAAGGCACATAAAGTATATTCTGATGTTACATATGGCTCTGACGATTACATAATGTTCGGTCCCGAAAGCAGAGGAATCCCTGAAGAGATCCTTGTAGATCACGAAGAAGAATGTGTCCGTATCCCCATGTTTGAAGATACCAGATCCATAAATCTTTGTAACTCAGCAGCTATCGTTTTATTTGAAGCCCTCCGCCAGAACCACTTCGAAGGTCTTAACCTCAGCGGAGAACTCCACAAGCTTCACTGGAACGACTGATACGCCCTACGATCGTACATGAATAAAAAGACCTTTCGTGGTAACTATAATGGCCTAATTATGATCGTAATCCTCATATCATCTTTAATAATTCAGACATTATCCGGCCGCACACAAGAGCATCTGACTCAGCTCTGTGTGCGTCTTTTTGATCTATACCAAAATACGCTGCTATTGTCGGCTGCTTATGATCACTGGTACAAGTCACGCACTTTTTGCACATGGCAAGAGTATCCACAAATCTGATATCAGCATCAATCCCAAGCCTTTCAAATGTAGCCGCCAAAAACCTCATATCAAAACTTGCATTATGCGCACATATAATAGTTTCACCACTTATAGCATCTCCTAGGAACTTCACAAACTCAGGATATGCATCTTTCTCTAAAGGCGCCTGCGCAAGCATAGCATTAGTAATATGATTAACCCTTGAAGCACTCGGCGGAACAGCCTTACCCGCATTGATCAGGGTACCATAACTCTTAACAGCCTTTCCATTCTCAAAAAGAACTGCACCTATCTCTATGATCCTGTCATTATAAGCAGAAAAGCCGGTCGTCTCTGTATCAAAAGCTATATAGCGCTTTAAAAGCTTCTCTTTAACAGATTCTGTATCTTTTATCTGAACAGTACTAACACCTTTTTTCATAGCCTTTGTATAAGCCATGTTATCTTTTTCTGTCTCATGCTTGCTTTCCGCAATCTTATCTGCAATACTTTTCTTCCCAAACATTATCTCAAGTGCGTCCATATGAGTTCCTTCCCTCTGCATTAATAAAATCATTTTATCACACTAATAAAAAGCTCACTCTATTAATAAAAAAATCCTGTTTGCTCATCGTGAGATAAACAAACAGGTATGAATTACAGGATGTAGTTCCGACATGTTCAGAATTGAGGAGTTCTTGAAATAACTCCGGATGCAATTCTATGTCGTGTGTCAGATAGAATAAAAAGCCTGATTATCAATTATTGTATAAAGTGTCTTTCCGTAGAAAGTCTGGCTTCCGTCATTTCTTTTGAAAGAAAGAACATTGGGGTTATTGAGATATGAGTACTCTCCGCTTAAAACCTTAAGGCAAAGATTGATCATATCAGGGCTTGTCTCTTCGGCGCTTCTGCCGCTAGCCCATGAATAAGTTGAAAACTGATTTTTCTGTGAAAGAACACCCTGGATCGTATTAGGATAGGCTGGGGACTGCACACGGTTCATGATTACTTCCGCAACTGCGACCTGTCCGTTAAATGATCCTCTGGCCTCTCTATATACAACATTGGCCATAAGGACGATTTCTTCCATTGTAAACTCATAATCATATCCGATTGGATCTGCTGCCATTATTGCAGCAATCTCTAATGCAGCCTGCTCTTCAGGTGAAAGCTCCTGAGCTTCTTCCTGTGCACCATCTGCAGATGATGCTGCTGCACTTGAATCAGTCTGTGCTGCACCCTGGTCTGTGCTTGCAGCACTTGAAGAATTTTCTGTTACATCTGTTACGTCAGTTGACACATCTTGTGTCGGATTTTCTTCTGCGCGGGCTATGATAGGCTCACCAAAAGAAAGCACCGCAGTGGCATAAGCCATAGCAGTTGTCATAAACAATACTCTTTTTAAGTTCTTCATAACTTCGGCTGGATCGAACAAAGACAGTCATAAGTTCCCCCACGGAACTAATGCTGTAAAAGAAAACAGCCTAACTTCTCCTTACTTAAATAAAAATTATAGTTTTGTTGCATTTGTTACAACAGATGTAATAATAGCAGAAAACCTATCATAAAATCAATCACATTTACAACTTTTTATAATATTTTTATGATAATCCTGGTCTCTTTTGTGTGAGCCAAGACTCTAAAACGCACCTGCCACGGGCATTTCAGCCCTTTGACAGGTGCGTCTTTTATCAGCACTTTTTTTTAATTTTCAGGAACTATAGGAAGTAGTCTGGACATGTTTAAAAATGCGGAGTTCCGTAAAGAACTCCTATGTGTTTTTTATATATTCATATCCTCTAATCTGCCATGCTTTTCATAAGTTGTTGTACGAACGATCTTATTAACGTCATCTACAAAGACAACCTGTGGATGATACTCTTTCATCTCTTCAGGACTCATCTGGGCATATGCCATAATGATGACTTTGTCTCCAACACTGACGCATCTGGCAGCGGCGCCGTTAAGACATATAACGCCTGATCCGGCCTCGCCGCATATAGCATATGTCATAAATCTCTGACCATTATCAACGTCTACGATCTGAACCTGCTCGTATTCGCAGATTCCGGCTTTCTCCATCAGCGTTTCGTCTATTGTAATAGAACCTACATAATCAAGAGCAGCCTGTGTAACTGTTGCACGGTGGATCTTACCTTTAAGCATTGTTAATAACATACGAACTCCTTTCGGGAACTTTCAAGTTTTATTCATACAAAAAGTTATCGATAAGTCTTGTCTTGCCAATATATACAGCCATTGCAAATAGTGTTCCGCTCTTAACCTGTGTTTCAGGCTCAAGAGTATTGAAATTAGCAGCTGATACATAATCGATCTTTGCAAGAGGCTCTTTTTCTATAAGTTCCTTCTGGGCTTCAAGGATTTTAGAAGCATCCGTCTCACCATTTTCAGCCATCTCTTTGCCAAGCTTTACTGCTTTTGAAAGAACAAGTGCAGCTTTTCTCTCTTCTTCATTTAAATATGTATTACGGGATGACTTTGCAAGGCCGTCATCTTCGCGGATGATAGGGCAGCCTACGATCTCTATGCCGTAAGACATGTCTTTGACCATCTTCTTAATGATAGAAAGCTGCTGGGCATCCTTCATTCCAAAGAAAGCCTTATCCGGGGTAGCGATGTTAAAGAGCTTGGATACTACTGTGCATACGCCTCTGAAGTGAATAGGACGAGTCTGTCCGCAAAGGCGCTTTGGCATATCATTGAGGATCTCTACATATGTAGCTGCAGCTTCTCCGTACATCTCCTCTACTGAAGGATGGAACACAAGGCTTGCGCCGTGCTCTTCAAGGAGCTTACAGTCTCTTTCAAAATCTCTTGGATATGTAGAAAGATCTTCTGTAGGTCCGAACTGTGTAGGATTTACAAAGTCTGATACGATAACTCTGTCACACTCTGATACTGCCTTATCTACAAGGCTTGCATGTCCTTCATGAAGGTAACCCATTGTAGGAACAAGACCTATAGTGAGTCCTTCCTTTCTCCATGCTTTAACCTGATCTCTTACTTCTTTGATTGTTTCTGCTTTGATCATAACTTCCTCCACCTATGTATCTATTATGAAATTCTCTTTATATAGCCTTCTTCGCTGTATTTTGCATCAAGGCTCTGTAAAAACTCATCGGAACAGTCGCTCTTGGCATATGTCTGCTCAGGTGTCGGGAAGCTTCCATCCTGAACTGCTTTCTTATAATCTGCAAAAGCACTCTTCATCTCTTCGCCGATCTCTGCGAAATGTCTTACAAACTTAGGTGATACACCGCTTACCATGCCAAGCATATCCTGATATACAAGAACCTGTGCATCGCAGCAACTGCTTGCACCGATCCCGATGGTGATGATATCAAGCTTCTTACTGATAAGAGCTGCAAGCTTAGGTGGAACGCACTCAAGTGTTACTGCAAAAGCTCCTGCTTCCTGAACTGCAAGAGCATCCTGAAGAACTCTTTCAGCATTAGCTTCACCTTTACCCTGTACCTTGAAACCGCCAAAAGCGTTAACGGACTGTGGTGTCATTCCAATGTGAGCTACAACAGGAATACCTGCATCTGTAATAGCCTTGATCTGAGGAGCCATTAAAGCACCTCCTTCAAGCTTAACAGCGCTGCATCCCGGAGCTTCCTTCATGATACGTCCTGCAGACTCGAGAGCCTGAGCAGGTGATATCTGATAGCTCATGAAAGGCATATCTATTACTACAAATGTATTCTGACAAGCTCTTGCTACGCTTCTTCCATATACGATCATCTCATCAACTGTTACAGGAAGTGTGTCATTATATCCCTGCATAGTCATTCCAAGACTGTCTCCAACAAGTATCATGTCGATACCCGCCTCATCCATGAGCTTTGCTGTTGTAAAGTCGTAGCAGGTAAGCTGTGATATTTTCTTTCCTTCTTCTTTCATTTTGCGAAGTGTCGCTACTGTGTGTTTCATTCTTTTCCCCTTCCGTCAGTCCATTGATCCGGTAACTTTACTATCACTTTGTTCCATATAAAGTTACAAGTCTAACAGCTGACATATGTTCGTATAATCATTTTCCGGATGTTTCTCTTTGGCAAGCTGCGTAAGAACATAAGATAACTTTGTGTAGATCTGCTTCTCTCTTTGGTCAGGCAAAAAAGACAGATGCTTTTTAACTGTATCAGCATCATTTCTTTCTACCGGTCCTGAAAGAGCAAGCGCCGGGCCTTTTGAAAGTATGTTTTCAAGGTTAGCCCTTGCAAGAGGCGCTACTGCCTCAATCGCTTCTTCTGCGCTAAAACCTGACTGTTCCAAATGCCTTTTGGATATCTCATATAAGCCGCACACCAGATTTGAAGCTATAGAACAAGCCAGATGATAGTTTGTTTTCTGACTTTCTTCTAATATCTTGGTCCTGAGTCCGAGGTTTTTAAGAAAATCCTCCCAGAAAGAAACATTCTCCCTTTTTTCAAGACAAAAAAATACACCCGCAAGATCCTTATAAGCGCTGTATTTATCGCTAAAAGGAAATAACGGATGTATTGCAAAACCTGCTGCGCCTGTGTCTGCAATGCCAGGAAAGGCCTGTGCCGCAGTCATAGCTCCGCTGCAATGTATTATCTGTTTACCCGATATAGAAAAAGATCTTATCTCTTCATATACAGAAGAAATAGCACTGTCCGGAACAGTCAAGAATATCGCGTCACTCTCTAAAACCAATTCCTCAAGGGTGTCGTAACATTTTGTGTTTGTAAAATCTGCTGCTTCTTTTGCCGATTCTCGATGCCTGCTATAATAGCCGGTCACCTGAACGCCTTTCTCCGAGAAATATTTTCCCAGATTAAAACCAACTTTACCTGCTCCAGTAAATCCAATCTTCATCGCAATTCTCCTTTATTCTTAACAATACCTGGAGGACGCGACTTTCGTTCCGAACATTTATTCTCTTGTCGGTACAGTTCTCAACAGTCTGAGATACCATCCGTCGGTGCTTTCTGCACCATATAGAAATGTAGCACTCGTTATAAGAAAAGTAAATAGCAATAGCTCATTTAGTTGTACGGTCACACGAACATTTCTTGATAAAAGACATTCATAAAATCATAAAAACTATCACAAAAAAGCATTTATATCTGATTTTCAATGCTTTTTGCAAAAGTTCTTGAATCTATGATTATTATTGTGATTTGCATTTCGAAATTTCGTGATATTATTCCGTAGTCGAAAAACGTACATGGAAATACATGAAAACTTAGATTTTTTAGAGGAAAAAAGTAATATGGCAATCGTAATAACAAACTTAATCATCTTAATAGTTTTATATCTTACAATCTGTGCAATACTTGCAAGATCAATGGGACTTGTTAAGTGCATAGATCCAAATAAGGCATATCAGAAAGAAAACCGCAGACACTTTCTTGACGGTTATAAGAACTGGAAAAGCGAAGAATACATAATAAAGTCTTTTGACGGTTATGAACTTCATACAACTTATATTCCATCAGCAATCCCTTCCAAGAAGTTTGTCATCCTGGTTCACTCATCAACTTATTGCAGGATCGGCGGAATCAAATATTTTAACATATTCAGAAAAATGGGATATAACGGTATTCTCTTTGATCTCAGAGGTCATGGTGATAACAAAAAGGCAGCATCAACATGGGGAATCAAAGAAAGTAAGGATCTTCTTAGTGTAATAGATGATACTGTTAACCGTTTTGGAGATGATATCAAGATCGGTGTTCACGGCGAATGCCTTGGCGGTGTAACAGCCCTTACAGCTCTTAAGTATCATCCCAATATCTCTTTCGTTATTGCTGACAGCTGCTACAATTCACTTTATTCACTTCTTTGCAAGCTTGCTCAGCAGATAGCACATGTATCACCTGTACTTTTTGATCCGGCTGTTATCTTCTTTAAGCTTATGTTCGGGTTTTCTTATAAAAAGATATTTACTAAAGACAGCCTCAGCGGTAATACAGTTCCGATATGTTTTATTCAGGGTGACAGCGACTGTGTAGTACCAATAAAAGATACTATGGAACTTGAAAGTGCAACTACTGGCTATAGCGAAATGCACATATTTGAAGGTGCAGACCATACCCGTAACATCCTTGCTGACGCAGATCGTTACGAGGAAATAATCAAGAACTTTTTGTACAGGGTTAATTGCCTTGAACTTGCAGCTACCGCTTAATATATGATTTAATAAAAACAAGCTTTCGTATAGATCTTTTATAGGTCTATACGATCATTGGGGGATCATATATGAGAGACGGAAGTGCTACTGAAGAAAAAATCTTAAAACTTGCAAAAAAGATGATCATCAAAAATGGTATTGCCAACCTTGATATGAAGGTTCTTGCTGAAAAAATAGGATGCAGCAGAAGCACCCTTTACAGACACTTTTCAAGTAAGGGTGATATCATGATAAAACTCGTTGAAGAATCTCTTCAGATCATCACCAGATCTTCCACTAATCTTCCCAAAGATTCTAATTTTAACAACGGCTTTGAAGAATTTTCATGGTATGTAAATGAAAGAGCCAAAGCACTGATAAAAGAAGTTGATTCTGTAACTTTCATAAGAGACTTCGACTGCCTTTATACCACTGCTTATCCTCAGAGTAAGGAAGTTGAAGGCTTCCAAAACTTTATAAAGATCGACAGCAAATCTGATCCCTGGTTCAGTTCCTTCATGCGTGGCATGGAAGACGGCAGCATCAGACATTTCGACGATCCAACTCTTCAGATCCTTACTATCTCCAACGGACTTCTTGGAATCGCAGAAAGAGTTGTTCCAAGAGTATCATTTTTTGTAAACGAGCAGGGATACGGCGAAGAATTCATAATGAATCAGGCCAAGCTTTATCTTGATGGGATCAAGGGGTAACAGTCCCACTTATACTCATGCCTGTCAGTGATATGATCAAATCCTCACATGTCGGAATTGTGATATAATATTATCGTATCTATAATTTCTATACTAATTCTATAGACCCGTTTGGGGCCGAATGTCTATCAAGAGGAGGGGAATCCATGCTAAAGAAATGTATCGCTGAATGTTTAGGAACCTGTGTACTTGTAGTATTTGGATGCGGAACTGCTGCCGCAATCGGTTGTGATGTATCGGGAGGATATGTTGCAACTGCTCTTGCTTTTGGTCTTGTTATCGTTGCCATGGCATATTCAATCGGTAACATCTCCGGATGTCACATAAACCCGGCCGTATCTCTCGGAATGCTTATTTCCGGCAAAATGAGCGTAAGTGATTTCATTTCATATGTAATATCCCAGTGTATAGGTGGTGTTATCGGTGCTCTTATACTTAAGATCCTTGCTTCATCAGGAAGCATCGATGCAGGTCTTGGAGCTAACGGCCTTTATAATGGTGATATTGGTCTTTCTATTCTCGTAGAGGTGATCCTCACATTTGTATTTGTACTCGCAATACTAGGAGTTACATCACGTGATAGTTTTAGCAGTGTAGCAGGTCTTGTCATTGGCCTTACTCTTACACTTGTACACCTGTTTGGAATTTATTTCACAGGCACAAGCGTTAATCCTGCAAGAAGCCTTGGACCAGCCCTTCTTGCCGGCGGAGATGCACTTTCATCTGTATGGGTATTTATAGTAGCTCCTCTTATCGGAGCAGCCCTTGCAGCATTTTGCTATAAATTCCTTGATTCCGACAAATGATCTTAATCTTTAAAAAAATATTTTAAGAATTCGTATTCTTAAGATCATGATCTCTAAAGACAAAAAGTCACGGCCCCATATATTGACCGTGACTTTTATAATTAATTCAAATAGTCATTCACATTTTCAAGTGTGACTTTTGTATGAGGGAGCCGTATATAGTGCTCATCTTCTATGCCAAGATCATCAAGTGATCCTCCTGTAGCAAGAGCTATGGCAAGATCATACATGGCATGAGCCTGACCTTCCTTGTCATTGTATACGGTTCCGCACATGTATCCGGTCTTAACAGCTTCCAGTCCTCCGATAGTTCCATCTATTCCATATATCGCAGGCAGCATCGACTTTGCCTTATCACCAAAGATATTTATATATGCGTCAATAGCACCAAGTGCCATATCGTCGTTATTGGCAAGGATCAGTTCAATTTCAGTCTTTGCATTAATGAGCTGTTCTATCTTACTTTGTGCCTGAGTCCTGTTGAAGTTTGCAATGGCAAGGCCTTTTCTGTCAAGCTTGATACCACTGTTCATCAAAGTTTCAACACAGTACTCGCTTCTTACGATAGCATCCTGATGACCGGCTTCACCTTGAAGCATAACATACTGAATATATCCGTCACCATTTGCATCTATATGAAGGCTATCATCAAGTATTCCTTCTGCTGCAAGCTCGCCCTGCATTATACCTGATTCCATTGCATCAGAACCTACATAATAGAACTTATCAGATCGTCGCAGGTCTTCTCCAGTCAGCTCTCTGTTAAAAAATATGACAGGCACATCGTACTTAAGTGCAAGATCTATAATATGTTCCGGCTCTGTTCTGTCTACAAGATTTATACATATAACATCACATCCGCCATCGATCATCTCCTGCATCTGATTATTCTGTTCTTTCATACTCTGACCGGCATTGTAAGTTATAACAGTAACATTTGTATCTGCATAGCTGTTGAACTCATCCATAAGCTGGGTTATGAAAGTATCATGAGCATCATAAACAGAGACACCTATACGGATAGTATCTTTTTCCTTATTTTTGATATTGCTGCAACCGGATATTATCATGACCATAAGTGTCATAATTAAATAAAACGATAATATCTTTTTTCTAATCTCCGATCGGGAATAGGATCTGCTGATTCCCTTCATCATACATTGTTTCCCCCGTAACATATGCATAACCAACTGTATAGTCGTTCATCTTGTTACGTTCGTCTTTAAGAACGTAGGCAAGACTGTTTATTGCCATATAGCCCATTTCATATTCATTGATGACCACCATACCGCCTATTATTCCCTGATCCAGGTCACTAAGGTTTTCAGGTGAGCACCCTATTCCATAAAGCTTTACATTTTTCTGACCATTAGTTGGATAAGAATTATAACTATCTACCATCTGTATATAGTCTGCTGCCGTCTCTGTTACATCATTATCAAGAGCTACAAGGATATCAGCATCATTGATATTTACCAGTTCACCGATCTCTCTTTCTGACAGCTCAGTTGCTTCCACACTGAATACTATCTGCGCACCGGCTTTTTGTGATACTTCTTTAAAAGCATTTATCCTCTCCTGAACTGATGCAAGCTTAAGGTTTCCTGCAAGTACACCTATTCTTATACCTGACAGATCCCCATAATCGTTCTCGATCCTTGTTGCCAGTTCACTGCTTACCTGTACACTGTCCGCTCCTATGTAGCTTATCCTGCTGTTATCCAGTTCATCTTTTGCAACATTGTTATCAATAAGCTCGACATAGACATTAGCCGGCATATCCGAAAGGATATCTACTCCCCCACTTCCGGAACAAAGCTGAACAATTACAGCATCAGCGCCATTTTCTATTTCCTGGTAGATAAGATTTTTTTCCTGCTCAGGACTGCCTTCAAAATCTGTTGTAACATAGTTAAGTCTTATGCCATTTTCTCTTGCTGCCTGCCGCAGTCCTGTCTGAAAGCTGTCCCACCTCGCGCTGTTACTGTCATCGACGATTACTGATATCTGGTATTTAACAACAGTACCATCAACATTTATCACATCGATAGCGCAGACAACGATACCTATAACGATCGCAGTTACTATAGCAGCAAGCCATTTACTTTCATTAAATATATTCCGCGGATTCCACATCTTTAGCGCTTTCCTCCGAATATTCTATGTATGGCATGTGAATAGTTACTTTGGTACCCTCATCTGCCTCTGTATCTATCATTAACCCGTAGTCCTTACCAAATCTCAGCTGAAGTCTTCTGTGGACGTTTATAAGGCCAACGCCTGATCCTCTTGCTCTGGTTCTTCCCTCTTCTGTAAGAAGACCTTCTGCCTGCTCAGGGCTCATTCCATAGCCGTTGTCTTCAACTTCGATATATACTTCATCTTCTTTTCTGTATCCGCGAACCTTGATACTTCCGGGATCTTCCATGCCTTTAACACCATAATAGATGGCATTTTCCAAAAGAGGCTGAACCACAAGCTTAACTATACAGCAGTCCATTATTTCCGGATTGATATCATAACTTACAGAAAAAGAATCCTTGAACCTTACCTTCTGAATATTGGTATAGTTCTCTGCATGCTTTATCTCTTCACTGACACGTATGATATTTCTTCCACTTGAAAGACTTATTCTGAACAGCGATGAAAGCTGGGTTATCATGTATACAGCTTCCTTGTTTCTACCATCCTCGACCATCCATACGATCGAATCCAGGGTGTTATAAAGAAAGTGTGGATTAACCTGAGACTGAAGCGCATCAAGCTCGCTTTTTCTCTTTTCTTCCTGCTCCTTAATAATGTCTCCCATAAGGAAAGAGATCTGATTGAGGAGCTTTTGAAGCGTACTTCCAAGATACTGAACTTCACTGGAACCGCCTATATATACCAGCGGAACGCTTTTTTCCGTAACTTCAATATCATGGATCGAAGCTGTAAGCTTTCTTATCGGGCTTGAAATCCTCGCAGAAATAAGCCTGTTCAAAAGAAGTACCGCAAGCATTACAAGAAGAACGATAAGGATCATAAACGATCTTGTACTTCTAAGTCCTACAGACAGATTCTTGGTAGGGATAACGCTTATAAGCTTCCATCCTGTATAGCTTATAGTGTTGACTATCTCTATTCTCTTTTCACCATTAAACTTCTCTTCATAAACTCCATCAGAATAGGATGCTACAGTCGTATTGTTTTCTTCATAGAGACCGGATACGATCTGCATGTTCTGAGGGTGGTAGATGATCCTTCCCTCTCTATCGCACAGGTATATATATCCCTGTGAAAGGGAATTGTTGAGAATATCGAACATCTGATATACAGTCGTATAATCCATGTCTACAAGAAGAACACCCTGCTTCGGGATGCCTCCCCTTGTAAACATGACAGAACGGCTGAGCGATATTACCCAGTAATATCTGTTTGACGAATCACTAAAAAGGTTCTGAACATGAGGCGTTGAGAAGTGCATGTTCTCAACTTCTCCTGTTGCGTCTGTGAACCATTCCTGCGTGGTAACATCGATATTTTTCTTCTGGATGGCTGATGGGGCTGCTCCCAGGAGCCTTCCATTAGATTCAAAAAGTGCCATTGAAACAACATAATCTTTGTTGGATTCATATAGAAGATTCATCTGACTTCCTATCTTGTCGACATAGATATCAGATGTCTGTATTGATGTGTAATAAAAGGCATCAGAAAGCTGCCTCATCTGTCTCAGGTAATCTTCAAGCTTTTCACCTGTCTGAGAGAGGATCGTTCTGGCATTTTCAGTTGCAACCTGACGAGATATAGATGCAAAGCTCCTGTAAAGAACTGCACCTAAAAGACTCATGGACAAAATTGAAACAACTGTATATGAGGTCAGGAGCGTGATCTGAATATTACGTGCTCCAAGTTTTCTTTTCAGCTCGTGATGACCTTTTTTTATCCTGCTATCTCTCCCTTTGAAAATCCCCATATATCCTCTTTAAGAGTTTTCACCTCTATTTCGGAACTTTGAAGGTGTTATTCCATACTGGCGTTTAAAAACATAGCTGAAATAATTAGGATCAGTAAAGCCAACTTCTGCAGCTATGACATAGGTTTTCTTGTCAGATGTCATAAGAAGCTCTCTTGCCCTATCCATACGATAATCCGTAAGATATGTAACAAAAGTCTTACCTGTTTCCTTTTTAAATACTGTTGAGAAATATGCAGAACTTACCCCAAGATTCTTGCATATCTTTTCTATTGTAATCCCCTCTTCGTTATAGTGAGCAGCGACATATTCCTGTGCTTTAAGCACGAAGGACTTCTGTCCCTTACTCCTTACATCCCCGATCATCTGCTGCATCCTTGTAAGGATTCCCGTCAGCATGATCTTAAACTCTTCAACATCCGGAAGTGCCTTGCCTATTGTGTTCTCTGTAAAGATCTCATCTATGACAAGGTGATTCTCCTGAGCAAATCTGTAAAGTCTGCTCATTGTATCCGTGATAAAAAACTCATACAGCTTCATCGTGCCAAGATCCTGGCTGTAGCTGTCTATAAATCTCCCCGCTTCCAAAGGTATATCAATTGTATCTTCTACACGTATTCTTCTGAGAATATCTGAAAGAGTCTTACCACTTTCATCCAGAATAGTCTCATTATTGTGTTCGGGCTCAATCTCCATGATATTAATAGCTTTACCAATTCCATATATAGCCCTTGATGATACTGCCTGAGAAGCGCCCTCAAGCGAATGGACCGTATCCATAGGATCGGTACATACCATTCCAAGTCCTACTGTTACTACCGCTTTACAGGCTATCTTTGCAAGTCTGCAGAAGCTGTCACAATCATCCGTAAGCTCAATGACCTGCCTTGAATCGTCCATCTGGGCGATCATAACAGTATCTCCCTGATAGGAAAAGAACTTACCGCGCCATTTTTCTTCAAGCCTTTCCTGAGCCAGTCTTCTTACTGAAATTCCAAGAAGAACCGGATTAAGACCCTCCGGCGCAAGTGTAGAAGAAGTATGTATAAGGACAACATCATATACCGGACCTTTAAGATCTATCTGATAATTAAGAAGATACTCTGCAAGGTGTTCCTGAGGAATCCTTCCAGATACAAGCTCAGCATAAAAGTTTTCCTGCAAAAGCGGAAGACTTTGCGCATAATATCTTGAGAGCTTCCTGATACTCTGACGCTCTTCTGCTTCTTTATCAAGAGATTCCCTTATCCTTGTAAAAAGGCTACTTAGTTCATCCGAATTAACAGGCTTTAAGATATACTCTTCTGCCTCAAGCTTAATCGCTTCCTTGGCATATTCAAATTCATCGTAACCTGAGAAAATAATGATCTTAACACCAGGACACAGCTTACGTAGCTGTCTTGAAAACTCAAGACCATCCATATATGGCATCTGAATATCAGTCATGACAACGTCAGGAGTATCACCCTCTGCCATCTCCAAAGCTTCAAGTCCGTTATGAGCATAGGTAGGGACCTCATACCCCAGTCCCTCCCAGTCTATTTTTCGAACGATGGCATTTATAACCTCTTCTTCATCGTCAACAAGCAGACATTTGTAACCCAATATATCGCCTCCGTACCCGTTTCTGTGACCATTATACATCTTATTACCAAAAATAGCGCGGCCAAAGTAGAGGCCGCGCCCTTTTTTAAAGTCAGAATATTACTTTTTCTTAGCTGCTACTCTAGCTGAGATGATATCAAATGCAACTGCAGCAAGAAGTACGACGCCCTTGATGATCTTCTGATAGTTAGCATCAATACTAAGAATACTCATTCCAAGGTTAATTACACCGATGATAGTAGCACCGATAACTACGCCGAATACTGAACCCTTTCCACCGTATGCTGATACACCACCAACAACGCAGGCAGAGATGGCATCCATCTCGTAGTTAGTTCCGGCTGTTGAGTTTGCAGCCTGGAATCTTGCTACAACAGTCCATGCACTTATAACAGTAAGAACTGCCATGTTAAGGTATGCAAGGAAAAGTATCTTTTTGGTATTGATACCTGAAAGTCTTGTAGCCTCTCTGTTACCACCAATTGTATAGAAGTAACGACCGATTGTTGTCTTCTCTGTTATGAATGCATAGATAAGAACAATTGCAAGAGCCCATACAAGAGCTGTAGGAATACCACCTGCATATGCAAGCTTGTATGCAAAGAGCATTATAACAGCACCGAATACAACGATCTTAACCATCATAATAGCAAATGTATCGTGAACATATCCCTTTTTGATCTTGACCTGACGGCTTCTTACAAGAAGTGCAGCAACAAGAAGTACTGAGATAACTCCAAATACCATACAAGGAATGTTCATCTGCTTACCAGGTGTCTCAAAAAGCTTACCTGAAAAGATTTTGAGGTATGTCTGTGGAATAGGAGCAATTGAACCTGTTGCACTATTTGAAGAAAGGATTGATGTTCCTATACCTCTGAATGCAAGATATCCAACCAGTGTTGCGATCCACGGTGGGATATTAACATAAGCAATCAAACCGCCAAGTACACATCCGTACAGGATACCAACACCAAGCATAG
>JAEEGH010010050.1_pt1 | contig 21833 bp, 17 predicted proteins | sample 9134181 | NCBI WGS metagenome assembly JAEEGH01 (sample SAMN16246544, study PRJNA631951) | gut metagenome | biome: gut microbiome; feature: rumen; material: DP-attached | host: Bos | place: Iran: Karaj | collected 2018-10
CGCCTCTCTCGAAGGCGCGTCGAGGTGGTTTGTCGGTTCGTCCAAAATCAGCATATCGCTTTTCTGAAGCATGAGCTTTGCAAACGTAAGTCTCGCCTTTTCGCCGCCCGAAAGAACGCCCACCTTTTTGAAAACGTCGTCCGACGTGAAAAGAAAGCTTGCGAGCGCATTCCTTATTTCCGTCTGCGTTTTATCGGGATAGCTGTCCCAAAGCTCGTCTATTACGGTATTTTCGTTATTCAGCCCCTGCTGTTCCTGGTCGTAATATCCTATATCAAGGTCGCCTGCGTACTCGAATCTGCCCATGTCGGCGTCGGTTTTGCCGCACAGTATTTTAAGAAGCGTGGATTTCCCGATACCGTTCTTTCCGAGCACAAACATTCTGTCTTTGCCGTGCACGGTAAACGACAGATTTTCAAACAGTTTTTTGCCGGGATACGATTTCCCCATATCTGTTACCTCAAGCATTATATACGGCGTTTTCACCGCTTCGTCGGTATCGAAGCCGAATTTTATGCTTGACGGAAGATTTTTCGGTTTTTCGATTTTCTCCATTCTGTCAATCGCTTTGAGTCTGCTTTCCGCCGCGATTATATTGCGTTCTCTGTTCCATCTTCTCTGATTTTCGACGAACGCCTCGAGTCTTGCGATTTCCTTCTGCTGAAGTTCGTAATGTTTGAGGTCGCTTTTTCTGTCGGCCTCTTTTCTCTTTACGTACTCGGTATACGGACAGTTATACAGTTTTCCGTTCTTATTTTCTATTTCGAATGTCTTATTCGTAACCTTATCGAGAAAATATCTGTCGTGGGAGACGACGATTATCGCCTTTTTATACTGCGTAAGGTAGTTTTCGAGCCATTCGACAGACTCTATATCCAGGTGGTTCGTCGGCTCGTCGAGGATGAGCACGTCGGGCTCGGTCAGCAGCAGTCTTGACAGTGCAAGCCTTGTTTTCTGGCCGCCCGAAAACTCGTTTACCCTCATTATATGCTTTTCTTTTTCAAAGCCGAGAGATATGAGCATTGAGGAGATTCTGCTTTTATACTCGTATCCGCCTTTTTGCTTGAATTTATCCTCAAGCGCCGTATATTTTCCCGCAAGCTCCATATGTTCGCTCTGCGAAAGATTTTTGTCGTTCAGTTTTTCAACGAGCAAAGCAAGTCTTTTTTCGGTTTCGACAAGCTCGGGAAACGCGTAAAGCATTTCCTCGTAAATTTCCTTTTCGGAGTCGAGCCCGGTATCCTGCTCAAGAAAGCCGACCGTTTTATCGGACGAAAGGTACACTTCTCCCGACGTGCGCCCGGTTTTTTCGGTTATCGCCCTTAAAAACATGGATTTTCCCGCGCCGTTTACGCCGACAACGCCGATTTTATCGCCCTCGTTTACTCCGAGAGACAGATTATCGAGTATTACGTCGGTTCCGAACGAAAGACTGATATTCGATGCGCTGAATATTATCAATTTTCCTTTACCTCTTTACGTTTTCTGCCCTTTTTTGCTTTCGGAGCGTCGTTCTCCGAAATCTTTTCCTCCGTGTAAAATTCGCCCGAAAGCATTTTCTTAAGATACTCGCCTGTGTACGAGTTTTTGCATTTTGCAACTTCCTCGGGAGTTCCCTGCGCGATTATTTCTCCGCCCGCGTCTCCGCCTTCGGGACCGAGGTCTATGATATAATCGGCGGTCTTTATGATGTCGAGGTTATGCTCTATTACGACGACGGTATTTCCGAGTTTTACGAGTTTCGACAGCACTTCCGTAAGCTTTTCGACGTCCGCCGTATGAAGTCCCGTCGTCGGCTCGTCGAGAATATACATGGTTTTTCCCGTCGCTTTCTTGGAAAGTTCGGTTGCAAGCTTTACTCTCTGCGCTTCGCCTCCCGAAAGGGTGGTTGACGACTGTCCGATCTTTATATATCCGAGTCCGACGTCCTGCAGCGTTTTGAGCTTTTTATATATTTTCGGAATATTGGCAAAAAATTCGCATCCCTCGTCCACCGTCATTTCAAGCACGTCGGATATATTCTTACCCTTATACTTTACTTCCAGCGTTTCCCTGTTATACCTCTTTCCGTGGCAGGTATCGCAGGTTACGTAAACGTCCGGCAGGAAGTGCATCTCGATTTTAAGCGTTCCGTCGCCCTGGCACGCCTCGCATCTGCCGCCTCGCAGGTTGAACGAAAATCTGTCCTGCTTGAACGCCCTTATCTGCGCGTCTTTGGTCTTTGCGAACAGTATTCTGATTTCGGTAAACAGTCCCGTGTAGGTTGCGGGATTGGATCTCGGAGTTCTTCCTATCGGAGACTGGTCTATGCTTATTACTTTATCAAGATATTCGGTTCCCTTTATTCCGCTGCAGTTTCCTATAACCTTTTTGGAGCGGTTTATCTCGTTTTCGAGGGCGGGCAGCACTATTCCGTTGACAAGCGAGCTTTTTCCGGAGCCGGAAACGCCCGTAATGCACGTGAACACGCCGAGCGGTATCTTCACGTCGATATTTTTTAAGTTATGCTCCCTTGCACCGAAAATTTCGAGATATTTTCCCTTGCAGTCGCGTCTCTTTTCGGGAACGTCGATTCTGCGTCTTCCCGAAAGAAAATCGGCGGTTACGTTGCCTTTCAGTTTCATTATCTCGTCCGGCGTTCCGCACGCGACGATTTTTCCTCCGTTGACGCCCGCACCGGGTCCTATATCTACTATATAGTCTGCCGAAAGCATGGTTTCCTCGTCGTGCTCGACGACGATAAGCGTATTGCCGAGGTCTCTGAGCTTTTTAAGCGTTGCAATAAGCTTTGAATTATCCTTCTGATGCAGTCCTATACTCGGTTCGTCGAGAATATAAAGCACGCCCGTAAGCGACGAGCCTATCTGCGTTGCGAGTCTTATTCTCTGGCTTTCGCCGCCCGAAAGCGTTCCCGAACGTCTTGACAGCGTGAGATATTCAAGTCCCACGCTCATAAGGAATCCGAGCCGTTCCTTTATTTCCTTCAGTATATCCTTTGCGATTATGCTGTTTTGCGCGGAAAGCTTCAGATTATTGAAGAATTCAAGCGCTTTATTTATCGGAAGCGCGCAGACTTCGGCTATATTGAGGCCCCCGACGGTTACGGCGAGCGTCTCCTTTTTCAGCCTTCTTCCCGCGCACGCGGTGCACTCCACGTTTTGCATGAACTGCTCGTAATACTCTCTCTGGTCGGGGTTGTTTTCGCACAACTCATATCTGCGGTTTATGTCGGTGAGTATGCCCGCAAAGTTTATCGGAAAGCCCTTATACGAGTACCTTATCGGCGTGCCGTCGCCGTAGAAAAGCATGCTTTTCGCATCGTCGCTCATTTTATCAAGTGGCGTCGAAACGGAATATCCGAATCTTGCAAGCGCCTTATCTATGCCTATTCCGCTCCACGAATCGTGTCTTATCGTCTTAAAGCCGTTGCACACGCAGGCTCCCTTTTCGAGAGAGAGCGACATATCGGGGAACAGTTTTTCGACCGAAAGTTCGGACTTTTCTCCGAGACCGTCGCATTCCGGACACGCGCCGAACGGGCTGTTGAACGAAAACATTCTCGGCTCGAGTTCGCCGAGGCTTATATTATGCTCGATGCACGCAAAATTCTGAGAATACATTCTCTCCTTTTCGCCGTTTATCTCTCCGTCGTGAAATGCGATAACAACGAGTCCGTTTGCTTCCTTGCACGCCGTCTCGACGGAATCGGAAAGTCTCATTCTGATATCGTTTCTCATCACGAGTCTGTCTACGACGATATCCACGTCGTGCCGCAAATTCTTATCGAGGTCAAGGTTATCGGACAGGCTGTATATTTCGCCGTCGACGCGCACTCTCGAATATCCGTCTTTGGCAAGGTCGTTGAAGAGCTTTGCGTGAGTGCCTTTTTTCGCTTTTACCACCGGAGAAAGAACGTAAAACCTCGTTCCCTCGGGAATCTCCATTATTTCGTCGAGTATGCTGTCAATCGTTCTTCTTACTATCTCTTTTCCGCATATCGGGCAGTGCGGCGTTCCGCATCTTGCGTAAAGAAGTCTCAGATAGTCGTATATTTCCGTTACCGTTCCGACGGTTGAGCGCGGGTTTTTCGACGTGGTTTTCTGGTCTATGGAAATTGCGGGCGAAAGTCCCTCAATCCTGTCAACGTCGGGCTTATCGAGCTGTCCCAGAAACATTCTCGCGTATGCCGAAAGGGATTCGACAAATCTTCTGTGTCCTTCCGCGAACAGCGTATCGAACGCGAGCGACGATTTTCCGGACCCCGAAAGTCCCGTGAACACCACGAGTTTATCCCTCGGTATCTGAACGTCGACGTTTTTTAAGTTATTTTCCCTTGCTCCGTATATTTTTATATATTTATTTGCTTTTTGTTCGGACAATGTATTTACCCCTTGCAATCAATTATTTTCCGTATTTGTTTACCGTTCTTTCGGCTTCCTCTTTTGCCTTCATCAAAAGCTTCATATCCGAAGAAACGTCGGCTATTCTGAATTTGAATTCCCCGCTCTGCCTCTTTCCGAAAAATTCGCCGGGACCCCTTATTTCGAGGTCTTTTTCGGCAATTTTAAAGCCGTCCGTGCTCTTGCACAGTATATCCATTCGCTTTGAAAAGGTCGAATCGGGTTTGCTCTTTTTGAGAAGCGGGGACATGAGAATGCAGTACGATTTGTCGCTTCCTCTGCCTACTCTTCCCCTTAACTGATGAAGCTGTGAAAGACCGAATCTCTCGGCGTTTTCAACGAGCATGACCGTGGCGTTCGGGTTATTTACGCCGACCTCGATTACCGTCGTGGACACAAGCAAGTCGATTTTTCCGTCGGCAAAGCGTTCCATTATATCGTCTTTTTCCTGCTGTTTCATTTTTCCGTGGATATAGGTGATTTCAAGCTCTCCGAGCGGCGTTTTTTTAAGTGCGTCGCAATATTCCTTCGCCGCCTTCATCTCGTATCCCGTCGTGAGCATTTCCTCGCTCTCCTCGGCGAGCGGACACACGATATAACTCTGTTTTCCCTGTTTTGCCTGCCGGGATATGAATTTATACACCCTCGAGCGCATATCCGTTCCGACGGCATAGGTTTCTACCGGCTTTCTGCCGAGCGGCATTGTGTCGATTATGCTTATGTCAAGGTCGCAGTACATGATGAGTGCGAGCGTTCTCGGTATCGGAGTTGCCGACATTACGACGGTATGCGGCTTTATATCCTCCTCGTTCTTGTCCTCGAGCGCCTTTCTCTGCATTACGCCGAATCTGTGCTGTTCGTCGGTAATCGCGAGCGCAAGATTCTTGAATTTCACGTTTTCCTCTATGAGCGCGTGCGTTCCTATAACCACCTGCGCTTCGCCGCTTTCGATCATCTGCAGCGTTTCACGTTTCTGCGCCGTCTTCATCCCTCCGACGAGCAGAACCGTTCTTATTCCGAAATTCGACAGCAGTTTTCCTATGCTTTCATAGTGCTGTCTTGCAAGTATGCCGGTCGGCGCCATGAGCACGGACTGGAAGCCGCTTTTTGCGCATGCGTAAAGGGCGGCGCACGCAACGACGGTTTTTCCGCTTCCGACGTCGCCCTGGACAAGTCTTCTTGCGGGCGGTGCAAAGCGTTTTCCCTTATTTTTCGCGTTTTCCCCGGGATCATGCGCAAGCGTTATATCGACGAGGATATCCTGTATCGCCTTTTTCTGCGCGTATGTGAGTTTAAACGGCAGAAACGACACGAATTTTCTCATATCGGGGTAATCTATGCGGTACGCCTTTCCTTTTCTCGATTTATCGCCAAGGAAAAGCATTTTGAGGTAAAAGTTGTATAATTCCTCAAAAGCAAGCCTTTTTCTCGCGTTTTCAAGCGTTTTTTCGTCTTTCGGGAAGTGCGCGCCCCACAGAGCCTCGTAATACGGCATAAAACCGTTTCTTTTTACGATGTCGGGTTCGAGGTTATCTTCGATGTCGTCTTTATAGTTTTCAAGCGCCTGCTTTACGCACGAGCTTATGAGTTTTCTCGTTATTCCCGACGTCAGCGGATACACCGCTTCTATTCTTGCCGGCATATAATCCTCATAATAAGGCTCGTATTCGGGAGAGGTCATCGAAATGCCCCGTGCCGTCCTTTCGAGTTCGCCGTAAAACAGGAATTTTCTGCCCGTAACGAACGTATTTTTCAGAAATTCGCTGTTGAAAAACGTTATTTTAACCGTTCCTGTATTATCGGCGGCGGAAAAATGCTGAACAGTCATTGCTTTTCCGGTTTTTTTCGATTTTATGCGGGCGCTGGTTAAGGGTTTGACGACTTCAAGTGCGAAAAGCGCCTTTTCGTCCCCCGAAAAGTCCATTACTTCCCTTATTTTTCCGCGGTCCCTGTACATCCTCGGGAAGAACTGCAGCAAATCGTATACGGAAAACACGTCGAGCTTTGCGAAAAGCTTGGCTCTTGCCCCGCTTATGCCTTTTAAGCTTGTTATCGGCGTTTTGAATATAACGTCGTTCATTGCGCGTCCTCCCTTCTTTGCTTTTTTGTATTCTCCTCCATTATTATATTATCACTTATATAAAATATAAATTTGTACAAATTGTAAATTGTGATTTTTATTCACACAGTTTTCATATTATGAATGTATTATACTCAATGTTATATAATATATTTGGAGTTATTCCAATCAACGAAAGGAAATTTTTAAAAAATGAAAAAGAAAATTTTGGCGATTATTCTCGCGTCTTTAATGCTTTTACTCGTCTTTGCATCCTGCAAAAAGGATGAAGGCGAAACGGATAACAACCCCATAAACGGCGGTGAGGAAACCGACGTTATCGTGCCCGACGAAGATCCCGATTTTCTGACCCTTGACGAAGCTCTCGCAAAGGTTGAAGAAAAAGTCGGCGCTTCGGCAGAGGACAAGCTCTCGGTTATGAAAATCGGCGGCGTTGACATCACCTATTCGCAGTACAGATATTACTATGTAAATTATGCAAAGAATTTTGCAAATTACTACGGTTACGACTGGCAGGATTTCGAAGACCTTTCGGAGCAGTTTAACAATTCCGTAAACGAGGCTGTCGAAATGGAAGCGCTTGTCGTAAAGCTTGCAAAAGAAAAAGGCATCGGCTTCTCCGCCGAAGAATTCGACACAAACATTTTAAGCGAATACGACAACATTATACAGCAGTACGGCGACGACTACGCAAAGACGTTTGAAGACCAGTACTCGATTACGCAGTACTACCTTATAGAAAACGAATTGCTCTACAATCTTTACTCGAAAATTCAGATGTATAGATATCTCGAGGGCGGAGAAAGATATGAAGACCTCAAAAAGCAGGTGCTCGATTTCTACAATGAAAACGACTATATAAGAGCAAAGCATATTCTCGTAAAGTTCCCGAGCGTAAACGAAGGCGAAGAGCTCACCGAGGAGCAGAAGGCGGAAACGCTTGCAAAAGCGACGGAAGTGCTTGAAAAAGCAAAGTCGGGCGAAGATTTCGATTCTCTTCTCGAAGAATTCAACGAAGACCCCGGCGCATCCTCAAATCCCGACGGATACTATTTCGGCAAAGGAAGGATGACCCCCGCGTTTGAAGAAGCGGCATACGCTCTCGGCGATAACGAAATAAGCGAGCTCGTTGAAACGGAATACGGCTTCCACATCATAAAGAGACTTCCCATTGAAGAAGGCGACATCGCCATGACGGACAAGTATTACGAGCTGGTAAGCGAAGATTTCAGAACCTTCATCACGGAGCAGCGCGAAGCACTTGAAAAAGAAGGTCCCGACGAAGCGCTCGTTCAGCCGATTTACGACGAAGCAAACGCTTATATTGCAGAGCTCAAACAGGTTCATGACGAAGCTCTCGCGGAAGAAGAGGCTGAAAAAGCAGCCGAAGCCGAAGAAGAAAGCGCCGAATAATTTACGGAAAAAAGAATCTTGAAAAAGAATGATTTTTTAGAGCTTGAAGTTACCTCTACAACCCTCAAGGGATATGGTTTAGCCCATGCCGACAACGGATGCGCCGTATTCATAAAAAACGCTTGCGAGGGCGACGTGGTAAGAGCCAAAATCATTAAAGTTACAAAAAGCTATGCCATAGCGATAACGGACACAATCATACAGTCGTCGGCGGACAGAATCGCCGACGACTGTCCTGTTTTTTCAAGGTGCGGAAGCTGCACCTTCAGGCATATCTCATACGACGCCGAATGCGCCTTAAAGGAAAAGCATATAAACGACGCTTTTTCTCACATAGGCGGACTTGATCTTAAAATTTCGGCTTTTCACAAAACCTCGCCTTTCGGGTACAGAAACAAGGCGGTTTACCCCGTCGCGCCCGCAAATGACGGAGGCATGATTTCCGGCTTTTACGCCGAAAAATCCCACCGTATCGCAGAGCACGAAACCTGCGCGATAAGCAACGGAGATTTTCCGAAAATCAGAAAAAGCGTAATTGATTTTGCACTTGAAAACGGCATTTCCGCTTACGACGAAACGTCGGGAAGCGGAATTTTACGGAGTATTTATTTGAGAAGCGCAAAGGACGAAAGCGTTATTCTTACGCTCGTTATCAACGGCAAATTTTTCGGCTCGGAGCGGAAAGAAGCGCTTTTCTGTGATTATATCACGTCAAGGCACCCGAATATTCTCTCGGTTTTAATAAACGTCAACGAAAAGAACTCAAACGGCGTGCTGGGAAAAGAATGGAGAACGCTTTACGGCGACGGATATTTATACGACGTGCTTTGCGAAAAAAATTTCCGCATATCCCCCGCCTCCTTTTATCAGGTGAACCGCGACGGCGCGGAAATATTATACGGAATCGCAAAAAAATACGCCGATCTATCCTCAGGCGAAAAACTGCTTGATTTATACTGCGGAACGGGAACGGTCGGCATCTGCATTGCCGAAAAGGATACCCGTCTTTTCGGTGTGGATATAGTACAAAGCGCGGTGGACGACGCGTCTTTCAACGCGTCGCAAAACGGTATAAATGCGCGGTTTTTCCGCATCGACGCTCAAAAATCGCTTGACGACGGGCGCCTTGCGGATATTTTTCCCGACGTCATAACCATTGACCCTCCGAGAAAGGGCTGCGGAATCGAGAGTGCGAGAAAAATCGCGTCTTTCGGCGCAAAACGCATCGTTTACATATCATGCGACCCGGCAACTCTTGCGCGCGACCTTGCTGAATTTGAAAAATGCGGATACGTTTCAGTGTGCGCCGAGGCGGTGGACATGTTCCCGAGGACGGGACACGTGGAGACGGTGGTTTTGCTCATCAAAGGCGGAAACGACTCAGAACAGCTATACAGGATAATTAAATACGAAAGAATTTTTGACGAAGCGAAAATGCTTCTTGAAACGAAAACCGCGGACGGAAAGCTTACAGAGCTTGCGCGCGAGCTTGAAGCGTACTTTACAAGCCCTTTATGGAAAAAGGACTATGCCGACGACGAAGCGGGAAAGCTGCCGAAGCACTTGAAAAGAGGCGTTCTCTCACAGGACGGGATATATGATCTTCTGGAAAACGCAGGCAAGATCGAAAACGGCGGTATTTCGGAATAAAATCGATTTAAAACGGCGAAAAGCCGTTATTTTGGGGATAAATTAATATGATAGGAATCGGAACATTAATCAACAGTGCGGCAATCGTCATCGGCGGAATTGTCGGCCATTTTACCGGCAGGCTGTTCGGGAAAGACAGTCAGGATTCATTGAGCAAGGCGTGCGGAATAAGCGTAATGTTTATCGCCGTCGCCGGCGCAATGCAGGGTATGCTGAAAGCGGACGGCGATTCAATTATCAGCGGAAAATCGATGCTCGTCGTTTTATGCATCGTTTTAGGAACGATAGTCGGTGAGCTGGCGGGAATTGAAAAAGGATTTGAAAAAATCGGAGAATGGCTGAAAAACAAGACCGGGAACAGCGGCGACAAACAATTTGTAAGCGCTTTCGTCGACGCATCGCTTACGGTTTGCGTAGGTGCCATGGCCATCGTCGGAGCGATACAGGACGGAATTTCGGGTGATTTTTCCACGCTTGCGGTAAAATCGGTGCTGGATTTCACGATAATTGCGGTTATGGCCTCCTCCCTCGGAAAAGGCTGCGTTTTTTCCGCAATTCCTGTTTTTATCCTTGAAGGCGGCATAACGCTGCTTGCAGGGCTGGTTTCGCCTGTAATGACAGACTTATCGGTATCTTATCTTTCTCTTATCGGTTCGATTCTTATATTCTGCGTTGGAATAAACCTTGTTTTCGGCAAAAAAATACGTGTTGCGAACATGCTTCCCGCCGTAATATTTGCGGTAATCGCCGCATATCTGCCGTGGGGATTCTGAAAATTTTAACATAAGGAGTTATTGAAGGATGCTGAATCAATTTTCGAGAACGCAGCTGCTTCTCGGTCCGGAAGGAATGGCGCGTTTATACAATAAGAAGGTAGCCGTTTTCGGAAATCGCCGCATATCTGCCGTGGGGATTCTGAAAACTTAAATATCAGGAGGTTACGTCAATGAAAAAGCTGATTGCGCTCATCGCATTATTCGCGCTTTTTGCACTTTTGCTTGCGGCGTGCGAAAAGTCGGAAACACAAAATAAGGCTTTTGAGCCGTTCGTTGCGGACGGGCTTTGCAAAATCGAAGTCGAGGGAGAAACGGATCTCCCCTGAAACTTCTTTTTATCCTTCGTATACAGCCGCAACCTCATTATGCTTGACGGAAAGGGAAACATTGTCTGGTCAAAGCACGAGGATCCGGTATCAGACGGAGTTAATACGGGATTCTGGGATTTCAAGAAGCACGTCGTCGACGGCAAAATATATTACAGCTACCACGATCAGACGGGCGCATACGACGATTACGGGCTTGAGGGCTACGCTCCCGGAGAGCGCGTAATTCTCGACGAAAACTTCAACGAGGTAAAGCGCATTACGTTTGAAAAATCCGATACTGTCGAAAAGGGTGCGCCTCTTGACGGACACGATTTTCTGATGTTCGACCTCGATCACTACGTGCTTTCGGGCTACATCAAGGACACGGTATACAATATTCCGGAATACCCGAACGGATCAAGCGTCGTTTATTCATATTTACAGGAGGTTAAAAACGGCGAATGCGTCTGGGACTGGAAAAGCATTGATTATCCCGAATTATACGGACTTACGGCAACCGACGCGTCGGAGACGGCAAACGATTTTGCAAACGAGTTTTGCGACATCCCCGACTACGTTCACTTCAACTCGATGCGCGTTGACGAAAACGGAAACCTTTTATGCTCTTTCCGCCACTTAAACAGCATTATCTCTCTTGACCGCGCCAAAACAAGCGGTCAGATACGCTGGATTCTTTCGGGAAAAGGCGACATGTTCGGTCTTGACGACATTCAAAAGACCTCGTCTCAGCATTACGCATTTCCTGACGGCGAATATATCACGCTTTTCGACAACGGCAACCGCAACGTCTCCACACGTATCGTTTCTTACAAAATAAACGAGGACGCCATGTCGCTCGACGCTTTCCGCTCATACGCAATCGGAGGAAAATTCTCGGTTGCCTGCGGCTCGGTACAGCATCTTTTCGATGAAACGTACATGATAGGCTGGGGATACACGCTAAGGGACGCAGACTGCATTTCGGTTATTGATTTTGCGACCGGCGACGTTCTTATTAACGTAAAGCTTGCAAATCCAAAAAACGTTACGTACAGATGCGTGTATTATGAATAAACACTTACACGGGAGCATGAATATGAAAATCATCAACGATATTTATTACACCGATTCCAAAAATCCGTTTCAGGTACTCGACGTCTGTCTGCCCGAAAACGAAAGCTTTGCGGTACTTATTTATTATCATGGCGGAGGTCTTGAAAACGGGAATCAGAAAGTCGGACAAGACACGTTTATAAAGGGACTTGTAGAAAAGGGTGTTGCCGTAGTCAGCGCAAATTACAGAATGTATCCCGACGCAAAGTATCCCGATTTCATAAACGACGCGGCGTCTGCCGCCGCATGGGCATTAAAAAATATGAAAAATTACGGAAATCCGCTTTCCTTTTTTATCGGCGGCTCTTCCGCCGGCGGATATTTATCGCAAATGCTCTGCTTTGACGAAAGATACCTTGCAAAGCATAATATAGACGCTGATTCGATAAGCGGATACATACACGACGCCGGTCAGCCGACGGTTCATTTCAACGTGCTGCGCGAAAGAGGGTTCGACACGCGTAAAATTATAGTTGATGAGGCATCGCCGCTTTATTTTGTGAACGGAACGCGAAAATACCCGCCTATGCAGATTATTTACGCCGAACACGACATGCAAAACAGGCCCGAACAGACAAGGCTTCTTATTTCAACGCTGGAGCATTTCGGCTGCGACATGGAAAAAGTCGACGTAAGATACATGAAGTGTTACAATCACTGCGAATACAATCACAGGCTTGACGAAAACAATAACAGCGTTTTCGCAGACATAATGTTTGATTTTATAAGAAAGTACGGCAGCATTTGAGCCTTACTTTGCATTATGAAGGAGCTTTTTTGCCCTCAAATATATACCCTCGGCATATTAAAAAATTATGTTAACCAAAGGAGTTATAAAAGGATGCTGAATCAATTTTCGAGAACGCAGCTGCTTCTCGGTCCGGAAGGAATGGCGCGTTTATACAATAAGAAGGTAGCCGTTTTCGGAATCGGCGGAGTCGGAGGCTACGTATGCGAAGCTCTTGTCAGAAGCGGAATCGGGGCATTTGATCTTATAGACGACGATAGAGTTTGTCTTACAAATCTGAACCGCCAGATCATGGCGACGAGGAAAACGGTCGGAAAATACAAGGCGGAAGTTATGCGGGAGCGCATGCTGGAAATAAATCCTGACGCGGATATACAGATCCACAAATGCTTTTTTCTCCCCGAAAACGCCGACGAGTTTCCTTTTGGCGAATACGACTATGTTGTGGACGCCGTCGACACGGTAACGGCAAAAATTGAGCTGGTTTTACGGGCGCAGAAGGAAAACGTCCCCATCATCAGCGCAATGGGCGCCGGAAACAAGCTTGACGCGGGAAGGCTGAAAATCGCCGACATTTATGAGACGAAGGTCTGTCCTTTGGCAAGGGTTATGCGCCACGAATTGAAGATACGAAACGTAAAAAGTCTCAAAGTGGTCTATTCCGACGAGCCGCCGATAAAACCGTATGAGGACATGTCCGTCAGCTGCCGTACTCATTGCATATGCCCTCCCGGCACGCAGCGCAAATGTACCGAGAGAAGAGATATTCCGGGCAGTACGGCTTTTGTACCCGCCGTCGCCGGTCTGCTTATCGCGGGCGAGATAGTAAGAGACCTCAGCGGAAAGAATTAAAGAGGTTTTACCCTATGAAAACAGCATTGGCGCAGATGAAAATATCTGCAAACATGGAAGACAATTTCAATAAGAGCATACAAATGATGAAAAAGGCGGCTTTGGAAGGGGCAAAATTAATCTGCTTTCCCGAAGTACAGCTGACGCCTTTCTTTGCTCAATACGAAAACGCGGACGTCAGTTCTTACGTATTGAAAGAAAACGACCGGTATATTACCGAAATGTGCAAAGCATGTAAGGAATTGAAAATATATGCTTCTCCGAATTTCTATATTGAAGAAAACGGCAAGCGGTACGACATGAGTTTTCTCATAGATGATTCCGGCAACATCACAGGCCGTCAGAAAATGGTGCACGTGGCGCAGTGCGAAAATTTTTATGAGCAAAGCTATTATACGCCGTCGGAAGAGGGATTTCGGGTATTTGACACGCCGCTCGGAAAAATCGGAATCGTTGTCTGTTTTGACAGGCACTATCCGGAAAGCATCAGAACGGAAGCCCTGCGCGGAGCGGAGCTTATTATTATCCCCACCGCGAACACAAAAGCCGAGCCGTCCGAGATGTTCCGATGGGAAATACGCGTTCAGGCATTTCAGAACAGCGTCAACGTCGTTGTGTGCAACAGAGTCGGCACAGAGGGTAAAATGGAATTTTCCGGAGAGTCAATCGTTGTGGACTGCAACGGAAATATCACAGCGTGTGCGGATTCGGGAGAGCAGCTGCTGATTGCGGAAACGGATCTGCCGTCCGCGTCGCAAATACGGGAGCAAAGGCCTTATATGCGGCACAGAAGGCCTCAGTTTTACGATTAAAAGGATATAAAATGATAAGATACGCAACCGTTTTCGACAAAGAGACGTGGTTTATGCTTGACCGCCATTTGCCGAAAGAGGAATTTGAGGACAAAACAAGAAAAAAACAGTGTTACGTCCTTCAGGACGGCGAAAAGACTGTCGGAATTTTACGATACAATCTTTTCTGGGACAACACGCCGTTCTGCACCATGCTTTATGTTGAAAAAGACCACCGTGGGCGCGGTTTCGGAAAAGAACTTATGGATTTCTGGGAAAACGACATGAAATCCAAGGGCTACGGCATGGTCATGACGTCAACGCAGGAAAACGAAAGCGCGCAGCACTTTTACCGGAAGCTCGGATACAGGGACTGCGGCAGTTTTGACGTAAACGTTCCCGGATACGAGCAGCCGACCGAGCTTATAATGATAAAAGTGATTTGAAAAGAGGAATTTTACAAAAATGGACAAATGCGATTTTACAATACGTCCGGAAGAAGAAAAAGACTTCGGCGAGGTTGAAAATCTCGTAAGGGAGTCGTTCTGGAACGTTTACCGTCCCGGATGCAGCGAGCATTACGTAATACACGTATTAAGGCGCGACCCGGCTTTCATAAAGGAGCTCGATTTCGTCATGGAAAAAGACGGAAAAATCATCGGGCAGAACATGTTCATGAAAACGGTAATACAGTCTGAAAACGGAAAAACCGTTCCCGTTCTCACGATGGGCCCGATATGCATTACTCCCGAGCTCAAGCGCAGGGGATACGGCAAGAAGCTTCTCGACTACTCGCTTGAAAAGGCGAAAGCTCTCGGATACGGAGCGGTTTTATTTGAAGGAAACATCAAATTTTACGGAAAGAGCGGATTTGAATATGCCCGAAATTTCGGAATTCGCTATCATGATCTGCCGGAGGGTGAAGACGACTCGTTCTTTTTATGCAAAGAGCTTATTTGCGGCTATCTTGACAGTGTTACCGGCGTTTATCAGACGCCGAAAGGATATTACGTAGACGACGCCGACGTGGAAGAATTTGACAGGTGTTTTCCGCCGAAAGTTAAATTGAAGCTTCCGGGGCAGATTTTTGAATAATAAAAAGTCTGAAATAATCTGAAAATAATTTCCGAAAGGAGTTACCGATGAATCGCAAAAACGTTTACGCCATTTGTTATGCCTTGGCGGCGGCTTTGTTCTACGCAGTCAACGTTCCGTGCTCAAAGCTTTTACTTACGAACATTTCACCGACTTTCATGGCGGCTTTCCTGTATCTGGGTACCGGAATCGGAATAGGCGCAATGTACCTTTTTCACCGCAAAGACGAGCTTTTGCAAAAGCGTCTTTCAAAAAGCGATATGCCGTACACAATAGGAATGGTCGCGCTTGACGTTATCGCGCCGATTTTACTTATGCTCGGCATTAATATCGGCACGTCGGCAAACGCCTCTTTGCTCGGCAACTTTGAAATTGTCGCAACCACGGTGATTGCGCTTGCGATATTCAAGGAAAAAGTAAGTGGAAAATTATGGGCGGCAATCAGCCTTATCACACTTTCAAGCATAATTTTATCTTTCGGCGGAAGCGGAAGTTTACGATTTTCCCTCGGCTCTCTGTTCGTACTCGGCGCAACCGTCTGCTGGGGAATCGAAAACAACTGCACGCGCAGAATATCGGATAAAAACACGTATCAGATTGTTACAATAAAGGGCTTCGGTTCGGGAACGGGCTCGCTTATCATTGCTTTTGCGGCAGGTGAAAAATTTCCCGAATTCAGATACGTTTTTCCCGCCCTGCTTCTCGGATTTGTGGCTTACGGGCTAAGCATATTTACCTATATCAGAGCGCAGAAAACGCTCGGCGCCGCAAAAACAAGCGCTTATTATGCGGCGTCGCCGTTCATAGGAGCATTTTTATCGTTCGTGCTTCTGCGCGAGCCGCTTACCGCCGCATACTTAACGGCTTTGGTCATTATGCTCGCAGGAACGGTACTTGTCGTGCAGGACACACTTGCCTGCCGTCATGAACACGAGCATACTCACTGTTTTGTGCACACGCACGACGGCTCGACTCACACGCATGAAGTTTCACACGTCCACAAGCACAATCATTATTTAAGTGATGATCATCACACCCACAAGCACAGCACAGCAAAGCTTAATAAAATAATCGACCATTCTTAAAAACAAAAACCGACCGTTCCGGTCGGTTTTTTTCATTTTTTCGTATTAAAAAAACAGTTTTTCGATGCTTTTATATCCGCTTTCGACGGTATAACACGTACTGTCGACGTCATATCCCATATTTTTGAGGTTTATGAGAAGCGACGTTATTTCGGGAATATCGAGTCCCGACGACGTGAGAAGTTCATGCTGCGAAAACACCTCCCTCGGCGTTCCGGTAAGCAAAACTTCTCCGTCCTTCATGGCGATTATCTCGTCGGAATACACGGCGATATCCTCCATGCTGTGAGATATGATAACGAGGCTGTTTTCGCGCTTCTTTCTATACTCCACGAGTCCCGAAAGTATCTCGTTTCTTCCCTTCGGGTCAAGTCCCGCCGCGGGCTCGTCAAGAACGAGGATTTTCGGGTCCATGGCTATGACTCCTGCGATTGCGACTCTTCTTTTCTGACCGCCCGAAAGTTCAAACGGGCTTTTCTCAAGCATATCGTCGGTTATTCCCGTAAAGGACGACGCGAATTTTACCCTCTCTTTTATTTCCTCTTCCGAAAGTCCCATATTTTTCGGACCGAACGAGATGTCCTTATAAACCGTCTCCTCGAAAAGCTGGTACTCGGGATACTGGAACACGAGTCCCACTTCGAATCTCACGCCGACGGTATTGTATTCCTTTGCGTTTATATCGCTTCCGTCAAGAAGCACTCGTCCGCTTGTGGGAGAAATAAGCGCGTTCATCATCTGTGCAAGCGTCGATTTTCCGCATCCGGTATGCCCGATAATTCCCGTCGTAACGTTATCTTTGATTTTAAGCGAAATATTTTTTAACGCCTCTTTTTCAAAAGGGGTATTTTTACTGTAATAATACGACACGTTTTCAAATTCAAGCATCGTCTCTTACCCCCTTTTTCGCCTTTATCGCCTCGTCAATCGCCTTTGCCGCGCTTTGTGCGTCGAGCACGCCTTTTGTTTTTATATTTATGCCGTCTGCCTTTAATTTCTGTACGACGAGCGTGGACTGCGGAGCTTCAAGCCCGCATTTTTTCAGGATCTCCCCGTTATCGAACACTTCCTCGGGCGTGCCGCAAAGTATTGCGTCTCCATGGTCGACAACGATTATATTGTCGGCGAATGTCGCCTCGTTCATATAGTGCGTTATGAGCACGACGGTGATTCCCTTATCCTTGAGCGAAAGAATTGTATTCATGATATCCTTTCTTCCGCCCGGGTCGAGCATTGCCGTCGATTCGTCGAATATTATGCATTCCGGCTCGACTGCGAGCATTCCCGCAATGGCGACTCTCTGCTTCTGACCTCCGGAAAGCTTATGCGTATCGTGCATGGCGTATTCGGAAAGTCCGACGGTTTTCAATGCCTCGTCGACCCTGCGTCTTATTTCTTTCGGCTCGACTCCTATATTTTCGGGCGCAAAAGCGACGTCGTCCTCGACAATGGTTGCGACTATCTGATTATCCGGATTCTGGAACACCATTCCGACGGTTTTTCTTATTTCAAAATCGTTTTTCTCGTCGTCGGAGGTTATTCCTTCGCTGAAACCCGCCTTATAAACCGTAACTTTTCCGCTTCCAGGCACCATGATTCCGGAAAGGAGCTTTGCAAGCGTGGATTTTCCGGAGCCGTTATGTCCGATTATCGCGGTAAATTTACCTCTCGCGATTTTGCACGACAAATTCTTTATGGCTTCGGTATCGTTATTTTCGTTATCGTCGTTATCGGTATAAGTATAACTTACGTTTTCGGCAGCAATAATATTATCGTTTAAGGTTTTATTTTCTTCCAAAAGCGTTCCTCCTTATACTTCAAGCAGTTTTGCGTTCACGAAATCCGCGTTTTCCGGAATATCAACAAGCTTTACTTTTACAATATCGTTTTCCTTTATATCTTTTCCGGAAAGTTCGAATTGTGTCTCTATAAAGTTGTCGGTGTGTCCGTAAGCGTACTTTCCGTCAGTCTTCTCCACCAAAACTTCCCTTTCGGTGTTCAGAAATTTATTTAACGTTTCTTTTCTCGTTTCAATCATTATTTTTTTGAGAATCCGCGCCCTTTTATGTTTGGTCTGAGCGTCGATTTTTTCTTTCATCTCCGACGAGGCGGTTCCCTTTCTGTCGGAATACGGGAAAATATGCACGTAAAGAAATCCGCATTTTTTCACGAACTGTACCGTCTTTTTGAACATCTCTTCCGTTTCGCCCGGAAAACCGACGATTATATCGGTCGTCAAGGTTACGGCGCAAATATTATCGTAAAGCGTTTTTACGACGTCATAAAACATTTTGGTATTATATTTGCGCCTCATTTTTTTCAGCACCTCGTCGCTTCCGCTTTGTAACGACAGATGATAGTGAGGCATGAGTTTTTCGCAGTTTTTAAGTCTCTTTACGCTATTTTCGGTTATGACGGTGGGTTCAAGCGACGCAAGTCTTATACGCTCTAGTTTTTCGCACGAATTTATATTTTCGACAAGCGAAACAAGGTCCGCGTCTTTTAAATCTTTTCCGTACGCCGCCGTTTCGATTCCCGTAAGGACGACCTCCTTGAAGCCTTTTTCGCAAAGCCCCTCAACTTCGTCCCTTACCTCGCTTACCAATTTGGAGCGCACCTTTCCTCGCGCCTTTGGTATGATGCAGTAGGCACAGTTATTATTGCATCCGTCGCAGATTTTGACAAACGCTTTGGTTATATCGGAGCCGGTTATTTTCATTTTATCGATTTGCTTTTCGTCAGAAATATCGCTTATATGGGTCGTTTTTTCGCGTTTTTTCGACTTTATGAGCGCAAGGACCTTATTTGCGCATTCCGTTTTATCCTTATTCCCGAAAATTATATCCGCTTCCTCGATTTTCTGCGCTTTTTCGGGATTTGCCTGCACCATACAGCCCATTACTGCAACAACGGCGTTTTTGCCGCCGTTGTTTCTTGCGCGTCTTATCATCTGCATGGATTTACGGTCGCTTTCCGACGTTACGGTGCACGTATTTATCACGTACACATCGCATTTTTCGTCAAACTCTCCCGTTTCAAATCCAAGTTTTTCAAAGGCTTCCTTTACGGCGCGGGTTTCGTACTGATTTACCCTGCATCCGAGCGTTATAAACGCCGCCTTATATTTCTTTTGAGCCATTATTCTTTAATTGAAGAACAGCGGTAGCTTTTCAAGGAATACTATATCGTCTCTGTCAGCGGCGTCGCCTTCCGCAAGCACTGCCGCTCTGCCGACAACTATGCCGCCTGCGGCTTTGACGAGTTTTTCAACCGCCGAAAGCGACTCTCCGGTGCTTATTACGTCGTCAACGATTACTATTCTCTTGCCGTTCATTATTTCGGCGTCCCTGCCGTCGAGGTAAAGCGTCTGCTCGCGCGCCGTCGTGATGGAATTTACGGTAACGCTTATGGGGTTCGTCATATAAGCTTTGAGCCCTTTTCTTGCGACAAAATGCTTCTTTTCGCCCGCCTGTCTTGCCATTTCGTTAATTAAAGAAATAGCTTTCGCCTCCGGCGCGATAAGATAGTCGTGCTCCGGCACAATCTTATTGAGTTCCCTTGCGCACGCCTCGACAAGTTCACAGTCTCCGAGCATTACAAAGCCCGCAATCGACAGTTTTTCGTTTAGCGCACATATCGGAAGCTCTCTGTCGAGTCCCGCGATATTCATTTTATAATATTTGATTTCGTCCATAATGCCGCTATCTCCTTACGCAAGTTTTTCGGGAAGTTCCTCTCCGCCTAAGATATGAAAATGAAGGTGCATCACCGACTGTTTGGCGTCGGCTCCGCAGTTTGAAATTACGCGGTATCCGTTGCTTATTCCCGCCGCTTTTGCGATTTCGCCCATTTTTTCAAATATTTTCGCAACGCACTGCGCGTTTTCTCCGTTTATTCCGTCAATATTGTCTATATGCTTTTTCGGAATTACGAGCACGTGCACCTTTGCCATGGGGTTGATGTCGTAAAACGCGAGCATATCCCCGTCTTCATATACTTTCCCCGCAGGAATTTCGCCTGACGCTATTTTACAGAAAATACAGTCCATTTCTCTTTCCTTTCTCCTTATTTATCTTGCCTTATCTTCGATTTCTTTCTTTATTTCTCCTATGAATTCATCCAAAGACTTCGAGCCCTCGTCTCCGTTCTTTCTCGAACGAACCGAAATGCGTCCCGATTCGACTTCCTTATCTCCGATAACGAGCATATAAGGCACTTTCTGGAGCTGAGCCTCTCTTATCTTATATCCTATCTTTTCGTTTCTGTCGTCAAATTCGCATCTTATTCCGCTTTCCGTAAGTCTTTCGCACACGCCCTTTGCGTAATCGTACTGGTTGTCGCTTATCGACATAACCTTTACCTGCACGGGTGCAAGCCACGTCGGGAACGCGCCTGCAAAGTGTTCGATGAGAATTCCGATAAATCTTTCTATCGAGCCGAAGCAAACTCTGTGAATCATGATAGGTCTGTGCTTTTCGCCGTCGGCTCCCGTATATTCCGCTTCAAACCTCATGGGAAGCTGGAAGTCGAGCTGTATCGTTCCGCACTGCCACGTTCTTCCTATCGAGTCTTCGAGGTGGAAGTCTATCTTCGGGCCGTAGAACGCGCCGTCGCCCTCGTTTATAACGTACGGCAGATTCAGTTCGTCAAGCGCCGTTTTAAGTCCGTTCGTCGCGTCTTCCCAGTCCTCAAGCGATCCGAGGTGGTCTTCCGGCATAGTCGAAAGCTCTACGTGATACTTGAATCCGAACAGTGTATAAACCTCGTTTATGAGTCTTACAACGCCCTTTATTTCGCTTGTTATCTGCTCTTTCGTCATATATATGTGAGCGTCGTCCTGAGTAAAGCATCTTACGCGCATAAGTCCGTGCATTTCGCCCGATTTTTCGTGGCGGTGCACTATTCCGAGTTCAGCAAGTCTGAGCGGCAGGTCCTTATACGAATGCGGCTGAAGCTTATAAACAAGCATTCCTCCGGGGCAGTTCATGGGCTTTACGGCGAAATCGTTTTCGTCGATAACCGTCGTATACATATTGTTTTTATAGTGGTCCCAATGTCCCGACGTCTCCCAGAGTTCACGTCTGAGCATAATCGGCGTGCTTATTTCCTTATAGCCCTCTCTTGCGTGTATCTGTCTCCAATAGTCTATAAGGGTATTCTTTATAATCATGCCGTTGGGCAGGAAGAACGGGAAGCCGGGTCCCTCTTCAAAGAGTGCGAATATGCCGAGCTCTTTGCCGAGCTTTCTGTGGTCTCTTTTCTTTGCTTCTTCAATCTGCGCAAGATACGCGTCGAGGTCGCTCTGTTTCGGGAACGCCGTTCCGTACACTCTCGAGAGCATTTTATTCTTTTCGCTGCCTCTCCAGTATGCACCGGTGCACTGCATGAGTTTTATCGCCTTGAGTTTTCCCGTTGAAGGCAGGTGGGGGCCTGCGCAAAGGTCGGTAAACTCGCCCTGCGTGTAAAACGAAACTATGCTGTCTTCTTGAAGCTCGTTTATAATCTCTACTTTATAGGGTCCT
>JAEEGH010010052.1_pt1 | contig 21830 bp, 12 predicted proteins | sample 9134181 | NCBI WGS metagenome assembly JAEEGH01 (sample SAMN16246544, study PRJNA631951) | gut metagenome | biome: gut microbiome; feature: rumen; material: DP-attached | host: Bos | place: Iran: Karaj | collected 2018-10
AATACGCACCATAGTTACACTTAATTTTTTCTCTCAGTTCCGGAAATCATATATGTATTTCAAGTATTTTTGCAAAAATTTAATGTTTGACCAAAGTTGCATTTGTGGTTTGAATATGTCAGGAGTTGTCAGGTTACTTATTGCCATAGGTATCTGTTTGTTTTCTGTAAACAGTTGCTTTTCACAATGTGGGGAAGAGTATTGGTATCATCGTATTTACCAAAATGATATATATCCCTGTATTGGCATCACAAATAAAAAGGAGGCCAAGGCTTATCTTCTCCGTCTTCTGAAGCGGGAATTCGAACGGGACAGCAATTCCAATACAACGGGTGAAATATGGTCAGCAGATGAATTCCTGGACAGTCACAAGTGTCTCCGTGTCCGTATAGACAGCCAGACGGTGACATGCCGTGTGGAAGCAATCATCAAAAATAAGAACAATTACACTTTGGTGAATGGCAAATTGAAGAAATGTGTGGTCTATATCATCCAAATACGGCTTGTAAAAGATACCATGAACAGTTATATGAGGATTATTTCCGTGCCTGACGGAAAAGCCAAAAAGAAAGAACTGAAAAAAATCAAACAAGGCGGCGTTTATGACTTTTATCTGGTTTCCTATTTTTCCATTGACCATAACAGGGTCATGATGGATGATGGGAGTGTTGTCACTCCGGTAAGAGGGCCGAGAAATTTAAGTTGTATGCATTTGAATGATATTTGGATGGAAGCGTTAGACATGTTTTACAATTATTATAAGACGCCCAATCTCAATGGTTTGAAATATGAAAGTAATATCCGGAATTAACCCTTGCGCAACTGTATCCTATTATTGAATTAAGTACATGTTAAATTTTGCCGCTTTTTTCCGGGTTGCGCAATTTTCCTCGCAATTCCGCGTTTTAGGGGACATCACGCATGGTGGCAAATTTTTGATTATCTTTGCAAATTTGACCCGCAGGCGGGAAATGGCTGCGGGAGGAATTATAATTAACGGCAGATAAAATGGTTATAATTGGAATAACAGGCACACTCGGTTCCGGAAAGGGCACGATTGTCGAATATTTGGTGCAAAAGCGCGGGTTCCGCCACTATTCGGTGCGGGAATACCTGCTGGAAATCATCCGCAAGGCGGGGATGCCGGAGAACCGCGACTCCATGACGGCGGTGGGCAATGCGCTGCGGGCGGCCCATTCCGCCTCGTTCATCACGGACGAACTCTACAAGCGTGCGCTGCATGATGGCGGCAATGCCATCATCGAGAGCGTGCGGGCCGAAGGGGAGGTGCTTTCCTTGCGCCAGAAACCGCATTTCTACCTCTTCGCGGTTGATGCGGACCGGAAGTGCCGGTACGAGAGGGTGCACCTGCGCGGCTCCGAAACGGACCATATCAGTTTTGAAACTTTTGTGGCCAACGAGGAGCGGGAATTCCGCTCCACCGATCCGAACCGGCAGAATCTGGAGCGCTGCATCCAGCTGGCTGACTACCGCTTCCGGAACGACGGCACCATGGAGGAGCTGTTCGGCCAGGTGGAGGCGGTGATGCGTGAAATTGAGGTGAAGGAGTCTGTTCCCGCTGTTCCCTACGTGCGCCCCAGCTGGGACGAATATTTCATGGAAATCGCCAATACGGTGGCCAAGCGTGCCACCTGCGATCGCGGACGCAGCGGCTGCGTGGTGGTGAAGGACCGTCAGATTCTTGTGACCGGCTACGTGGGTTCTCCCATCGGTATGCCGCATTGTGACGAAGTGGGGCACCAGCTGAAGCAGATGGTGCATGAGGACGGCACCGTCACAACCCACTGCACACGGACTGTCCATGCGGAGCAGAACGCCATCTGTCAGGCGGCCAAGAGAGGCATTTCTCTGGAGGGCGCCACGCTCTATTGCCGGATGACCCCGTGCCGCACCTGCGCCATGATGATCATCAACTGCGGCATCCGTAGGGTGGTGTGCGAGATGAAATACCATGCGGGAGCGGAGAGTGAGGAGATGTTCCGTCACGCCGGCATCAGCCTGGAGTTCATGCATGACGAAGTTTTACAATACGCGAAACAATAGCAGATGGTTGAGATTATTGAGGTAAGGACGGCGCGGCAGCGCCGGCAGTTCGCAAAGCTGCCTTTTTCCATATACAAGGGGAATCCCTATTGGGTTCCGCCCCTGATCGGTTCCGAAATAAAGGATCTTGATCCGGAGGAGAATCCTTTTTTCAACGGTTGCGACACCTGCTTCTGGCTGGCCCGCAAGAATGGAAAGATCGTCGGGCGCATCGGTGCCATCATACATCACCGGTACAATGCCAAGACCGGAGAGAAGTACGGTCGCATAACCCGTCCGGAGTTTGTGGATGATGCGGAGGTTTCGGATGCCCTTTTCCGCACGGCGGAGGAATGGATACGTGCACGCGGCATGGAGGCTGTTGTCGGGCCGTTGGGCTTCTCCAATGTGGATACCCAGGCTGTTCTGGTGGAGGGCTTCGACCAGCTGGCTTCGGTCGCCTCGGTCTATCATCTTCCGTACTATAAGGAGCATTTTGCGCGTCTGGGCTATAAGAAGCTGCTGGACTGGGTTGAGTTCAACCTCTATCTGGAGCCGGAGGTTCCGGCAAAGGCGGTGCAGCTTTCACGTGTGGTGAAACAGCGGTTCGGTCTGACGGTGGAGCAGATGCATGACAGGGAGGAGATGCGCCGTTACGGACGTGATTTTTTCCATGTCTTCAACATCGCGTTTGACGACCTCTTCTCCTTCATCGCCTTTGACGATGCGCAGATTGACTATCTGCTTGACACCTATGTCTCTGTCATCAATCCGGAATTTGTGCATATTGTGAAGAATGCTGAGGGCGAGCTTGTGGGCGCCATTGTGCCCGTCCCCTCTCTGAGCCGTGCGCTGCAAAAGGCGAACGGGCGGCTGTGGCGCGGCCTGCCTGCCATCCTGCGCAGCCGTAAAAATAACGACACGATCGACCTCTTCCTTACCGGTGTGCTGCCGGAATATCAGCCCAAGGGGGTTGCTAGCCTGCTGATAGCCGAGACCTATCCGGTGATGATAAGATACGGCATGACCACCGTGGACACCACAGGCATGTTGGAGAACAACCGTAAGGCCATCCAGAACTGGAAGGGCTACAACCATGTCCAGAACAAGCGCAAGCGCTGCTATATAAAATATTTTGACGCCGCACGCCAGGCGGCCTATGTCGAACCGGAATTTGACTCAAAAGTTTGAATCCATGATCACACACATTGAAGGCATTTTGTTTGAAAAAACTCCGACCTATGCGGTTATCGACTGCGGCGGGGTGGGTTTCATGATCAATATTTCTCTGCACACCTATTCGCAGCTGCCGGATGAGAAAGTGCGCTGCCGCCTGTATACCCATTTTGTGGTCAAGGAGGATTCGCAGTCGCTGTTCGGTTTTTCCGGACTATACGAGCGGGAGCTGTTCAGGCTGCTTCTGTCGGTTTCAGGCATCGGTGCCGGGACTGCCAGAATGATGCTGTCCGCCTTCCCGCCGGAGGAGCTTGCATCGCACATTGCCGCCGGAGACACCAGAATGGTCCAGTCCATTAAAGGGGTTGGTGCCAAGACCGCCCAACGCGTTGTGTTGGAGCTGAAAGAGAAAATTCTTAAAATGTCACCGGAAATTACACCAAAAAATAATTTGGTGCCGGACAATATATCCGCAGAAGAGGCGTTATCTGCTTTAGTCCAGTTGGGATTTTCCAAGCCGGTGGCCGCAAAAGCCGTCCAGCAGGTGCTGAAGTCGGATGGTGCGGAACTGCCGGTGGAGGAGATTATCCGACAGGCATTAAAAATGTTGTAAACACCTAAAAAGGAAGCGTGAGAAGAGTCCTGAATATAGCGGTTGCCGCTTTTGTCTTTTCCTGGTTGTTCGGGGGATGGTTCGCATTCCTTCCGCCACATCATCATGTGGAGGGTTTGTCGGATATCACACCACGGAGCGCCATCAATCCGGCGGACACGCCCGTCACACCGAAGCCCAAGGTGAAGGTGCGCGGCATCCCGACCAATCCTCTGGATCGCAGCAAGGCGCATCCGCTCCAGCTGAAGGATCCGAAAAACGTCACCACGGAGGTTGTCTACGATCCTGTGACCAACAGCTACCAGCTGCAGCGCAAGATTGGCAATACCCCTTACGGCCCGCCTACGGAAATGTCAGTCGGGGAATATCTGCAGTACGACATGGATGCCGCAATGCGGAAATACTGGCGCGAGCGTGCCGGGGTTGGCAAGGAGGATACCGGCAGCCGCGGTTTCCTTCCGCAGATCCGCATTCCGGGCGAAGTGTTCGAGGATATTTTCGGCAGCAGCAAGATAGACATCCGGCCGACCGGTTCCATCGAAATGAGGTTCGGCATCGAGCATAATCGGACTGACAACAAGAATCTTGCTGTGAACCAACGGAGGCAGACCCGTTTCGATTTCGATGAGGACATCCAGTTGAGCCTGAAGGCCAGCATCGGCGACAAAATCCACTATGACATGAACTTCAAGTCAAAACAGGTCTCCCTGTTGGACGAGAACAAGTTCAAGCTGAACTATGAGGGCAAGGAGGATGAGATCATAAAGCTGCTGGAGTTCGGTAACATAAACATGCCTCTGACCAGCACGCTGATAGAGGGCTCGCAGAACCTTTTCGGCGCCAAGGTCCAGACTCAGTTCGGAAAACTGATGCTAACCACGGTCGTGTCGCAGAAGAAGGGCGACAAGCGTCAGATCCAGCTGGAGAACGGTTCGGAATACACCGAATATGAGTTCAAGGCGGACGATTACGAGGAGGACAAGCACTTTTTCATCGCACAATATTTCTACGAGCACTATGCCGAGGCGATGAAAACGCTGCCGCTGATCAACTCGCGCATAACCATCACCCGTATTGAGGTGTGGAAAACCAACATTGGCTCGGCTGTTGAGCAGAACCGTAACATCATTGCCATCACCGATTTGGGTGAGGCAAACCCCTACAACAGGGGCATAAGTTCCAATCATCTGCTGGGCGGCTATCCCGACAGCAATGCCAACGATTTCCTGCAGGGAATCGACTACAGCCAGATGCGCAGCATCAGCAATGTTTCAACCTATCTGAAGACTTACCGCGGCGGCATGACCTCAGGTGTGGATTTCGAGAAAATAGAATCAGCACGTTTGCTGACTTCAAACGAATACACTTTCAATCCGAAGTTGGGCTTTATCTCGCTGAACACGCGGCTCAATTCGGACCAGGTGCTTGCGGTGGCCTTCCAGTATACCATCAACGGTGACCCGAATGTGTATCAGGTCGGGCAGTTCTCCAACGAGGTGGTGGCGCCGGGCTGCATCATTGTGAAATTGTTACGCAGCACCGCCATCAACACTCGGATTCCCTTGTGGAAACTGATGATGAAAAATGTCTATTCCCTGGGTGCCTATCAGGTCTCCAAGGATGATTTCCGGCTGAATGTGCTGTACAAAGGCGAGGATGACGGCGTGGGCAAAGGCTATTTCACCAATGTGGAGGAGTCCCTGCAGGGTGTCTCCCTGATCCGTATTCTGGGATTGGACCGGTTGAACAGCCAGCTTGCCGAATATTCCGACGGAGTGTTTGACTTTATCGACAAGGCTGCAACCGAAGGCGGTACCATACAATCGGAATCCGGCAAGATCTTCTTCCCGACACCGGAGCCGTTCGGCAAGGATTTGCGCGAGGCGTTGAAGGGGAGTCCCGGTGCGGGCGACCTTTACGCATACGATTCGCTCTATTCGCTGACAAAAACTCTGGCACAGCAGTATTCCAACCGTAACAAGTTCTATCTGGAGGGGCGTTACAAGTCCTCCTACGGCGCGGACATCTCGCTGGGTGCCTACAATGTCTCTCCCGGTTCGGTGACTGTGCTGGCCGGCGGTATTGTCCTGACGGAGGGCACGGACTATACGGTCGATTACACTGCCGGGACTGTCCGTATCATAAACGAGAATTATCTGCAGTCCGGAACGCCCATCACCGTGTCGGTCGAGAGTGAGAATTCGCTCGGCACCACCCAGACCATGATCGGTCTGCATGCGAACTATAATTTCAGCAGGAATTTCATGGTGGGTGCCACGCTGTTGAATTTGAGCGAGCGCTCCGAAACCTTCAAGGTAAATTTCGGCGAGGAGCCGATAAACAACACCATCTGGGGATTCAACACTGCCTTTGAGAAGGAGTCCCAAAGCATAACAAACTGGTTGAACTATTTGCCGAATTATAGCTCAAAACAGGTCTCCACCATCAAGTTTGACGGTGAGTTCGCCCAGTTCCTTCCGGGTTATTCCCGCAGTATCGGCAAGAAGGAGTCCGCCGCGCTTTACATCGACGACTTTGAGGCTGCGCAGACCAGCAGCACCCTTACCACAGTCGGCATGTGGCATCTCGCCTCCACCCCGCAGAACCAGACCCGTTCGGGGATGTTCCCGGAAGCGGCCATCGGTACCGGCCTGCAATACGGCTACAACCGCGCCCTTCTCTCATGGTATGTTATTGACCCGCTTTTCCATAACAACAGCCGCAGCACGCCTGACAACATCACCAGCGCGGACAAGTCCGACATGTATGCCCGCCGTGTGCTGATCAAGGAGGTCTTTCCCTACCGCAGTGTGGACGCCACCAGCGAGGATCCTTACCTGTCGGTGTTCAATCTGGCGTTCTATCCGTCCGAGAGGGGACCTTACAACTTCGACACATACGGCGTCGCAGGTGTCTCATCCGGTTTGAATGCGGACGGTACGCTTAAGAACCCCTCCTCACGATGGGGCGGTATCATGCGCAAGCTGGACAACACCAACTTTGAGGTCAGCAATGTTGAGTACCTTGAGTTCTGGATGATGGATCCCTTCTATGAGAATCCGACCCATTCCGGAGGTCAGCTCTATATCAATTTGGGAGACATTTCCGAGGATATCCTGCGGGACGGCCGCAAGAGCTTCGAGCATGGCCTGCCTGAAGACGGCAGCCTGACCGGCGTGGACACCACCATCTGGGGACGTGTGCCGCTGAGCCAGTCCATCGTGACCGCCTTCTCCACAGAGGTCACATCCCGCAAGTATCAGGATGTCGGCTATGACGGCCTGCAGGACGAGATGGAGAAACGTCATTACGCCAACTATCTGGCCACTGTCAAGAACATCCTTTCCCCTGCGGTCTATGCTGCCTTCGAGGCTGACCCTTCAGCGGACAACTACCACTATTTCCGCGGCTCTGACTATGACGGATGGGATTACAAGATTACCCGCCGGTACAAATATTTCAACAACACGGAGGGCAACTCCCCGACCGACAGCGACAATCCGGAGTCCTATCCGACACAGTCCTCATCCATGCCGAACATGGAGGATATCAACAACGACAACACGCTTAATGAAGATGAGCGTTATTACCAGTACGTCATTAATCTTTCACCCGACAAGATGAAAATAGGTGAGGGCTACATCACCGATGTTATGGAGAACAACAACGTGCAGCTGGATGACGGTTCGACTGTCACGGTGAAGTGGTATCAGTTCAAGGTGCCGGTCAAGTCGCCGGATGCTGTAATCGGCAACCTGCACGATTTCTCCTCGATACGTTTTATCCGTATGTTCCTGAAGGGCTTCAGCGATCCTGTGGTTCTTCGTTTCGCCACCCTTGAACTTGTCCGTGGTGATTGGCGCACCTGCACCGATGACCTGAAGGAGGATGGTGAATATCCAGGAGACAATACCGGCAACTTTTCGGTATCCACCCTGAATTTGGAGGAGAACTATTACCGTGAACCGGTGCCTTACAGGTTGCCCGGAGGGTTGGAGCGTGAAAAATGGTACACCACCACCAGCAATATCTCAGAGAGGAATGAACAGAGCCTGGTCCTGAAGGCTTTGAACATCATGGACGGCGATGCCCGCGCGGTCTACAAGAACTGCACCTACGACCTGCGCCGCTTCGGCGAACTGCGCTTCTACCTCCATGCGGAGAATGTGGAGGCCTTTGACAACAACAAACCCAACGACATGACCTTCTTCATCCGGTTGGGAACAGATGCCACCAACAACTATTACGAATATGAGATCCCGTTGGTCTACACGCCGTGGTACACTACGGACACCTCGCTTATATGGCCTGTGGCCAACAAGATTGCAATACATCTCCAACAGCTGATAGACGCCAAGCAGGAGCGGAACATCGCAAACCGCAGCGGCTCATCCTATCCCATCAACGAGCGGTACGCCGTGCCGGACGGGGAGAGGATGATCTATGTGAAGGGCAATCCCAACCTGGCGGATGTCAATGTGATTCTGATGGGTCTGCGCAATCCGAAAAAACGTTCGCTCTCCGATGACGATGACATGCTGCCGAAATCGGTGGAGGTCTGGGTCAATGAACTGCGCCTTGGTGATTTTGACGAATCCTCCGGTTGGGCGGCACGTGGAAACCTGACAGTGAACCTTGCCGATTTGGGCGATGTCGCGGCTGCCGCATGCATCAAGACTGCGGGGTTCGGACCGCTGGAGTCCACAACCTACGGGAGGCAGGATGAGACCACCACCGCGCTCAGTTTCGCCACAAACCTGGAGATGGGCAAGCTGCTCCCCTCGAAATGGAATGTGAGCATCCCGTTGCATTACGACTATTCCCGGAATGCAGCCACTCCGGAGTACAACACCCTGAATCCGGACGTGAAGCTGAAGGAGGATCTGAAGACCTACGCCACCCGTGCGGAGCGTGACTCCATAAAGGCGCAGAATGTCGATCTGGTGACCCGTCATAACTTTAATATTGTAAACCTGCGTAAAAACAGGGGTGAGGGCAAGGACAAGAGCCACCTGTGGGACATCGAGAACTTTTACGCCACATACGCCTACACGCAGGAAAAGCGGCGTGACGAGGATTACGAATACGACGACCTGCACACCCACAAGGGTGTTCTCGGCTATTCCTATTCCGCAAATCCTAAAAACTACAAGCCGTTTGAGAATCTTTCAAAAAGCAAGGCGCTGAAACTTATCACCGACTTCAACTTCTACCTGCTGCCAAAGTCCTTTTCGTTCAATACGGAGATGTACCGCACCTACAACGAGAGCAAGTTGCGGAACCGCAGTGCCGGAATCATCATCACCGACCCGATGTTCACAAAGAACATCGAATGGTCGCGCGACTATGATCTGACCTGGGATCTGACGCAGTCCCTGAAAATGACCTTCTCAGCACAGGCGGAGGCTGTGGTTGACGAGCCGCAGGGCCGGATAGACACTCGTGAGAAAAAGGATTCCATCTGGCGGAATGTGGCCACGTTGGGACGTATGAACCTTTACAACCAGCGTTTCAATGTCAGCTACCAGCTGCCTATAAACAAGCTGCCGGGACTCTCCTGGATAACCTCCTCGGTCCGTTACGGCTCCACCTACGGCTGGACTGCGGCGGCGCCGGCCGTCAGCTATGTCGGCAACGATGTTGAGAACAGCAACAGCAAGCAGTTCACCCTGACTGCCAATTTCACCGGTTTGTACAACAAATCCAAATATTTGCAGAAGGTTAACCGCGGCACATTCGGCAGCAGCCTGCACGACAAGCCGATTCTAAAATCCAGACAGGAGGCCCTGCAGATGCGGACGAAAAACGATTCGGCCAAAACATCTGCAGTCCAGCCGCCTAATATCGGCAAGGAGATTCTTGACAATTTCCTCCGGCTTGCAATGCTGTTGAAGAACGCCAGTTTCTCCTATACCGAGGGGAATGCCACGCTGCTGCCCGGCTTCATGTTCGAGCCGGATGCCTTCGGCGTGTCGTTCAGCAACAGTTACGCGCCGGGATTCGGCTTTGTGTTCGGAGCGCAGGGCGATGTGGACGCTTTGGCCATGCAGAACAGCTGGCTCACCACCTCTCAAATGCTGAACGACCCGTTCCAGCAGCGCACAAACACCAACATGCAGTTCCAGGTGACAATGGAGCCGATGCGCGATTTCCGCATCCGGGTGACCGGGAACCGCGTCTACAGCAATATCTACCAATACAATTATTTGTATGACAGCTTGAGCGGGACTTACGGTACCTATACGGCACAGCGGACCGGCAATTTCAGCATTTCCACAATAGGGCTCTCCACCTTCTTTGTGAAGGATGGGGCGCGGAACACCAACGCGGTGTTCGAGCAGTTCAAGACCAACCGTCGGATAATAGCCGACCGTCTGGCGGATTACCGCTCCTCCGAGCAGCCCTATTATGTGCGGGGCAACGGCGATTTCCCGGACGGCTACGGCTCCTCAAGCCAGGATGTGCTGAGCTATGCCTTCCTCTCCGCCTATCTTGGAAAGGATCCTTACCAGATCGGAGTCTCATCGCCATTCATGAAGCTCCCGCTGCCAAACTGGAACATCAACTATAACGGCCTCTCCCGTATTCCCGGATTGGACAAAATCTTCCAGAGCGTGACGTTGAGCCATGCCTACACCTGCGTGTATCAGATCGGTTCCTATGCCACCAATCTGGTCTATAACGATGCGGAGGGTAGCCTCCAGTCCATGCGCGACGCATTGGACAACTTCATCTCGCAATATGAGTTCGGCCAGATGTCGCTGACCGAGAACATGAACCCCATTGTCGGGGTGGATGTGAAGATGAAGAACAATTTCCAGTTCAAGACCTCATGGAAAAAATCACGTACTGTGACGCTGAGCACCGCCGCTTTCCAGATAACCGAGATGACCAACAACGAGTTTGTCATCGGGGCGGGCTACCGTTTCAAGGATCTGAAGGTGACCTACAACTTCGCCGGGGTGCGCAAGCAGAGCATTGCCGACCTGGTCCTGAATGTCAGCGTCTCGCTGCGTGACAGCAAGACAATGCTGCGTAAAATCGAGGAGGATCTGAACCTGCCGTCTGCCGGACAGAAAATCCTTTACATCGACTTCACAGCCGAATACCAGCTGACCAAGGAGATTTCGCTGGCGGCCTTCTACGAGCATACACTTACCACACCGGTTCTCTCCTCCACCTACAAGAACTTGCGGATTGAATCCGGAATCAGTTTGAAAATCAATTTCTCACAATTATAAAACAGAAACATTTATGGTACAACAGGACGCCATTGAGGCGCTGCGTGAGCGGCTGGGCGAGTTACGGAGGTGTCTTTGACATCGGAAAGAAGGAGAACGAGATAAATGAACGTGAGGCGGCGACGCAGGAGGCCGGATTCTGGGATGACCCGAAAAAGGCCGAGGCGGAGCTGAAATCAATCAATCTGCTCAAGGGCTGGACAAAGGCCTATGCCGGTGCGGAAAATGCCTTTTCGGAGGCGGAGCTTGCGCTTGAGTTTTTCGGAGCCGGAGAAATGACGGAGGAGGAGTGCGACAGCCATTATTCCGTTGCGCTGAAGGCCATTGAGGATTTGGAATTCAAAAATATGCTCAATGACGAGGAGGACCGTTTGGGCGCGACCCTGACCATCAATTCCGGAGCGGGCGGCACCGAAAGCCAGGATTGGGCGGAGATGCTTCTGCGCATGTATATGCGCTGGGCCGAGGAGCACCATTACCAGGTGCGCGAGCTGGACAGGCTGGATGGAGAGGTTGCAGGCATCAGGTCGGTTACCATCGAAATTGAGGGGGAGTATGTCTATGGCAACCTTAAGGGGGAGAACGGCGTGCACCGTCTGGTGAGGCTTTCCCCGTTCGATTCCGACCACCGCAGGCACACATCGTTCGCCTCCGTGTTCGTATGCCCGATGGTTGATGACAATATTGAGATAGAGGTCAAGCCGGCGGACATAACTTGGGATACCTTCCGGTCCGGAGGGCCTGGCGGGCAGAATGTCAACAAGGTGGAGACGGCTGTGCGGCTGCACCATAAGCCAACCGGCATAGTGATAGAATGCCAGGTGACCCGCTTCCAGCTGCAGAACAAGGAAAAGGCCCTGCAAATGCTCAAATCACGGCTGTATGAGATTGAACTGCAAAAAAAGTATGAGAAAATCAATGAGATAGAGAGCGGGAAGAAGAAGATTGAATGGGGGTCGCAAATCCGCAGCTATGTGCTTCATCCCTACAAATTGGTGAAGGACAACCGGACAGGTTTGGAAACCTCCGACACGCAGGGCGTGCTTGACGGCGATATCGACGATTTCCTGAAGGCGTTCCTGATGGAATTCGGACGTGGAAGAGCGCAATAATTTTGGCATCCCGACGTTTTGTTAGTATTAAACCTTAAATGACATCTGACAATGGCAGACAACATTCACATATTGTGGGCAGACGATGAGATAGAGCTGCTGAATCCATACATCCGTTTTCTGGAGTCAAAAGGCTACCATGTGATTCCTGTGCTGAGCGGGAATGAGGCGATTGACATGTTGGACGAGCAGACAGTGGACATCGTGTTTCTTGACGAGAACATGCCCGGTTTGTCGGGACTTGACTGCATCCAGCGCATAAAGAGCAAGCGCCCCTCCATCCCGATAGTGATGATCACCAAAAGCGAGGAGGAGCGGATCATGGAGAAGGCCATAGGGTCGAACATCAGCGACTATCTGGTCAAGCCGGTACAGCCGATGCAGATTCTGCACTGCCTGAAAAAGCATACGGAGAACCGCCGTCTTGTGACGGAAAAGAGCACCATGGACTACCAGCAGTCCTTCCGCGAGCTCTCCATGAAGATGTCGTTCGCCTCAACCGCTGACGACTGGAAGGAGATTTACCGCGACATGGTCTATTGGGAGATTGAGCTGGGCAACAGCATGGATGACGGCATCAAGGAGATACTTTATACCCAGAAGAAGGAGGCCAACGCCCTCTTTGCAAAATTCATCTCAAAAAACTACGAGCGCTGGCTGGCTGGAGCGGAGGACCGTCCTGTCATGTCACACACGCTGCTCAGGGAGTCCCTTTTCCCTAAACTTGTTCCCGACAGCCCGATGGTGCTGATTGTGATCGACAATCTCAGGTATGACCACTGGCGGGCCATCCAGCCGTTGTTGAACGAGTTTTTCCGCGTGGAGCAGGATGATCTGTATTACAGCATACTGCCGACAGCCACCCATTATGCGCGCAACAGCCTCTTCGCCGGTCTGCTGCCTTCCCAAATCGGGAAGATATATCCTGACTTGTGGCTGAACGAGAACGATGACGGCAACAAGAACATGAAGGAGCCGGAGTTGCTGGCTTCAAACCTGAAACGTTGCGGGAAAAATTACAGGCACTACTATTACAAGGTTCTGAACCAGGAGTTTGGAAAGAAAATAAACGAACGTTTCACGAGCCTGCTGGACAACTCCCTGATTGTCGGGGTCTATAACTTTGTGGACATGCTTTCGCACGCACATGCTGAAACGGATGTGGTGCGTAATCTCGCCAACGACGAGCAGTCCTACCGCAGTGTGGTGAAGTCCTGGTTCGAGCACTCGCAGGTGCTTGAACTGCTGCGCTTCCTCTCCGAGAAAAAAATCCGGGTCATGATCACCACCGACCATGGCACCATCCGAATCAAGAATCCGGTACGGATACAGGCCGACCGCGAGACCAACACAAATCTGCGCTACAAGGTGGGCAGGAACCTGTCGCTGGACGAACGGGAGGTCTATGTCATCTCCCGTCCGGAAGCCGCCTTCCTGCCGCGTCTCAATGTCTCCTCAAAGTATGTGTTTGCCATCGGTGACCAGTTCTTTGTCTATCCGAACAACTATACCCATTTCTCAAATTATTACAGGAACACATTCCAGCATGGCGGAGTCTCCATGGAGGAGATGCTGATACCGTGCATCACCCTTTCACCCAGATAGCCATGCCTGCAGACCGTACAAAAGCGCCTTTGCGGCATCAGTTTTCCTTCCCCGGCATGTTGCAGGTCGGGCAGCTCCGTCTGCCGAATGGGATTCCCTGCTTTCTCTGGCGGCAGGAGGATTATGCCCTGGTGAGGATGGACATAAGGATTGAGGCTGGCGGCTGGTTCCAGTCCCGTGCCGGAGTGGCCTTGGCCACACTCAAAATGCTGCAGGAGGGCACATTGTCGCATCCTGACGAGGCTTGGATGGCCTGCTTGGATGCGGAAGGGTGCTACATTGACAGTTCCACTGACCGTGATTGGGCTGTCATCAGCCTGCATTTCCCTGCAAAGGTTGCCGGGCGCATTTTTCCGCTGGTGCGGGAGCTGTTTGCGGAACCGCGGTTTTCTGCGGAGCGGCTGCAGCTTCTGAAGATGCAGCAGAGGCAGCAACTTTCAGTCAATCTTGAGAAAAACAGCTATTTGGCATACCGGCAGTTCCTTTCCACGCTATATTCCGACGGGCATCCCTATGGGCGGAGACTCACCTTGGATGATGTGGAAAACTGGGATACTGGAATGCTGGAGACCTTTTATAAAGAACGCTACAGTCCTGCCCACATGCGGATTTTCATAGCCGGGAATCTGCAGCCTGGGCTGGTGCGTATGATGGAGGAGACTTTGGGCAGTCTGCCGGTGCGTCCGGAAGTGGTGGTGCCTTCATATCCGATACCGGAAGTTAAGGCGGAAACACTGCGCTTGGAGGGGCACGGCACGATGCAGACCTCCATCTGTATGGGACGGCGGCTTTTTAACCGCACACATCCGGACTGGATGCGGATGTGTGTGCTGAACCGTCTCTTGGGCGGCTATTTCGGTTCCCGTCTGATGACAGAGATTCGGGAAAAGAGCGGTTTTGCCTATGGCATCTATTCCCATCTCTCTCCCATGCGTCACGCGGGTCATTTGTGCATTTCTGCCGATGTCAACGCCGCACAGGCGGAGCAGGCGGTGGGGAAAATCGCCGTGGAGTTGCGCAGGCTCTGTGATGAGGAGGTTCCGGCAGAGGAGCTGGAGCGTTTGAAAAAATATGAGACAGGCAGCCTGTTGCGCCGTTTTGACGGACTGTTCCAGCAAATGGAACGTTGGGAGGAGGTCCAGGCGGACGGAATGGACGCCTCCTATTGGAGGGACTACTTCCAAATGGTCGTTTCGGTCACCTCACAGGAATTGCGCCAGCTGGCACGGCAGTATCTGGATCCGGACGGAATGACCACCGTGCTGGTCGGACCGCGTTCCTGAATAATGGAAATAAAAACAAACAAACAGAATATGGATACCATTGCTAAAATACTGGTCGTGGATGATGAATCGGCCATTTGCGATGCGCTGAAGGAGGTTCTGGAATACGAATCCTATGCGGTGCAGACAATACAGTCCGCGCCGGAGGCGTTGAAACTTCTTGAAAACGAGCAGTTCGATTTGGTCATCAGCGACATCAAGATGCCGGAGATGGACGGGCTGGAGTTTCTGGAGAAATTACGGCTCCTGCGGGATGTTCCGGTCATCATGATTACCGGTCACGGCGACATTGATACGGCGGTCGCCTCAATCAAGGCCGGTGCATTCGATTTTATAACTAAGCCGTTAGATTTGAACCGGCTGCTGATTTCAGTGCGTCATGCGCAGGAGCGGCAGTCGCTGGTGACGGAGACGCGGCAGCTGAAAAAGAAGGTTAACCGGCGTTATGAGATTGTCGGGGAATCACCGGCGGTGCAGGAGCTGAAGGCGATTATCGGGAAGGTGGCCCCAACGGATGCGCGGGTGCTTATCACGGGTGAGAACGGTACCGGCAAGGAGTCCGTGGCGCATTGGCTGCATGAGATGAGCCACCGGGCCGGCAACCCATTTGTGGAGGTGAATTGTGCGGCAATCCCTTCCGAACTGATTGAGAGCGAGCTGTTCGGCCATGAAAAGGGTTCGTTCACCTCTGCAATCAAGCAGCGTAAGGGCAATTTTGAAATTGCCGACCATGGGACTCTTTTCCTGGACGAGGTTGGCGACATGAGCCTCTCCGCACAGGCCAAGGTTCTGCGTGCCTTGCAGGAAAACCAGATTGTCCGCGTGGGCGGGGAGAAGAAAATCCAGGTGGATGTCAGGGTGATTGCCGCCACCAACAAGGATTTGCGTCAGGAGATCGAGCAGAAGAATTTCCGTGAGGATCTGTACCACAGGCTGGGGGTGATACTCATACATGTGCCGCCGTTGCGTGAACGGCTGGAGGATATTCCGCTTTTGGTGGACCATTTCATGAAGCTTTCATGCGAACACCAGCACATGCCACAGCCGCAGGTTACGGAGGATGCGATTGCCGCCTTGAAGCAGCTTCCATGGCGCGGTAACATCCGTGAACTGAACAATATGGTGGAGCGTCTGCTGATCCTGTGCGGCAGCACCATCACAGGTGAGGATGTGGAGCGCTATGCCAACCGGTAACGCTCTCAGCCCTTTTTCAAATGGCGTTGGATCTTAAACCGGATAATATGAAACATCTCGTTGTTGTCCTGTCATTGCTGTCCTGCTTTCTTGTGGGCAATGCCCAAAATATTGTCACTGAAGCGGAAGCCGTAAATGCCTCGTCAAAATACATGCAGCGCTTTTTCAGGGAGAAATCTTTCCAGGCGGCGGATGTGTCGCATGTCAGCCGTTTGGAGAGGGAAGGGAAGACCCTGCTTTATGAAGTATGCTTCAGGAACGGCTGTTCCGCACTGGTTTCAGGCGTGAAAAGCGTGATGCCGGTGCTGGCTTACAACAGCAGCGGCGACAGCGTCACTTTCCTTCAGAATTCAGGCGGGAGCGGCCTGTCCCATTTTGTGGGGAAATATGCCTCCGCCATCGGGCAGATATTGGACAGCGGCTCCGGTGATCCCGACTGGCGATGGAAAATGCTTTTGGAGGATACAATTGTTCAAATGCGGGGTGGGGAAAAATATGGCCCCTATATCACCACCCGCTGGAAACAGACCAGTTCCAATGACGGGCAGCCGAACGCCTACAATTATTACGTTTCAAGCAGATGTGACCGGGAGACCCGTTGTGCCGCCGGTTGTGTCCCTGTGGCCATGGCGCAGATCATGAATTACTGGAAACAGCCGCTCCGCAGACCCAAGAAAATGGAGCTGTATGATTGGAACAACATGCCGGACGAGTTGAGGCTGTATCGCAATAATGGGAACAAAATTGACACGAACTACAATTATGAGGCGGAACGGCACGCCGTCGCACGGCTCCTGGCCGATTGTGGCAGCGCCGCCAATGTTATCTACTGCATAAGCGAATGCCAGTCGTTCGCATGGCCGTCGGATGCGCGGAATGCATTTGTGTCAGGATTCGGTTACCGTTCAAGTGCGAAACTGATAAGAAGGGCATTGAACGAGGCGGAATGGAAAAACAGCATCATGTCCGACATAATGGACGGGAAGCCTGTTTTTTATGCGGCGGTGGACGAGATGATGGAGTTGGAGGCGCATGCCTTTGTCTGTGACGGCTATGATTCCGAAACCGGCATGTTCCATTTCAATTGGGGGTGGGGTGGAGCCGGTTCCTGGGTGACTTTGGATTCCATAAACTCCGGATCGGATGACTGGAACAATCTGGAGCGGGCTATCGTTAACATTTATCCCGGCAGCACTCAGGCGGATGCCGCTTTCACGCGCTCCGGTGAGGCTTTGAAGGTATGGCCAAATCCGGTTTCGGGGATTCTGCATATCCAACTGCCGGATACCGCAAAGGGCATTTCGCAGGTTACAGTCCGTAATCTGTTGGGGCAGGTTATGCTGCAAACGGAGAACCTTCCCTCAACCGGACTGGATGTCTCCGCCTTGCCCTCCGGCATGTATCTGCTCCAACTGCGCACATCTGACGGTGCGCTCCTCTCCGCCAAATTTGTGCGGGAATGATTTTTTTTGCGGGGCAATAATGCTGCGTTTCTCCCGTTTAAAACAGAAAAATAAACAGATGAAAGCGGTTATTTGCTTTCTATTTGTTTCACATCGTCCAGATTGGTGTCAAGAGCGTGTTTGTCGTTAGCGTTAATCGGACTAATTACTGGTTGTCCAGTGCGCTGTTCTATCTCTCTTCGGGCGCTCCCCGCCACATTCCCGCCTTCAATGGCGATATTTCGGCTTTCTGAAAATGTTTCAGGCTGACGGCTTCGGGAGATAGCTGTAGTGGTAACTTCCGCCAACATATTGAGCACCAATTCAAGGTTGGTCATATTATCTCTCAAATTTTCTTTCTTGAGTCCCTTCATCTCCTTATAGTCGCGAATGGAAAGGCCGCTCCAAGCTCGTGTCATTTCGTTTGTCAGGATTGCATAGTCGCGTTCCTGATTGATGCCTCGTGCTTTCCATTCATCAGTCAGCTCTTTACGCATCTCTATTGATTGGAGCCGCTGATTAATCCAGCCTTCGCTGTACCCTTTGGCACGGTAGAAGTCAGCCCCACGCATAATGGCCTGTTCCGGATCCGCGATTTCATCTAACCTTTCAGCACCCACTTGTGCCAACCATTGTTTGAACGGCTCTGCCTTAGGAGAAGGAATGGATTGGATGATGCGCAGAATCTGTTTTGTATCAGCAATATCGGTCAAACGCATTTTTCCGTCTGGTGCAAGCATCTTCAAACGGTTACAATTTGTAACCGTTTCATTCCCCTCTTCCTTTAAACGGTGTTTCAGAACTTTCCAATAGTTGCGCGGGTCTGGACTATCTGTTAATGCTCCGACTACATCCACGACCGAGAAATACCATTCCCCAAGTTCCGCATCCCAATGGGTTCGGATTTTTTTGTCTTTGAATATCTGAATTTTCTCCATGTTACATTTGTGCTTTGTTCATTTCTTTCATGTCATATTATTTTGAATCCGCAAAAATACTCAAAATCCCGACACGGATTCCGCATGAGAGGAAAAAAGTTTTTGCGGGGCAATAATGCTGCGTTTCTCCCGTTTAAAACAGAAAAATAAACAGATGAAAGCGTTTCGTTTTTTGTTTTTGCTTGTTGTGGCAGGCGGTTTTGTGGGGCGGGCCTCCGCCAATGACGGAGTGTTCCGAGCCTCTGGGAACCAGTTGGTCCCGATAATGGAGACTGACATCCGGGTGCAGAAGGAGGTGCTGACAATCACACGTGTGGGTGACCATTTGGAGGTGAACGTCTATTATGAGTTTTTCAACCCGGCGGAGGAGAAGGAGCTGCTGGTCGGTTTTGAGGCAAGTGCACCGGAGCATTCCTATGCTGAAAGGCGGCGTTCGTTTCCAGCGCATCCCTTTATCCGGAATTTCAGTGTGACGGTGAACGGAATACCCTTGTCTTATGGAATCGCACAGGTTGAAAGGAGCCTGTTTCCACGTTATCTGGGAGACAGTGTGTCCGGTTTTATTCCGGCCTATATGCAGGACGGGAAAATAGCCGGTTTGGATTCCGTTGTCTGCGGTAATTTTTTTGACAGTATTGAAATGCCGCGTGTCTATCCTAAAACTAATTTTGATTATGTCTATCATTTCAAGGTGCTTTTCCGCAAAGGGCTGAACATCATACAGCACACCTACCATTATTCGCTTTCCGCACATCAGGGGGACGAGTATTGGTTCCCTTACACATTGACCGCTGCCAACCGCTGGGCGAACAATGGCATTGACGATTTTACGCTGCACCTCAGGATGGGGGATTATGAGTCCTTTATGGTTAGAAACTCCTTTTTCAAAAATGCGCGGGACTGGCAGTTTGAGGGTTGCGGAAGAACAAGCGAGGATTCGCTTTATGAAATGCCCATGACCTTTTTTCATGTGCTGAAAGGTGGTGTCACCTTTCACCGGAACAATTTTCATCCTGAAGGTGAACTGTTGGTGGTCAAACCAACGTTTATCCAGCCATTGTGTCGGATGAGCTGGGCGGGAGATAAAGCCACTGCGGCCGATATGATGGATGCAATCAGATGGGCACGTTGCAATTTGAGTACATCATATATTGACTCATCCTTTGTTGAATATATCGGGGTTCCGTTGGAGCAGTATTCCCGTCTTCAACACCGCATTATGCGGGAACTGCCATACGCCTACCGTGGCCGCCGTTTCCGGAACAAAAAGATGCAGCAGTTTTATGAGTCCACCCAATGGTACCTGCCTGATCCGGACTATGACCGCAAATCGGTGGTGCTGACCGAGAACGAGCGGAAGTGGATGGCAGCGTGGTAAACGGTTCGCCTTCAGGCATTATTTTTCTTTTTTCCCTTTTGCATCAAACTCCCGCCACGCATCATTCTGCCCATGCAGATAATCGTAGTAATATTTAAGAATGGCGGCTGACATATCGTCAGGATGTTTTATTCCCCGTTCTAAAAAGTATTTTTGCAGTCGGGAGCCGCCCCACAATCCCCAGTTGTTACGTAGCCACGTTCCAAGTCCATGATGGAGTTTGATTGTCTCATCCCGATTGTTAAAATTCTTGATTGTTAATATGTTTTTTGTGGAGAGCAATGTGTCAAGGGTGTGGAAGCAATCCTCCAGATTTTTCGGAATATAAACACCGTTGATTCTGTCGGCGACAGCCCGCTGGAGATATTCCTCACGCTCTTTTTTCAGTTCTATCTTCTTTTCTTTCATGGCTACATGTTCATCGCTTTTTCGGAAAGCAGCGTGAAATTTCTGGTTCCAGCAGCCAATTTCATCAGGAATGTCTTTTGGCGCGACCCATGTGGTGTTTTCAATGGCATCCCGCACTTTCTTTTCGGGCAGACTGTCCCGATTGACCAATTCCACGACGGATGCCCGTCCCGCCGTGTCTATACACAGCCATCCGTATATCCGGTAAGTCTTGTATTTTTTTTCATTGCGTTCCCAGTATCCTGTTGCCTTCATGTCCAAATATTTTTCCAAAGCTTCCCCTTCATGCTCAAAACTGTTGGATGCATACATTTTAGGACAATTAAAATCTTTCTTCTGTCTTTCACCACTTATGGCAGATTGCAGTTTTATCAAAATGGGACTTTTAAAGGAATCCGTACTGTATGCACCTGTCGGAAGATATATTTTTACCAGTTTCCGGTTGGAGGTAAAGATGAAAACGGTATCATCCATAAAGTATGTAGGCCGGTTCGACAGCATGGTGTCTCGTGGATTTTCGATGGGATGGTAATACTTGATTGTTTTCCCGTTTTCATTGCGGATATCGACAATATCACAGGAGAACAACAAATTATCACAGGTGTCGCAGTCTGTCAGTTGGCTGATTTTATATCGTTTCCACACTTTCCCGTTTTGAAACAGGCTGACAGCGTCCGTTGCATATTTTGTTGTGTCACGATCATATTCCGTGTCAAGGATGTGTGCAATGGTCATTCCGTCATTGCTCAGATAGAGTGTTCCTTCCGTCAAACATTCGGGTATGGTGTAAAGCAGTGTGGAGGTGCGCACATCGTACACCTCAGTTCTTCCCCAGCGGGACTGTTGTATGCGTGAGTGGGGCATGGATTTCGCAAGATAATTTCCGTTTGGGGAATGGACAGTCACGATATTTCTGTTAAAGAGTTCCCATTGGGAATAGGCAGGCTTATGTAGCCCGACGGTCACTATTAACAATGAAATAATTAATATCAGCTTGTTGTTTTTAAGACTCATATTACGAATTATTTGTATTTTCAGTTTGCAAAATTACTCAAAATCCCGACACGGATTCCGCATAGAGGGGGAAAAAGTTTTTGCCAACAGGCAACAATAACGGAATCGTCATTTACCATCCGGCCGCTGATGTGGAATTTGAAGCACGGACTGTAATTTTGTAATACCGTTTCCTTATCAGGAAAAGCCGCACCAGCCAGATTACAAAAAAGGCATTGGAAAGTATCTTGTAGAGCGGTGGCATTGTCACGAACAGCGACACCACCCAAGCCACCAGATCGGCGTCAAACAGCAGGTTCCAGAGTCGCTCGCGGTCATGAAACTCACAAACCGTCCCTGACCCGTATTGGACAGTCACCGGAACTGTGGATGAAAGGGACAGG
>JAEEGH010010054.1_pt1 | contig 21829 bp, 18 predicted proteins | sample 9134181 | NCBI WGS metagenome assembly JAEEGH01 (sample SAMN16246544, study PRJNA631951) | gut metagenome | biome: gut microbiome; feature: rumen; material: DP-attached | host: Bos | place: Iran: Karaj | collected 2018-10
TCGTGCCAGGGGCGCTCGCCAGCTACATACTTAGCGTTAGGATACTCCTCAGCATACTCCTTGATACGTCCGCGCTCTACGTTCTTCAGCTCCTTAACATACTCGAGCTTCTCCTGAGTGATTCCGTCTGGATCGTAGATATAACCGTCTGAGTCAGACAGAGTCATGGGGATAGCACCGAGCTGGATGCACTTCTCAGTAGCATACTGAGCTACGTTACCAGAACCAGAAATCAGCACTTTCTTACCCTTGATGTCGATGTTGCGGGTCTGAAGCATTGAGTTCAGGAAGTATACGCAACCGTAACCAGTAGCCTCAGGACGAATCAGTGAACCACCGAAGGGGATACCCTTACCGGTCAGCACACCCTGGAACTGATGGGTCAGCTTCTTGTACTGTCCGAACAGATAACCAACCTCACGACCACCTACACCGATATCACCAGCAGGTACGTCCTCATCAGGACCGATTACGCGATACAGTTCGTTCATGAATGCCTGGCAGAAACGCATTACCTCAGCGTCGCTCTTGCCACGTGGAGAGAAGTCTGAACCACCTTTCGCACCACCCATAGGCAGTGTTGTCAGTGAGTTCTTGAAGGTCTGCTCGAAAGCCAGGAACTTCAGGATACCCAGGTTTACACTCTTGTGATAACGGAGACCACCTTTGTACGGGCCAATGGCGTTGTTGTGCTGAATACGATAACCCATGTTGGTCTGTACATTACCCTTATCGTCAGTCCATGTAATACGGAACTCGCAAACACGATCGGGAATGCAAAGGCGCTCAATCAGATTTGCCTTTTCAAACTCGGGGTGCTTGTTGTACTCTTCCTCGATAGTGGGAAGTACCTGACTTACGGCCTGGATGTACTCCGGCTCATTGGGAAATCTCTGTTTCAGATCCTCTACAACTTTTGCTGCATTCATAATTTTGTTTTTTAAAATTTAGTTATTATACGTTTGAAATTTGATTTCTGAGTGCAAAATTAAAGCAAATCAAAATAAAAACCAAACATTTTGAAAGAAAAATCACGTAATCGCTTACGTTTTGTTATTTAATTGATATAAATCAAGAGAAAATGACAGAAATATGCATTTTCTATGTGTGCGAAAACAATTGCCTGCATTCGTTTAACATACAAAATACCGCAGTACAATAGACAAAGTACTGCGGTATTAGTTAATTGGAACAACGTCGATAGACTATAGACGCAATGTCAGTAGACTATGGACGCGACGTCAGTTTACATCTTGCTGTCTACTGCAGCCTGCTCGATGGGCAAGCACTGCTTGTAGTTCTCGATGTATTTCTCGAAACCAGCTACATCCTCGGCAGTTGGAGCGATAGATACGCCCGTATTGCCAGCGAAGACAACATCCTCGAGATAGTCAGCGAGATTCTTGCCATTCTTGTTAATCAGGTAGGCAGCCAGCAGGGCGATACCCCAAGCACCACCTTCACCAGCGGTCTCCATGACAGAGATGGGCGAATTGAGGGCAGCAGCCAGCATGCGCTGACCAACACCAGGAGTCTTGAAGTAGCCACCATGACCGGTGATGCGGTCAACCTGTACCTTCTCTTGCTTGAACAGAATGTCGTTACCAATCTTCAGCACGCCGATTGCACCATAGAGGTGAGCACGCATAAAGTTAGCAAGGTTGAACTTGTCGTTGGCAGAACGAACGAACATTGGACGACCCTCGGCCAAACCTGTAACAGGCTCGCCACTGACATAGTTGTAGGCCATCAGACCACCGCAGTCGGTATCGCCCTCGAGGGCCTTGTTGAACAGCTTGCCGTAGAGCTCATTCATATCGACAGGAACACCGAGCAGCTGTTGATACTCCTTGAACAAACCCACCCATGCGTTGATGTCGCTGGTACAGTTGTTGCAATGTACCATAGCTACGAGCGAACCGTCAGGAGTGGTTACCATATCAATCATCTCGTAGGGTTTCGACAGGTCTTTCTCCAACACAATCATAGAGAAGCTGGAAGTACCTGCAGAAACATTACCTGTGCGCTGCTTAACGGCATTGGTGGCAACCATGCCTGTGCCTGCGTCGCCCTCAGGAGGACAAACGGGAACACCAGCCTTCAAGTGACCAGAAGGGTCTAGCAGTTTTGCACCTTCAGCAGTCAGCGTACCAGCATTCTCGCCAGCAACCAGTACCTTGGGCAGGATGTCAGTCAATGTCCAAGAATAGCCCTTTGGAGCAATCAACTTGTTGAACTTATCGACCATCGTAGCGTCGTAGTTCTTGGTAGTTGGGTCAACAGGAATCATACCTGAGGCATCGCCAACACCCAGCACAAACTGACCGGTAACCTGCCAGTGAACATAACCGGCAAGGGTAGTCAGATATTTGATGTTCTTTACATGTTCATTGTTCTCAAGAATGCACTCGTAGAGGTGTGAGATACTCCAACGCAGGGGGATGTTGTAGTTGAAAAGCTGAGAGAGCTCAGCAGCAGCCTTACCTGTGTTGGTGTTGCGCCAAGTGCGGAATGGAACCAGAATCTCCTGCTTCTCGTTGAAGGCCATATAGCCGTGCATCATGGCAGAGAAGCCGATGGCAGCCAATGTCTCAAGTTCGCAATCGTACTGTTTCTTAACGTCCTTGCGGAGGTCGGCATAGCAGTCCTGCAGGCCATTCCAGATAGCGTCGATACTATAGGTCCAGAGTCCATCGACGAGCTGGTTTTCCCACTCGTGGGCTCCTTGTGCTATGGGCTTGTTCTCCTCGTCAATGAGGACAGCCTTGATGCGGGTTGAACCAAACTCAATGCCGAGTACGGCCTTACCGCTTTCGATTACTTGTTTTGCAGTCATAGTATTACTTCAGTGCTTTGTTCAACATGTAATAAACCTCATTGTTACGGAGCGTCTGCTTGAAGTCTTCGATGGTAGTATTCTTGTTGATGCGAACATGCTCTAAGCCCAGCATCTCAGCGAAGTCTTCCCAGTATTCGGCAGTGATGTCGTAAGAGAAGGCACTGTGGTGCGTACCACCAGCCAGAATCCATGCACCAGCACCAATCTCGAAGGTGGGCTGTGGAACCCAGAGGGCAGAAGCCACAGGAAGGTTAGGCATGGGCTTTGGCTCGATGCACTCAACCTCCTGAGAGATGAGACGGAAGCGATTGCCAAGATCAACAACGGTAGCCTTGATACCACGACCTACCTTTGAGGTGAATACCAAACGAGCGGTCTGCTGCTTGCGCACACCAATGCCGAGGAAGTGAACCTCCAACTTAGGTTTGTCGACAGCGATGAGTGGACAAACCTCGAGCATGTGGCTCTGCAGACAAGAAGACTGAGTGCCAGCGAAATTCAAGGTGTAGTCCTCGAGGAAGGAACAACCGATAGGCATGCCTTGCTGGATAACCCAGAGGGTGCGATAGAGACAAGCCGTCTTCCAGTCACCCTCAGCACCGAAACCGATACCCTCGGCCATTAAGCGCTGTGAAGCAAGACCAGGAATCTGGTCGAAACCAACAAAGTTAGGATCGTTGATATCAGCATTACCCAGATCGTCGAAGTTGGTGGTGAAGGCGGTAGCACCCTCATCCTTCAACACGCGACGAAGTGCAATCTCTGCCTTAGCAGCATTGCGAACCTTCTCCCAGTAAACCTGCTCGCCAGACTCGTCAATCTTAATGGTGTAAGCCTTCTTGTATTCCTCAACAAGTGCTTCAACCTCAGCGTCGGTCACCTTCTTCCAATACTCCATCAGCGAGCTGACAGGATAGTAGTCAACATGATAGCCCAGACGCTGCTCGAACTCAACACGGTCACCGTCGGTTACGGCCACGTTGTTCATGTTCATACCGAACATCAGACAGCGTACGTTCTTGGCATCAGCAACACCAGCAGCCACACGAGCCCAAACGGCAATCTGCTTCTGAGCAGTCTCGTCCTTCCAGTAGCCACAAACCACCTTGCGAGGAACACGCATACGGGTGCAGATATGACCGAACTCAATATCGCCATGAGCCGACTGGTTCAGGTTCATGAAATCCATATCCATGGTATCCCAGGGAATCTCAGCATTATACTGAGTGTGGAAGTGGAGCAGAGGCTTCTGCAAATCCTGCAGACCCTTGATCCACATCTTGGCAGGCGAGAAGGTGTGCATCCAGGTAATGATACCTACGCACTTCTCGTCGTTGTTGGCAGCCTTCATCACATCCTCGACTTCCTTCGAGCTGTTGGCAGTGCCTTTATAAACTACCTTGATGGGAATGATACCACTATTGTTCAGCCCCTCAACCATTTCCTTGGAATGACCGTCAACAGCAACAACAGCATCACCTCCATAGAGCAACTGCGCACCAGTTACCCACCAAATCTCTAAATTATCAAATGCCTTCATATGATTTACTTTTTCTTTTGTCCATAATAAGCGTTAGGTCCGTGCTTGCGTGAGAAGTGCTTCTCAACGAGCAACGGATTCATGGTGGTGTTAGGATTAACCATGAATGAGATAAATGCCATCTTGGCTACCTGCTCGGTAACAACAGCGTGGTAAACAGCCTGATCGGCATCCTTACCCCAAGCAAAAGGTCCGTGGTTCTTCACCAGAACAGCTGGAGTGTGAACGGGATTGATGCCACCGTTCAGAATGCGGTTAACGATAACCACACCGGTATTGTGCTCGTATTCAGCCATCTGGTCTTCGGTCATTGCATCTGTGCAAGGAATGCAGTCGTGGAAATAGTCGGCATGTGTGGTACCGATATTGGGAATGTCCTTACCAGCCTGAGCCCATGCAGTAGCATAGGTAGAGTGGGTATGAACAATACCGCCCAGCTCAGGGAATGCCTTGTAGAGCACGAGGTGGGTAGGGGTGTCTGAAGAGGGGTTCAGGTCGCCTTCCACCACCTTACCTGTTTCCAGGTCAACAACAACCATATCGCTGGCTTTCATCACATCATATTCTACGCCAGAAGGCTTGATAACTACCAGACCTTTCTCGCGATCAATGGCCGAAACATTGCCCCAAGTGAAGATAACGAGATTGTGCTTCACGAGGTCAAGATTGGCACGAAATACTTTTTCTTTCAGTTCTTCTAACATAATGTTATTTTCTTAGTATTATACCTTATAATAATTATAGACTTACAACTTGAAGTTTAAGTCTGTTTCATACATTTTCTTGTTGAAGCGATAGAGCACTGCACCACGCTTGGAAGTGAGCTTGTCAATCAGGTCGGTCTTCTCGATAAAGTCCATCTCCTTGACACGCTTGCGGAAGTTACGTTTGTCTAGCTCCTCGCCATTAACAGCCTCATAAAGACGCTGCAACTGGGTAAGTGTAAACAAACGGGGCAATAGTTGGAAGCCAACAGGCTCGTGCTTGATTTTACGTTGCAGAAGCTTGCGGGCCTTTTGAACCATCTCTTTGTGATCGGAGAACATCTCAGGAATTTCGTCGATATTCACCCATTCCACTCCATGAGCCTTTTGCTGTTTTGCACTATAGTCAGCTACATTGATAAGTGCATAGTAGGCTATGGAGACTACACGCTCGCCTGGGTCGCGGTCTACATTGCCGAAAGCACTTACCTGCGACATAAAGACATTGCGAATGCCTGTCAACTCGTAGAGGGTGCGCTTGGCAGCTTCGTCAATACCTTCGTCGTTGCGAACGAAGCCTCCGTAGAGACTCCATTCGCCGCGACCTGGATCCATCTGTCGTTTACCAATCAGTACCTTCAGTTTGTTAGCTTCAAAACCAAAGATGATGCAGTCGACAGACAAGTATATCTTCTGATGTTCAAAATAATACGATGTCATATTTTTACCAGAAATAAGCATAGAATGCTACAGTGATACCGAGAATGATAATGGTATGGATGATATCCCACTTGTTCCAACTATTGCGGGTAGCCTCAATCTGCTCGGGAGTAGAGGTGCCGAATACCAAGCCCTGGATTTTCTTCTCGTCGGGAGCTTCGGTGCAAAGCGAAACGATGATAACTACGAGACAGCAGAACACGAGCATGCAACCGCAGAAGTAGAGCCAGTTGAAGTCGAAGAATACTGTCTTGAACCAGTTGTCAGAAACGTCGGTAGCATTGCTATAGTAAACCTTGGCACCCAGACGTGTAAGACCGATGATGATACCGGAGAGCAGACCCCACATACCACCCTTGGCAGAGGCACGCTTCCAGCAAATACCCAAGAGGAAGGCAGAAGCAATACCAGGAGCCAGAACAGACTGTACGTCCTGCAAGTAGTTGTAAAGTACATCACCCACTGAACGCATGATAGGAATCCACAGAATACCCAGGATAACGATAACGATTGTGGCAATCTGACCAATGCGAACAAGCTGCTTCTCAGGAGTCTCAGGCTTCAGGCGCTTCCAGAAGTCGATGGTGAACAGCATTGCTGAAGAGTTGAACAGAGAAGCCAGTGAAGACATCAGGGCTGCCAGAATACCGCAAACCACCAGACCTTTCACACCAGCAGGCAGAATCTTAGCCACGAGGGTGGGGAAGGCTGCGTCGGGAGTAGTGAGAATGAAGGTCTCGCCATTGGGCAATGTGATACCCTTGGTGCTCATGGCATAAGCAATCATACCAGGAATGAGGAACAAGAATACAGGGCAGAGCTTCAGATAAGCACCGAAGATGGTACCACGACGGCTCTCTTTCTCGTTCTTACCAGACAGAACACGCTGTACAATGAACTGGTCGGTACACCAATACCAGAAACCAATAACAGCAGAACCAACGAGTGCACCGAGCCAAGGATACTGTGGGTCACGCAGGTCGCGCATCAGGTTGGTCATGTGGTCACCATACTCATTGACGGTCTGGATAGAACATGTAGCCATCATCTCATCCCATCCGCCGAGGGCCTTCAAGCCAAGCACGAGGATGATGAGTGAACCTAAGAGCAGGATAGGAGTCTGCAGCACACTGGTATAAAGCACAGATTTCATACCACCAAATACGGTATAGAGCGCTGTGATAAGTACCAAACCGATAGCAGCAATCCAGAAGAAGTCAATGCCCCAGAGTTCCTTGATACCAAATACCTGCTGGAACACGAGGCCACCGGCATAAACCGTAACAGCAACTTTGGTCAGCACGTAGCTGATCAATGAGATAACACTCAGGATAGTACGGCTCTCCTTGTTGAAACGACGCTCCAGGAACTCAGGCATGGTGTAAACCATAGAACGAGTATAGAAAGGAACGAAGACCCAACCCAGAATCAGAATCATCCAACCCTGAATCTCCCAATGGGCCATAGCCATACCTGATGAAGCACCTGCACCCGCAAGTCCAATCAGGTGTTCAGAACCAATGTTCGAGGCGAAGATTGATGCACCGATGGCAATCCATGTAGCATCTTTACCACCCAAAAAATAGTCTGCCGAGTTGTCGTTTTTCTGAGAGACAACCCAAACAACAATGCCAATAAGCGCAAAGCAGAATACGCCAATGACAATCCAGTCTAATAATGCCATGATAAATTACAATTTTACTATATACTTTATTTACTTATTATTTCACTGAGAACTTATAGGCAGCGTGGCTATAGTACTTCTCGCCAGGATTCAGCACGGGCTGTACCCAATCCTTCTTGTTGGGGCTGTCGGGATACTTCTGACTTTCCAGACAAACACTGACGTGCTGAGGATATACGCCACCCTTGTGCTTGATGTTAGGCTCATTGCCAATGCCCTGGAAGTTTCCGCTGTAAACCTGAACACCAGGCTCGTTAGTAAACATTTCCATGAAAATGCCTGTCTTTGGAGAATACAGGCTGGCACATACTACGGTATCGTCGCCCTTACCGTCTTTATATGTATTCAGACACCAGTTATGGTCGTAGCCGTGAGCATTCTGAATCTGGTCGAATTCCGACTTGATGCTGTCGCCGAGAGCGTGAGGCGTACGGAAGTCCATAGGTGTTCCCTCAACAGACTTGATTTCTCCTGTAGGAATATACAGCTTGTCTGATGGTGTGAAGTTGTCGGCATTCACATAAAGAATCATGTCGTAACCAGGCTGTGTGAAGTCACCATTCAGATTATAGTAGTTATGATTAGTCTGATTGATGATGGTTGGCTTGTCGGTTTCTGCCTCCCATGTGATATCCAGCGTATTGTCTGAGGTGATGGTGTATGTAGTAACGGCAGTCACCTTTCCGGGGAATCCGTTCTCACCGTCTTCAGCAACAATAGTCAGCTTCAGGATAGAATCGCCAATCTGCTCGGCATCATACACCTGGTTCATCCAACCCGTTGTGCCACCACCATGCAGACAGTTAGGACCGTCGTTCTGCTTCAGCTGGTAAGTGCTGTCGTTCAGTGTGAACTTACCGCCCTGGATGCGGTTAGCATAACGACCAACGCTGGAACCGTAGTCCGTAGGTGAGTTCAGTGTGTCGGCATACTGGGCAATGTTGTCGAAGCCCAGCACTACGTCTGTGGGGTTACCGTCCTTGTCAGGAACTACCAGACTAACAACACGACCACCGTAGTTAGTGATGCAAACCTCCATGCCATTGGCATTCTTCAACGTGTAGAGCTTTACGGGCTTCTCGTTGATGAGGGTGTCGAACTTAACAGGGTCAAGACCTGAAACTGTGAGTACCTTCTGGTCTCCAGAGGTACATGCTGAGAACAGTGCAACTGCAACTGTCATTCCAGCAAAAACTTTCTTAAAGTTTCTCATTTCGTCGAATAGTTTTAAGTTACATATGTAATTTGGGTGTAAAATTACGTCTTTATTTTGAATTGACAAAGAAACTTTCAACAAAAAGGCGATAAATGTGTTAGATTTACACTTTAGTAGCACATTATTAACGTTTGTTTAGGATTTAATAAAATAAAACGGCACTTCCAAGTGGAAGTACCGCTTCATTATAAATGGGATAGAAATGTTAGCAGAGCTTGCGAGAACCGTCGCCAATGACTACATCATAAACCTTAGGCTCATGACCGTATTTCTCATTGAAACGTTTCTTGGCATCCGCAATGAACTGACGATAAAGGTCGTTGCGAACGAGGTTAATGGTACAGCCACCAAAACCACCACCCATGATGCGAGATCCTGTTACGCCATTCTCCTTTGCGATTTCGTTCAGGAAGTCGAGCTCTTCACAAGAAACCTCGTAATCCTTTGACAGACCTTCATGAGTCTGATACATCATCTCACCAACTTTCTCGTAATCGCCTTCGTTCAGAGCGTCGCAAACGGCCAGCACACGGTCTTTCTCACCAAGCACGAACTTAGCACGCTTGTAATCCTCTTCGCCAACTTCAGCCTTCACTTCCTCCAGCTGTTCCCAGGTACAGTCACGAAGGGTCTCGAACTTAGCCTCTGGATGCTTGGCCTGAATGTGCTTAACCACATTCTCGCAAGAGTTACGACGGTCATTATAAGGTGAACCAGCCAACTGATGCTTTACTACTGAGTCGAGCAATACAAGGCGATAGCCATCGGGCTTGAAGGGGAAATATTCGAACTCACGACTACGGCAGTCCAGGCGCATCAGACAGCCTGCCTTTCCAAATACAGAGGCAAACTGGTCCATGATACCGCAATTAACACCGCAGTAGTTATGCTCTGTAGCCTGACCGGCCAGTACCATATCCCACTGACTTACCTTGTTGTCGCCAAAGGTATCGTTCAAACCAAAGGCGATACAGCTCTCCATAGCAGCACTTGAAGACATACCAGCTCCCAGGGGAACATCACCTGCAAATGCTATATTAAATCCTTTTACGGGAACGCCCAACTTCTTCATCTCCAGAGCGATACCATAGATATAGCGAGACCAAGAAGCCTTAGGACCTTTAGGGTCACTGAGCTTGAAATCCACACGGTCTTTCAGGTCTATAGCATAAGCCATTACGGTATCTTCTGTACCGTTGGCACGAATCTCCGCCATGATACCCTTATCAACGGCACCAGGGAATACGAAGCCACCATTATAGTCGGTATGCTCGCCAATGAGGTTGATACGGCCTGGTGATGCATATACATTGCCCGTCTTACCATCAAAGTGCTTGATAAAGCGGCTTCTTACAAAATCGATTTCCATCATAATAAATAAGTATTAAGAGTTTGTTCTTTAATCTACAGGAATATCCTTATTAACATTCTTCGAACCTACGAGAGCGTACCAGAACATATAGACCATAGCCAATAGAGGTACGAAGTAGCTGACCATGTAACCAGCATTGTCGGCAATGAAGTTCTGAATAAGTGGAAGCACGCCACCACCAACAACCATCATCATGAAGATTCCCGATGCTTGTGCGGTATATTTACCAAGTCCCTCAGTGGCAAGGTTAAAGATAGATGCCCACATGATAGATGTGCACAGTCCGCAGAGTACCAATAGCATGGCGCTGACAGGTACTTCTGTCATGGCAAATGACGAGCCGGTAAACAATGGCATTGAAGTCATGACAGTCTTTGGAATGAAGATAGCCAGCAGGATAAGAATAACACCCACACCATTTGTTACAATCATCATCATCTTTGACGAAACCTTGTCGGCAATGAAACTAGAACACAGACGACCTACAAGCATCAGTAGCCAGTAGGTTCCCGCTACGAAGCCACCAATTGCTGCAGCATTGGCAAGCAGTCCAGCGCCCTTGTCAGTAGTGTCGGCAATATAGAAGTTCAGTGTTCCGGGAATTCCAACTTCCACACCAACATATAAGAAGATAGCAATAACACCAAGCAGACAATGACGGAACTGCCAGGGAGAATGCTCAAACTTCGTCTCTGAAGTAACCCTGCCAATCTCTGGATCCTGAATAGGAATAAGTGCCAGTGCAATGAATGCTCCGGCAAATACTGCCATTGCAATATACAGCACGAGATTGATTTCCACAAAGTCTGTTTCCTTGGTAACCTCACCAATCAGGGCTCCAACCAGCATCGGGGTCAGTGTTCCAGAAAGAGAGTTCAGTGTTCCTCCCATCAGGTTCAACTGATTACCGCGATTGCCGCCACCTCCCAGCAGGTTCAGCATGGGGTTAACTACGGTATTCAGCAAGCATACGGAAAGTCCTGATACGAAAGCACCCAACAAATAGATGGCGTTGTCATGATATCCTTCCAGTGCTTCAAAACCTGAAATCCACTGAACGGTGACACCAATAAAACCAACGAGGATACCCAACATGGCAGTCTTCTTATAGCCGATGCGGGTCAGCATCTTACCTGCTGGAATACCCATGAACAGGTATGCAAAGAAGTTCATAAAGTTACCCAACATGGCAAGCATGTTAGAGCCACCTACTTCAGGGTCGTTCTTCATCACTACTCCGATAGGAGCAGCAAGATTTGTTACGAACGCAATCATTGCGTAAAGAAACATCATCGTCACAATGGCGATGATGTTTCCGTTTTTCTGTTGATTACTCATAAATATAATATCTTAATAGTAGTCAAAAGATAAATTACTTCGTTACACCGAACTTATAGATGGTCTTCTGCTTGTACTGCTCACCAGGATTCAGGACAACCGATGGGAAATAAGGACGGTTAGGAGAATCGGGGAAGTGCTGAGCCTCTAAGCAAACGGCGCTTCTGCGTGGGAAAGTAGCACCTTGAGCACCCTTGTATCCCGTTGCGAAGTTAGCTGTGTAAAGCTGCATGCCTGGCTCTGTGGTGTAGCACTCCAGTGTACGACCGCTCTTCGGATCAGTGATTCTGGCTGCAAAGCTCAGCTCACCCTCTTCGCGCTTGTTCAGCACGTAGTTGTGGTCGAAGCCATGTCCGAACTTAATCTGCTCATTATCAGCGTCGATGTCCTTGCCGAATGCCTTTGGAGTACGGAAATCAAACGGTGTGCCAGCCACCTTCAGGATTTCACCTGTAGGAATAGCGGTATCGTCAGTTGGAAGGAAGAAATCGGCATTGATTTCGCAAATCTGATCCTCGATGGTTGGAGTGGGGTCAGCTGTTCCTGCCAGGCTGAAGAATGCATGATGGGTCAGGTTGACAATCGTCTTCTTGTTGGTGGTAGCCAGATACTCGATAACCAGCTCGTTATCATCGGTAAAGGTGTATTCTACTGTAACATCCAGTTCACCAGTGAAACCTTCCTCACCATAAGATGACTTTCTGTGCAAAGCCAGTGCGCGAGGTCCCATCTGACGAGCGTCCCATACCTTGGCGTTGAAACCAACATTACCACCGTGCAGATGGTTAGGACCGTCGTTCAGAGCCAACTGGTAATCCTTGCCGTTCAGTGTGAACTGACCTTTGCAGATACGGTTACCCCAACGTCCAATCAGTGTTGACAGGTAGGGCTCGTTACCGCTGGTAAGCTGCTCAATATTGGCATGTCCCTGAATGACATTACCCATGACACCATTCTTGTCAGGCACCATGATTGCCAAGATAGCACCACCGTAATTAGACACAGCAACCTCATAGCCTTTACGGTTTCTGAGGATGTATAAATCAGTTTTCTTACCCTTAACAGTGGCCTGAAAATCTTTGCGACTCAGACCACATACATTCGCATTTTCTGTAGTGTTAGCCATATTCTCGTTGTTTTAAGTTACTAAAATCTAACTGCAAAGTAACCTAAAAAAAACGAGAATGACGAAAGAAACGTGGAAAAAAACGTTTATTGAGTGTTAAAAACAACTAAACGCAGTTTTTCAGGAAATCGCCAACCACGTACGAACTGCCTCCAACGAAGATGAAATCGTTATGCGAAGCAACACTTAATGCAGCGTTATATGCTTCTAACACAGAGGGATAGGCATTTCCCGTCAGTCCGTGTTTGCTGGCCAGCTCACACAAAGTGGTCTCGTTGATGGCTCTATGGCTGTCTGCCTTCGTAAAATAGTATTTTGCGTCCTTTGGCAACAGTTCGAGCACACCATTGACATCTTTATCGTCCACCATACCGAACACAATATGCATTGTCTGGCATCTGACATTACTCAATTGTGCACTGATATATTGCCAACCTCCAACGTTGTGCCCAGTGTCACACACCACCTTAGGTGCGTTCTGTATCACCTGCCAACGTCCCATCAGTCCCGTGTTATCTTTCACGTGGGCAATGCCCTGCAACAGCTCAGAGAGACACTTCGCCTTGTTCACCTCATCCTTGCACGCGCAGAGGAATCCTTTTTTCGCAATCTCAGCCAATGCAAAGAAAACGGTATTTAGGTTCTTCTGCTGGTACAATCCTCCCAAATCTCCGGTAATATCTCCGAAGCAAGGCGTATGATACAGCATACCACCTTCAGACGTAGGTTCTGCACTTGTGAATTCAGGATTATCTTCCGCAAACACAATAGGAGCCTCCATCTCTTTGGCCTTTGCTTCAAAGACAGGACGCGTCTCGTCGTTGTTCTCACCAATGACTACAGGTACACCTTTCTTTATAATACCCGCTTTCTCTGCAGCTATCTCAGCCAACGTGTTTCCCAAGAACTGCGTGTGGTCATAGCTGATGTTCGTGATCACTGAGACTATCGGCGTGATGATGTTCGTGCAGTCCAGTCTTCCGCCAAGTCCCACCTCGATAATGGCAATATCCACATTCCTGTCCTTGAAATATTTCAATGCCATGGCGGTAGTCACTTCAAAGAACGAAGGATGCAAAGGTTCAAAGAAAGCCTTTTCCTGTTCTACGAAGTCTACGACATATCGCTCGCTGATGGGCGTGCCGTTTACGCGGATTCTCTCGCGGAAGTCGACCAGATGCGGTGATGTATAAAGACCTACGCGGTAACCGCTCTCCTGTAAGATGGATGCGATAGTGTGCGACACACTGCCTTTGCCGTTTGTTCCACCCACATGAATGGTGACATAAGCCTTGTGAGGATGACCGAAATGCTCATCCAGGGCCAGTGTGTTGGCTAATCCTTCTTTATAGCCAGATGCGCCCTGTCGTTCAAACATGGGCATCTGGTTAAAAAGATATTCGCACGTCTCCGCGTAGTTCATAGTTTATTAAGAGAAATAGTTCTTAAACTTTTGGAAGATAGAACGCTTCGTAGCCGTATCTCCCTTGAAATTATCGCTGTCACGGAATGATTCGATGGCCGTTTTCTCCTCACGTGTCAGTGTCTTGGGCACAAACACGCTGATATTAACCACCAAGTCGCCATTGCCACGACCGTAGCCCTGAACGGCAGGAAGTCCCTTTCCTCTCAGTCTCAGCGTCTTGCCAGGTTGTGTACCTGGTTCCATCTTCACCTTCAGCTTGGTACCTTCGATGGTCGGGATTTCAATCTCTCCACCCAGTGCAGCTGTGGGGAAGTCGAGCAACAGATTATAAATAAGGTCATTGTTGTCGCGGATGAAGGTGTCGTTCTCTTCCTCCTCAATGAACACCTGAATGTCACCGTTGATACCCTTGCGCTGACCGGCATTTCCTTTACCTGGAACGTTAACCACCATTCCTTCTGCCACACCAGCGGGAATCTTGATTTCAACCACCTCTTCGCCTTTCTCAACACCTGTACCGCCACAGTGCTTACACTTGTTCTTGATAACGGTACCTTCACCGTTACACGTAGGACAAATGCCCTGTGTCTGCATCATACCGAAGATGCTCTGTGTGGTGTGAGTGATGACACCAGAACCGTGACATGTAGGACACTGGTCGCTGGTACTTCCAGCTTCTGCACCCGTACCTTTACAGCATGAACAGGTTACATCCTTGCGCACCTTGAACTTCTTGGTCACACCGTGGGCAATCTCATCCAACGAAAGGCGAACCTTCAGACGCAGGTCTGAACCACGATGCTGCTGACGACCACGTGAGCGTGAACCGCCTCCGAAACCTCCGAAGCCTGCATGACCTCCAAAGATGTCGCCGAACATCGAGAAGATGTCGTCCATATTCATGGATGCGCCACCGAAACCGCCAAATCCGCCCATGTTTGGACCGTCAAATCCGAACTGGTCGTATTGTTGACGCTTCTGTGGATCGTGCAGCACATCATATGCCTCTGCAGCCTCCTTGAATTTCTCCTCAGCTTCCTTATTACCGGGATTGCGGTCGGGGTGATATTTGATGGCGATGGTACGATAGGCCTTCTTTATCTGGTCTTCCGTTGCGTTTTTGTCAACGCCAAGCACCTCATAGTAATCTCGTTTCTGTGCCATTTCTTCTTACTTCTTACATCTTACATCAGACATCTTACTGTCCTACTGCCACTTTTGCATGGCGAATTACTTTATCGTTCAGTTGGTATCCGGCCTGCAGACAGTCAATCACTTTTCCTTTCTTGTCATCGCCCATTCCTGGTACCATGGCTACTGCCTCATGAATGTCCGTGTTGAAGTCAGCGCCCTCGGTCTCGATTTTCTTCACACCCAGACCTTCCAGTGCCTTCATGAACTTGCTATAAATCAGTTCCATGCCTTCACGCAGTACGGCAGGGTCATCGGTCTTTTCACCATTCTCAATGGCGCGCTCCATATCGTCGATGATGGGCAGGATGGCACTCACGGCCTTCTCGCCACCATTCAGAATCAGCTCAGCTTTCTCCTTCAGTGTGCGCTTGCGATAGTTGTCAAACTCAGCGGTTTTATAAAGCATCTGTGTCTTCAACTGCTCTATCTCGGCTTTTGCAGCCTCCAGAGGATCTTGCTCCTCGGCGGGTTCAGCCTCTTTGTCAGCCTCCGTGTCAGCTGTCGTTGACAAGCCCCCAAAGTTCTCCTTGTTGCTTTGGGGTAAGTGTCTGGCTATGACATGTCATGGCCAGAACACTGAAAAAAAACACAGAAAATAATTTCATACAGGCCATCACAAATTCCAAAAGACATCTACCATCTTCCCAGGATCTTGCATGACATGCTTATTTTCCTTAACTAGCTTAAGCAGAGCCTTATTCAAAGACTTTGGATCCTTGTATGTTTTATAATCGCTTGGCAGGGTGAAATTTTGCTCATTAATGGTGCCTTTCTTGAAATCAATTAACTCTGCAGCTATTGATTCCACAGGGGTGTTATTTTCACCATCTACATACATGCTCGGAAAATAGTCTTTACCATTATCATCTACAAGTATATGACCTGATGCAGGAATGACCTCCATCTTTTTACCATCAACCACCATTGTGCGTTCAGGCGTGGTACCCGGTTGTATTTCTATGAAAGCAACATTGGGTATGCATGGAAAACCATTGACCTCTGTTACTTCTGCACCTTCAGGTATGGGTTTCGTCATTGTCATTGTAGCAGGGTCACTTTGTCCTTGCTGTTTCGCTGCCTCAGGACTGAAATCCCACTGTCCTGCTATTTTCAAGGCAGGGTAAGCAACAATTGTTTTCCCGTTCTTCCAATCTAGAACGGTAATGCGCCCCATAGAAGGACAAAAGATTGCCGAGCGGTTATTCACGCCATCCCACTGACAATACTGCATGTGTTCGCCATCAGTGAATCCGAAAGCATAACGGTCCTGTTCGGCTGCCTTAAACTGCTTTTTTACAATCGATCCAGCCATCTTCTTGGCGATAGCACGCTGAAATGAGCTCAATTCCTTGTTCTTGTCGAGCTCAGCTTTTACTCTTTCCTTAGCAGCCTCTACATCCTGATTGCTCTTGACCATAATCTTTGACGTTTGGATAATCTGTACTTGTGCATTCGCACACGTTGCGATTGCTGCCATCACACAAATGAACAAAAATTTTTTCATAATTAATTACAGTTTAGTTAATAAATTAGTTATCTTACAAACATGAAGTTATTCTTCTCTTTTGGCTGACCTTTTCCGAAAGCGACACCGACAGCCTTTGCTGCTTCTATACGCTGGCCCTCAAGTGAAACGGCATCCTTATAGACCTGCATCTTGAAGTTCCAAGGTGCATTCTTTGATGATTTCTGCTTAATTTCTTCTAATAGCTTGCTGGCTTGAGGATAGGCTTTAGATGATGGATCAATCTGCGTCAACAAATAGGCAGCATCAGCAGCTGCTTTATCATTATTGCCTGCCGCCCAAATGGCACGGGCCTTCATCAACAGTTTCTCACCTTCGCGATCAATATGCGTCTGGAATATAGAAAGAGCTTCCTCCATAGCCGCGGCATAACCGCTACAACACTCTGGAATAGACATCAAATGATAGAGAGCTTCCTCGTTCTTATTCATCTTTGACAGCAGGCGTGCTTTCTGGATAATTCGCTGAAAGTTCTTGTCGTAATATGACGTAATCTTAGCACGTCCCCTGCTAATAAAATCCTTAATCTGTCTTGACTGAGGACCAATTTGTCTAATAGCTGACATATATGCTTTGGTTTCATTCTCACCGACTCCATTGACCTCTGTCGAGTAGGTAGAAAAGAGTGTACTCTCCTGTGTGTCTCTGATTTCCAAAATGACACTAAGATTATACACATGCTTGACAGGAGGACCTGCAACGATGTGCTTGTCGAGGAATTCAAACTTAGGAACCAGCGCAAACTGCTCATACTCCAAGATACCACTGACACCATTTTGGGTCAGAATCTGCTTCAGCTTGTTGGCCAAAGCGCGTTGGGTTGACACTGGCAGCGCCTCAGACTCAGTAGAAAAAGCTACGCTAAGTGGTAGGTCGCATTCCTGTGCCATCATATATGCCGATACACACAGCAACTGGATAAAAAACAGCAATCTTCTCATGACATTATATTTTTTAGTTGTCACTTCTCACCTACGATAATCAGGCTTTTTCCTAAGCCGCGATTCACTATCTTACAAGTAATTCCGAATGGTGGTTTCTTCAAGAAATCACGAATCTGACGGGCAAAGGCGTCTGTATCCATTGCCGTTCCATTGGGGCGATAGAGTGGAATACGCACCTGGTCATACAATATCCAGTTCTCGGTAGCTTCCGATTTGCTAAAACGATGATTCACGGTATTCTCAGCCATCCAATCGTCCAAGATCTCAGTAAGTTCTTTGTCATTATATTCTTTTTCAAAATCAAGGTCAGAACCATTATCAGGTATCTGTAATTCCACCACTACTTGTCTGCCATTTTCCATCAGATCATCGAAATGAGCTTGAAGTTGAGCTGTGAAATTATCCATATTATTTTGAACCGCTTCTTCTATGAGCACTGGAACTTCTGCAGAGAATGAAGGCAATCCTGTGCCTTGTGCACCTGCTATCTGAATATTTGTGTAGGCATCCAAGCCTCTAAGGTTATAAGTAACCGATCGTTTAGGGCCTGATGTGTTAACTTGCCAATCCACTTCCAGAATAATGTCGGCCTTGGCTGTACGACGGAGTTGATCCAATGGACTCTCTAACAAGGCCGCACCAGATGTCTTAGTACGAATCAGACTATTCTCTGCCTGTGTGTTCCGTATTGTCCTCAACGACTGAGACAAATCCTGTAAGGGAAATCCACGATCCGCCATCAGTATGTTAATCTTTGAAATGACATTCATCAGTTCACGGTCGTTTTGTAGAGCTCGCTTATAGTCGGGTATTTCTTCTTGTGTACCCTGATTGTCGAACATCGTCACATAACCCTTATCGCTACACCAAACATGGCTGGGAACAACCATTAGTTTGGGTTTCTTTGCCTGACCATAAGCCAAAACAGCCACAATCAGGAAAGCCATTAATATTACATTTCTTTTCATATCTTCCAAGTTCTATTGTATTAATTGATCAGCCTTTAACCTTACTCTCAATTCGCTGCGGAGCACTCTTACAGTGACCCCATAACGAACACCTAACTTGCTTTTCGATTTGTCTCGTGACGAGCGTTTCTCATCAGCATCTGATACATATTTCTTGTAGTCACCATTATCAGCGAAGAAACGGTCAAAATAGTCTTCATATCGTTCGCGAGCATTAATCTCTGTGATTAAAGGACGAGTATTACAACCTGCTACTCCAGCTTTTATCCCATTAAAAATCACGTCTGAAACGGCTTTTTTCCTTGCTTGTTCCAATGCGTCATGCTTGTTCTTCCCAAATCCCCATGCTCTGAGAGTCTGGGATCCGTCTCCTTCCACGCCAAGACACTCTGTCTCAAACTGCACGAGCGTCCCAGAAGCCTGAGCAAAAATATGTTGTTCAGAAAAGAATGACAACATTACCACAGATAATATAATCCATTTAGTCTTGCACATCATATCTATAAGCCTATTAAAAACCACTATTCAGACCTTTGATTACTCCAGCCTTTTCCATATCTTTCCTTAACTGATCCTTGGCTACTGAAACGGTAGCTTTAACCTTAAATTTCTTCCCTTCCTTCTGGGTCTTCAGAGAACCGTCAACCATAGACGCATAGCTGACATACCCACCTCCATCCTGGAAGAATGGACCGAAAAACTCTTGGTGCTGTTGCTCCACCAAGGCACTGCCAGCCAAAGGACGTTGAGACATACAACCATTTGAGCCTGGAAAACCTTTGAACAAAACACCATGAACAGCACAACGACAAACTAAGTCCTGATTGATTTGGGATACTTTCTTCGCATAAGTAGTCACCTCAACGATGTAATAACCTTGAGTTCCAGAGCCTCCACATTGAATTGAATATATAAGAGACTCAACATCTTTCTTAGCCTGAATCTCAGAAGAAACAGTACATCCTAACAAAAAACATACAAGGATAAATAATTTTTTGCTACGCATAACTTTAGGTTTTATTATATTTGTTAATCTGTTGACAAAGATAGTGGAAAAAGGTGAATATTCAAAACGGACATTTTGGCAGTTTAGGCGTAAGAGGGTGTATGCGGCGACAAGAGGTCAAAAATCACGCACAAGAGGATTAAAAAAAAATGCGTCATAAACGGGAAGACATTTAAATTCTCTATGAAAACCATGTGAATGTCAGCTTTTTTTTCGTATCTTTGCAAACGTATATGGCAATTAACCAACCGATAAGACTACGATGGGGGTTGATGGCAACGGTGCTTGTCGTCATCTTTCTTACAACTGCCTGTGGCTATGGACGGCAGTCAGGGGCAAGTGCGCAGACCGACAGCGATGCCTATTATCAGCAACTGATGGAACAGCACAAACGGTGGTATGCAGCCATGAACGTGGACTCGATGGTGATGAGCAGTGAACGAATCCACCAGTATCTTTCGAAACACCAAAACGACGAAAACGATGCCCGGCGAAGGCTTAAGGCTGAATGGCTCAAGGCTCGCGGCGTCTACTACACGGCAATTCTTGGCAGACCCGACTCAGGTCTGGTGTACACCGAACGCGCCTTGCAACAAATGGAGGGGCTGACGGGAATTGACGGACTGCGCATCATCGCTATGGCCAACAGGGGCGACTTCTACCGACAGTTAGGGCAGATGGACCGTAGCGTCGATGCCTACCTGCAGGCACTGGAAGAGGCTGATGCTACTGGCATGGAAGATACGATGAAGGTTGCACTGCTGTTAGGTGTCAGCACTGCCTATACTTTTATGGGCGATTACCAAAATAGCCAGCGGTGGTGGCAGAAAACTAGCCATCTGGTACCGCAAATGAACAAGGGCGACCTATTTATATACTATAATAATAGGGGCAACGACCACTATTTCCAGCAGCAATACAAAGAGGCCCTCGATTGTTTCACCAGAGCAGCCGAGCTGGTCAAGGGTAACGATGACAAGAAGTGGGACTACTATACCGCTCTGACCAATCTGGGCGAGATAGAGGTCTGTCTGGGGAATGCAGAATCGGCCAGGGCGTACATCACCAAGGCTGACTCCTTCTTCCATGCTGTAGATTTCCAGCCCCTACTCTACTATTTGGAAACAGAGCGTATAGAACTTGCTCTCGTGGAAGGCCGCAAAGCAGAAGCCCTGCGTATGGTGCAACATTGCGAATACAAGGACGTGGCGATACCTGCCGCCAAGTTGCTCCGGCTGAAAGCTGAGGAGCAGGTCATGAACGAGACGGGCCACTATCAGGACGCTTACCGTGCACATCAACAGCTTCTCCAACTGAAGGATTCGATACAGAACGCCAATACGCAGATGCAGATGAATGCACGGTTGATGCAGTATGAGCACGATAAACGGCTCATAGAGCAACAACGAACCATAGATCAGGAACGCATGCAAAGCCGTCTGGCATGGGCCTTACTGGCAGTGGCACTGCTGGCGGTCTGTCTGCTGGGCGTGCTGACAATACTTTGGAGACGCCGTCAGCGCATGAAGGATATACAGATGCGTCAGCAGATTGTCGTCATGCGCATGGAGAACACGCGCAACCGCATCACACCCCACTTCATCTACAACGCCCTGACCCATGAGATGCTGGCCCAAATGAACGGCCATCAGGTAAAACTGGGTCCACTGACACAGCTGATACGCAGAGGTGTCGATCAGGCAGGAGAGTTGAAGACCACGCTGAAGGAAGAGCTGACATTCGTCGACTATTACGTGGGTATAGAGGCACAGCAGATGGGGCAAGACTTCCAGTATGTCAAGGAGATTGCTCCTGACGTGGATATGGAGGCCGTCCGTCTGCCTGCCATGACGATTCAGATATTCGTTGAGAACGCCATCAAGCACGGTCTGCGCCGACAAGGAGGACTGCTGACTGTCAGGGCTACCCGACAGGGAGATGCGACTCTCGTCGAGGTGACAGACAACGGACAAGGACTCAGTCCACAGTATCATGAGAATACGGGATTACTAGTGGTCAGACAAACCATCCTGATGTTGAACGAGCAAAACCAACAGCAGATCACCTTCGGTGTGGATAACCTGGAGCAGGGTTGCCGATCGTGGCTGATACTGCCCGATGACTACGATTACAACCTCAAAAAGATATGAACAGACAGAAACTGACGACCGCTTTTATCGTAGACGACAACCGTGATGCTGCATAACTGTTGCGACGCATGCTGGAA
>JAEEGH010010058.1_pt1 | contig 21824 bp, 10 predicted proteins | sample 9134181 | NCBI WGS metagenome assembly JAEEGH01 (sample SAMN16246544, study PRJNA631951) | gut metagenome | biome: gut microbiome; feature: rumen; material: DP-attached | host: Bos | place: Iran: Karaj | collected 2018-10
ACACTGAAGGATCTCCGTGATGACAATGTTTATCGTGTTGCCAAGGTCAATAACATTTATTGGATGATGCAGGACCTTGCCTATGAATACTACAACAGCGAACAATACGGCAAGACGTATTGCCCAGAAAGTGATTCGAAAACATGTAATTCCACCGGGTGGCTTTATCCGGGAGAACATCTCGATAATGTTTGTCCTGATGGTTGGCGTTTGCCTTCTTACCAGGAGTGGTATGAGTTTTATAATTCGTCTGTCTTTAGATCTCAGAAGGAAACGATTCTGTATAACGGAAAACTTGGGGGTGATGGAGTACTTGATTTTAAGGGGGAGAACGCCTATTACTGGCTGACTAATGACTTTGGTAATGATTCATTTGTATTTTCTGGAGGCAGGTATAAAGCATGTGCGCTTATCTCGAAAGATGGCTACATTGAAGGAAATTCATGTCATCAACAATGGAAGATTTCCGTGCGCTGCGTAAAGGATGTATCCGGCTCAGATAATGGTAATGAAAATGATCAATCTGCTGATTATCAATATTTATTGGATAAGTATGACTGTTCCGTGAAGGGTGGTGTTAAAGTCTTGTATCCGCAAGGCGTCGGGTCGTTCAATGTGGGCGAAACCATTCCTGTGATATATGGTTCCGATGTGCAAGGTTCTGGTTATCGATTCGTGTTCAAGATGTCAGAAGAAGATATAGGCATCGATTTGCTTGATGGTACTGCCGGTCCTCAAAACCCGGATGGACAATCCTGCTATGTGCAGGAAGTCACACTATCGGCGGATCTTGTCGTTACTCGCTCATATGGCTTTATCAGCGTTATTCCTTACGAAGATTCCAAGAAAGCTGCAAATTCTGATGCGTTTAAAATTTATTGATTTTGCTAAAAAATTAGCAGGAAATTCTCATATACACGCAGAGAACGCGACTTACCGTGTAACCGGACTTGAGTAGTGATTTCAGCAAAGGAACTACATTGATGGTTATCATTTCGCTATCATCAAAACGTCCTTTCCAGCTCTTTGCTGCACCGTTGTCGAATACGTCCTTGATCATGGATTCGTAATATGGAAGGTATTTGCTGGATAAAATTTCTTTCAAGGACTTGTTGACAACCTCATCAGTACTTGCAAATCCAGTATCTGCAGCAAGAGCATTATTGCATCCGAGAATACAAAAATTTCTATCCAACCAGAAAATACCGATGTTTGGGAAGTTGAATAGCGAATTCATCAAGGATTCTTCAACGCCGCTTTTCATCAAGAACGGAATTTCAGGAGATGTTTCGACTCGTCGAGCGGATCCCTTCATGACAATGCGGTCTTCTTCGTCGGGTGCGAGATGCCCGCGGAAATCGTACCAGACGAGATTCTTTTCGCTATTCAGACAACGTATCTTGAGTGTGCCGAATCGGGCGTTTTCGTTTGTTAAGCGATTCAGTTGGTCGTGTTCGTCCAACAGACTGCCTTTGTCGTCGTAAGCCGCTTGCCCGGATGCTTTCATGATGCATTCGTTCATGACGCGTTCCAGCAATGCAAAATCGTCTTTCGGCATTAGTGTTTCGACGTTGACTATGCCTCCAGATCGCGGGACATCCCTGTAGTCGTCATCCATCATCGGAGTTAGCAAACTCAATTGACGGTTTTCGAAATCATATTTCCAAAGAAAATCGCCGGTATTACGTAATAGTGATTTCAGCTTTGTTTCTGCTTCTTCGAGACGGTGCTGGTATTCGACAATGTTCGAAATGTTCTTGATGAGGCATACGTAGCGGGATTCGTCCATCGAAAGACGTTGGTGTTGGCAGCGCATTTCGAACCAAAGCATTGTCCCGTCATCACGTTTGTATGAAAACATGAACGGCATTTCAGGATGCTTGTCGATGTCGTCAAAGTAAAGTTTGAGGCGAGCCCAATCTTTTGGCGGCAATATGTCTCTGAATAAACGGTCTTTGCTCAAGTTGTCGAAAAGCGGGTCCGACATGAACTGCGGAAGCGAACTGATAAATTCAAATTTATCCGAAAGAACGACGATGAATTCGCCCAAGTTCCCGGCAAAGAGCGTATAGAGTTTCTGTCTTTTCCGGTACTCAAACAACAAAAGGATAGTGACTATCAATAAAAGCAATAGCACTGTACAGAGGTAGCACCATCCAACGGACCAATCAATTGCGTTCATCATACGTTTATAAGATAATCATTTTTTATAGGTCAAGACAAGTAGGCAAAGAAAAAAGTCCGCCACGATGGCGGACTAATTTTAATATGGTGTGGCGACTTCGTCGCGAATATTTTCAATTCCTAATTTGCAAAGTATTCCTTGGCCTTGGCGATAACGTCTTCGACCTTGACCATGGAGAATTCCTTTTCGTTGCGGAACTTCCATTCGACTTCGCCGTTGGCGAGACCCTTCTTGCCGATGGCGATACGCACCGGAGAACCCCAGAGGTCGGCGTCCTTGAACTTCACGCCCGGACGTTCGTCGCGGTCGTCCACGAGCACGTCGATATCGGCGGCTTCCAGTTCCTTCTCGAACTTTTCGGCGAGCTCGACGAGTTCGGCTTCCTTGCCGATCGGGACGATTTCCACCTGGAACGGGGCGATGGACTTGGGCCAAATCGGTCCGAAGTCATCGTGGCTGTTCTCGACGACGGAGGCCATGAGGCGGCCCACGCCGATGCCGTAGCAACCCATGATGGCGGGAGCGGAGGTCTTTTCGGCGGTGAGGAACTTGGCGCCCATGGATTCGGAGAACTTGGTGCCCAGCTTGAAGATGTTGCCCATTTCGATACCGCGGGTTTCCGTGAGGAGTTCACCGCAGCAGGGGCACTTGCAGACTTCGGAAGCTTCGGCGATGTCGGCCACTTCGAACTTCGGGAAGTCGCGCTTCGGGTTGCAATGCTTGAAGTGGAAGCCTTCTTCGTTTGCGCCGGTCACGAGGTCGAAGGAATCAGCGATTGCTTCGTCCACGATGATGCGCGTGTCGTGAGAATTGATCGGAGAAGCAAAGCCCGGAACCATGCCGCAAGATTTGATGAGGCTGTCTTCGGCCGGGTAAAGTTCCTTGGCCTTCAGCAAGTTGTGGAGCTTGATTTCGGAAACATCGAGGTTGCCCGGAACCACGACCGTGATGAGCTTGCCTTCGAAGTCGAAGAACACGCACTTGGCAGTCGATTCCGCCGGAACATTCAGGAACTTGGTGAGTTCGTCGATGCTTTCGCTGTTCGGCGTGGCGACCTTTTCGAGAGCGGCATTTTCGTCGCCCTTGAACGGCACGCGCTGGAATTTCGCGATTTCGCGGTTGGCCTGGTAGCCGCACTTCTTACAAAGGATCAAGTAGTCTTCGCCGTTCGGAGTATCGAGCATGAATTCGTGAGCGACCTTTCCGCCCATGATACCCGTATCGCTCTGCACCACCACCGGTTCAATGCCCACGCGACGGTAGATGCGGAGGTAGGCGTCATATTCTTCCTGGTAGTGACGGTCGAGGTCTTCCTGGCTGGTGTGGAAGCTGTAGGCATCCTTCATCAAAAATTCGCGAACGCGGATAAGGCCGCCGCGGGCACGGGCTTCGTCACGATACTTGGTCTTGAACTGGTAGAGCATCACCGGCAGCTGCTTGTAGCTGTTGAGCACGTAGCGCACGAGGTCGGTCATGGCTTCTTCGTGCGTCATGGCGAGCACCATGTTGTGGTTGTTGCGGTCCTTGAAGCGAAGCAGTTCTTCACCGATGGCCTGGTAACGGCCCGATTCGCTCCAGAGTTCGGCGGTCTGTACCACCGGCAGGTCCACTTCGATACCGCCAATCTTGTTCATTTCTTCGCGGATGATGTTCACGATCTTCTGGATCACGCGGAAGCCCATCGGCATCATGGAGTAGATACCGGTAGAGACGGGCTTGATGTAGCCGCCGCGCATCAGGAAGATGTGGCTGGGCATGGTGGCATCGCTCGGCGTTTCGCGGAGCGTGACGTAAAAGTACTTGGAGAGTTTCATTTTTTGTCCTTTTTGGCGGGCCTGCCGCCGTATAATTTCGGAGGAAAAGATAGAAATTTTGGAGAATGCCTATTCCAAGTTGGAATGTATGGAGGCCTGAAAAAAAAGGCTTTTTTGTTAGGCGAGTCATATAAATAGATGTTGACTTTTTCTGTTGGTGAGTATATATTTACTTTATATATTGGTTACAAACCTTTCTTATGGTTGTTTATGAAAAAAAACTCTAAACTGACGATAAAATCATTGGCTTTGTTTTGCCTGTTCCTTGCTTTCCCCGCGTCTGCAACGCATGTGGCGGTTCTCGAGACTACATCCGCAAAGGATGTCCTTACGCTCGAAGAAAAACAGTATCTTACGGACGTGTTACGTTCCGAGGCGGTGAAGGCGCTCCCCGCCGAGCAGAACTACACCATCATGACGCGCGAGAATATTAGCGTCATGCTCCCTCCGGGCAAGGCCGTGGAAGACTGCGAGGGTAGCTGCCTTGTAGAAACGGGCAAGAACATCGCGGCGGACTTTGTGGCACAAGGTCATGTGGGCCGCTTCGCAAATAACCTCACTATTACGGTGGAACTCTACGAGACTGCGGGCAACAAGCTTATGGGTAGCTTCAGTACCAAGGCTCCCGATATCGAGTCGCTGGAGGTGGAAATCCGTCAGAAGTCAAACGGGCTCTTCTCGCGCATTGTGGCGAGTTCCTCCGGGACGCTTGACTTGCAGCCGGTCCTTGCCGAGAAGGTGGGGCACGAGGCAGAACTCGTTATCAAGATTGACGGAGAGAGCAAGCGTGACGGTCGCAAGTTCATGCGAGGCACCTGGGAAATGTCTCCCGGGACACACGAGGTCGAATTTGTCCACCGCTGCTATGAACCGCAGAAGTTCAAGGTGAAGGTACAGAGCGGCAGGACCACGACTGTAAACAATTCTCTCGATGCGATTATGGGAAGCTTCTCGCTGACGACGGAATACAAGGGAACTTTCCGCGAGGTTCCGGTATTCGTGAACGGCGTGATGGCGGGACGTACGCCATTTACTGGCCGTGCTCCGATTTGTGCCAAGGTTGAAGTAGGCGAGGAGGAATTCCGCGAAACGGTAGTGATGAGTTGGAACGACAAGGATAAGCTCGAGATTACGCATAGTCTAAAGAACGCAAAGCCTACGGCAGAAGAACTGCGTGCCGACTCCATTGCGAATGCGACCCGCTTGGCCGAACAGCAGGCTGCGGAAGATGCCGCTCGTGCCGCCGCTGCAAAGGAAAAACGCTCGGCGATAGCAAAACCCGTGTCAATCGCGATGATGGTGCTCGGGCTTGCGGGCGTCGGTGTAGGCATTTATGAGAACAGCGTCGGCAATGACGAACGCAAGAAATACGATGAAGCCACATTCGATAACGAGGATGACTTCAAGAAGCAGTGGGACAAGGTGGAATCGGCAAAGACAATGAGGAACGTTTTTTATGGGATCGGTGGTGCCCTGATTGGTGCGGGTGCAATCGTATTCTTTGTGTTCTAGGAGGTTTGAGATGAAGTGGCTAGTAAAAAGTGGTTGGTGGTTAGGCATTCGTCACCCTCGCGTAGGCGAGGGTCTGTTGGCAATCTCTTGCCTTATGCTCCTCGCTGCCTGTAGTGACTTCGGTGAGCGCGACAACCCTTTGGATCCAGGAGCAGATAACTATGTCGCTATCGACGATGACCCGGAATCTTCCTCTTCTGCCATCCAGAGCGACGATAGCCGCGACAAATCCAGTTCTTCGGTCTCGTCAAGCAGCAAGGAAAAGGTTTCGAGCAGTTCGTCAAAGACTCCTGAACCAGGCGAAGAGTCTTCGAACAGCAAAAAAGAGGAATCTTCCAGTAGCGAACCGTCTAGTTCTGCGGATGAAAAATCGTCGAGCAGTTCGTCTTCTGATGTAGCACCCGCTTCTAGCGAGGATTCTCCCGTTGAATCTAGCTCCAGCAGCAAGGATGTTGAACTCGATGAAAAGTCTTCGAGTAGCGAACAGGCAGAATCGTCGAGTGACGAGGCTCCTGTAACATCATCGGAAACGCCTACGCAGTATTCAAGCAGCGAGGTCTCTCCTCCGCCTTCTTCTAGCAGCAAAGATGAACCGAAATCTTCCAGCAGTGAGCCTACTTGGACTTGTGGCGATTCTACGGTGATTCGCGGTGACTATGAATATGCGACTGTCGTTATCAATGAGCAGTGCTGGACAAAGGAAAATCTGCGTTATGAGCCGAGCAGCGGCACAACTATGTGCTATGGTGGCGCAGCTGCAAACTGTGAAACATACGGTCGCCTGTACGATTTTGAAGCGGCAAATCTCGCATGCCCCACAGGCTGGCGTCTCCCGACGAAGGCAGAGTATGAAGCCCTGGCCGACTATTCCGGTGCTGACATGTACGATGCAGGCGCACATTTCAAGGCGAACAGCGGCTGGACTGGTGAAAACGGCGATGACCTGCTTGAATTCACTGCGCTCCCCGGCGGTAAGTGCAACGAGGAACAGGAATGCTCGAAGATGGGAACTTCTGGCTACTGGTGGACTTCAACCGAGAAGGTTAAGAATTCTAGCCATTACGCCTTGTATCTCAATGGTGACAATAGTGCGTTCTCCGCCACAACTATAATGGATAATGACCAGTATATCTCCGTGAGATGTGTGAAGAAATAAGTTGAACAAGGGATGTTGCTATGAAACTCACAAAAAACACCCTGATGTCACTCTGGAGCCGTAAGGCGATAGAGTCCAAAATGGTTGTGACGGTATCGTTCGTTGCACTCCTTCTTTCCGCTTGCGGTGAGTCCGGCACGACGGAAGATGTTACGCGAGTGACGCAGAGCATGGAAGTCGTGGCTGACGTGTCGCAGTTGCCGAAGTGCGAAAAGGGAAACGATGGCGAACTGGTGTGGGTGAAGGGCGAGGCAACCCCGCGCATGTGTTCCGGCGGCAAGTGGTATGCCGTTGCCGAAGGGAGCGTTACAGCGACCTGCACGACGGAGCCACTATCCGATGGTAGCGGCGTGAAGGTCGTTTGCGGCGGCGATTCTATTGGCGTGGTGTTGAACGGCAAAGACGGAAATGACGGCGAACAGGGCTTGCCTGGCGAAAAAGGCGATAAGGGTGTCGCCGGAAGCGATGGTGCTGATGGTTCTAGTGGCTCTGCGGGTAAAGATGGTGTAGATGGAACGGATGGCAAAGATGGCAAGGATGGTGCCCCCGGAGCCGACGGAAAAGACGGGATTGACGGCAAGGATGGCGCTCCGGGAACCGATGGCAAGGATGGCAAGGACGGCAAAGATGGCGCCGATGGCGTGGGCTGTTCTATGGAGACCATTGATGAATATTCTGTGCGGGTCATCTGCGGGTCTGATTCGACCGTTCTTTATGTGAACGAATTGCCCGATACGTCGAGCCAGGGCGAGGTGGAACTTGACTCCGAAAAGATTGCAATCTCCTTGGACCAGGTTTCGGGCGTGACGCAGAAAGGGCCGTTCCTGAGCGGCTCCAAGGTGCTGGTGCGCGAAATGGAAGATGGTCGCACGCTGACGCAGACAGGGCATAGTTTTAACGGCAAAATCCTGAACGACAATGGCGAGTTCCGCATCAATGCCCGTATGCTGGTGAGCCAGTATGTGATGCTTGAAGCCACGGGTTACTACCGTAATGAGGTGACGGGCAAAAATTCAAATTCCGAAATTACTCTGTTTGCGATTTCTGACGTGAATGACCGTTGCGTGGTGAACGTGAACCTGCTGACCCACCTGGAATATGAACGCGTGGTTTACTTGGTGACGCAGAAGAAGATGAAGGTTCGAGCCGCCAAGAGGCAGGCGCAAAGGGAGGTGTTCAATATCTTGCATATTGACGCGACGGGCTTTAGCAATTCTGAGGATTTGAGCGTTGCCGGCTCAAGTGACGAAGATGCTGCTTTGCTTGCGTTCTCCATCGTGTTGCAGGGCGACCGTACCGAAAGTGAGTTGAGCGATCTTTTGACGAAGATTGCTGCGGATATGGAGAAGGATAGCGTTTTGAATGATTCCGCTACACGTTTGTCCTTGGCTCGCTGGGCGGCTTCGACAGATAGCAGCAACCGCATTGCGACAATTCGTGAAAATGTGAAGAACTGGGGCCTTTCTAGCATGGTTCCGGATTTTGAAAAGTATGTGTATCACTTCTGGACGACAGAACTTCAAATGGATACATGCTCTGAGTCTTCTGTCGGCGATGTTGTCGCTTCGGCAAAGGATGTTGCATCTAGGCGCTTCATTTGCAAGGAAGATGGTCTGTGGCACATTGCGAGCGATATCGAAAAGGATACCTACGGCTGGAAGGACACTACCGATGGTGCGCTTAAGGCAGGAGCCATTACGGGAACGCTCTACCTGTTCGATTCTACGGGTGTTGCTAGTGGAAAGAAGGGCTGGCGTGAACCGGGCTATTTAGAAACGCTTTATGGGGGCTGCAATAAGTCGTTGTTTGGTGAAATCCGTGAAGACCACAAGTATGGCGGATATTACCAGTGCCAAGAAACTGCACACGACTGGGTCCTTGTGAAAAAGGATCTCCAGATAGATGCGCAGTTGTGGACGGAATCGGATGACGGATTTTCAAAGTGGAACGATGTAGAATGGAATGATGTTTGCGAGTGTCGCAATTACTATTGGCGGTGCCCCGAACTGGAGTCCAAATGTGCTGTCTATGATACCAGTGATGCCTATAGGGGTTGGCGAAGGGGCAACGTTAGTGACTGTGGTTTGGGCTTGTTTGGTTGCACAAAGGGGCGCGTGGGGCAAGTCCGTAGGGCAAATGACGGCTTTTATTACAGATGTACAGCCTATGCTGATACTAATTATTATAGCACCATGCTTTGTGGCTATAATTTTGGTCATTATGGTGGCTATGGCTGGACAAAACTTGAAAAGGCTGACTACAATACCGAAGGTTGGGCATGCCTAGACAGTAACGATGGTGAAGTGCGGAAGGGCTTGGAAAATGATGCCTATTTTGTGTGTGAAGACGGCTCATGGCGTGAGTCCACCGCTGGAGAAGAATGGAATTGCCGGGAAAATGGGGAATGCGTTCTGCATAAGTGTACGAGAAAAAAACGCGGAATATTTGAAGAACGAGAGGGAGTTCTGTATGTGTGCGACTATGACCAATGGCATAATAATCTCGATTGGCGTGAAGCGAATTGCGCCGAGAAAAAGGTTGGAAGCATTTGCTTTAGCGAAGATTGGAAAAAAACAGACTGGAATTACGAGTTTGTGCATGGTAGCGCTGAATATTATGGAACGGTTGTATGGGGCTGTGAAGATTGGGAAAGCGATAACAAAATTGATTATGTGTGTGCAGATTCCTATGGTTGGCGAGCTGTGGATAGCCCGATGGACTACTCGCTTGAAGATTGGAAAAAGAAAAAGGCGGAGTACTACACGCAAGAAATGCACCCCGATGCTGTATATGGTGAAGATCTGGTCGATGACCGCGACGGCAATGTTTACAAGACCGTAATAATTGGCGGTAGGCGCTGGATGGCAGAAAACTTGCGCTATGCAGATAGCGTGACGACCTTTAATTTAAGGGGACAAACCGAATGTGGACGGGAATGCCGTTGGACAGGGTATGGTGACGAGTGCTTTGATATACAAAAAACTTGCGAAATGGGTGTCAGAGATTATACCTGGTCGGCGGCAATGGATATTGACTCGAAGTGGAATCAAGGAGATGGAGACTTCAGTTCGTTGATAACGTTGCCGCACAGGGGAATTTGCCCCGAAGGCTGGCATGTTCCTGACACTACAGAATGGAAACATCTGGTGAATTCGGTTGACAATGTTGCCGCGTTGCAGGCTAGAATAGTCAAGATTTGGGATAATGCTACCGATGCTAGCGGCTTTTCTGCTCTTTATCTTGGTAATCAATGGAGTCCAGCGACATTTTGGACTAGTATAGACCGCAGGTTTTGGCGTATAGGAAATGAGGATGCCGGTGAAGGCAGTGGCGGAAAAAATCCTATCCGCTGTATCGAGAATAAGGAGGGCGAGTAATCATGAAGAAATTTACTTTGCTTGCTTTTGCTCTCGCGCTTGTAGCCTGTGGTGAAGACTCCGTGACCGAAAAAATCGTGGAAGTCAAGACTTCCAGCGTCGAAATTGTAGCCGATATTTCCCTGCTCCCTTCTTGTTCTGCGAATAACGAAGGGGAAATGTACTGGGTCCAGAATGAGAAAACCCCTCGTATGTGTTCCGATGGCAAGTGGTATGCCGTTGCCGAAGAGAGTGTTGCGGCGACCTGTGTCTCGGAACCGCTGCCCGATGCGAGCGGCTATAAAATCCTTTGCGGGGGAGATTCCGTGGGCGTGGTGCTCAATGGGCTCGATGGAAAGGACGGTGACCAGGGCGTTCCGGGAGAAAGGGGTGACCAGGGCGATGCTGGCAAGTCGGGCGCGGATGGCGATGCTGCTGCCAACGGCAAGGATGGCGTTGATGGCAAAAATGGAACCGATGGCGCTCCGGGTGCAAAGGGAAAAGACGGCGTGGATGGAAAAGATGGCGCTCCGGGAACCGACGGTAAAGACGGCAAAGACGGTGGCGATGGAAAGAATGGTACCAACTGCGTCCTCGAAGAAATTGACCAGCAGACGGCACGTGTTATTTGTGGTGCCGATTCGACAATCCTTTATGTGGGTGCGGAGTCCGATACATTGCCCCTTGATTCTGTGGTCCTTGATTCCGAAAAGATTGCAATTTCGTTGAATCAGGTTTCGGGTGTGACGCAGAAGGGCCCGTTCCTGAGCGGCTCCAAGGTACTTGTCCGTGAAATGGAAGATGGCCGAACGCTTACGCAGACGGGGTATTCCTTCAACGGAAAAATTTTGAATGACAATGGTGAATTCCGTATAAACGCCCGTATGCTTGTGAGTCAGTATGTAATGCTTGAGGCAACGGGCTACTACCGTAACGAAGTGACGGGGAAAAATTCAAATTCGGAACTGACGCTGTTCGCCATAACCGATGTAAACGACCGCAACGTCGTGAACGTGAACCTGCTGACGCACCTGGAGTACGAACGTGTGATTTATCTGGTGACGCAGAAAAAGATGAAGGTTCGTGCGGCCAAGAAACAGGCTCAAAAGGAAGTATTCGGCTTGCTTAATATAGATGCGACGGACTTTAGCAATTCCGAGGACCTGAATATTGCGGGAGAATCGGATGCCGATGCCGCCTTGCTCGCATTCTCCGTTGTTTTGCAAGGCGACCGTAGCGAAAGCGAACTGAGTGAACTTTTGACAAAGATTGCGACCGATATGGAAAAGGATGGTGCCTGGAACGATTCTGCGACACGTAAGTCGCTTGCCGATTGGGCGTTCTCGATTGACGATACCGTCCGTATCAAGAAAATTCGCGAAAACGTCGAAAACTGGGGCCTTTCGGAATCGGTACCGAACTTTGAAAAGTATGTGCGGAATTTTTGGTCGGTGGAATATGGGTTGGGTGAATGCTCCGAGACGAATAGGGGTGAGGTTGTATCTGCCCAAAGGGGACCTGCGTCTAACCGTTATATCTGTGGCAGAGATCACCTATGGCGCGTTGCGACAGACTTTGAAAAGGATACCTACCAGTGGGCAGATACGACCGATGGTGTGCTCAAGGCGGGCGATATTACGGGGAAGATGTATGTGTATGATCCTAATCAGAGTTATTGGGGTGAGTATGCGATGGATTGCTTCTGGAATTATTCGCGTGAGTTTAATGAATATAAATATTGGCGAGAGGCAAGGGAACTAGAAATACGTTTTGGTTGCGGCTGTACTGCTTCTCATTGGGGCGAACTCCGGAAAGAAAAGGATGAGTATTCATCTGGTGGCTATAGTTGGTATGAATGCTCGGAAAACGAAGGACACAGATGGATTAACGTTTCGGCTGGTTCTTATGATGATAGAACATCCTTGAAGATCGATACGAAGGGATGGAAGGTGTCTACGGATGGCGATGCTAGATGGGGCGATTCCATTGGTGTTGCTGATTTAAACAGCCGCCGGTGCTATGTCTATGATACAAGTAATTCATTCAATGGCTATCGGTATGTGCCGGCAGAAAATCGTGTAATATATATTGTTGATGGTTCTCGTTATCCAGGTTGGCAGGTGAGTGATACGCTTGCTTGTGCGCTAGGAATACAGGGTTGTACAGAAGGTAAAGAAGGCCTTATGCTGAAAGCGAATAATGGTGCCTATTATGTATGCCAAAAATATGGATATTATGTCAAGTGGCGATTGGCGCCGAAAGTTGCTTACAATACGCTGGGCTGGGATTGCCTAGACAGTAACGAAGGCGAAATGCGGCGTGGACAAGTCAATGATGCCTATTTTGTATGCGAAGATGGAGGATGGCGCGAATCGTCCGTCGAAGAAGAACTGAACTGCCGCGAGAATGGTGTTTGCAGGTTGTTTAAATGTACGTCTAAGAAAAAAGGGCTGTTTGCAGAAATAGATGGTGCCTTGAAGGTGTGTGATTACTCTTCTAGTGATTATGAATGGCGTGAACCCAATTGCGCCGAAAAGAAGACGCGAAGCCTGTGCTTTAATGAGAGCGCTGCCTATGAATATGCTTTTGGAAGTGCGGAATACAACAGCACCGTTGTTTGGGATTGCGAAGATTTGGGCAATTTCAAAGTGGACTATCTGTGTCGTAATAATGCATGGCGTGCTATTTCAAGCCCGCTTGATTATCCCGTAGACGATTGGAATAAGAAAAAGAGTGAATATTACACGCAGGCAAAGCATCCCAATGCCGTATACGGCGAAGACCTGGTTGACGGTCGTGATAATGAAGTCTATAAGACGGTAATTATTGGTGGTAAGCGCTGGATGGCAGAGAACCTGCGGTATATGGATGATTCGACCAATTTGGCTGGTAACGCGACTTGCGCAACCTGTTATACAGCTTCGTATACATACGAACAATGTATGTGTGAAAGGGGCCGCTATTATGCACTGACTGCTGCTATGAACGTTGATTCTAAATGGGGATTGAATGTTCCTCCGTCCCTAATTCAGACTCCGCATCGGGGAATATGTCCTGAAAATTGGCATATCCCAGATTCGACAGAATGGGCGCATTTGCTTAAATCGGTTGATGATGTGTATGCTTTGCAGGCTACGGGGTATGCCGATTGGCCCTTGTCGACGGATGCTAGCGGTTTTTCGATATTGCCTTTGTATAGATATAATGGCTATACCGTCTTTGAAGGCTCTCCGGACTATTTCTGGAGTGCAACGGTTCATGGCAGCTCGGAGTTTTCGCCGTACGGTTCTGTTTATGTTTTCCCGATAAAGTCGATGGAACATTCGGATGTTAAACTTTCGGTTCGTTGTGTCGCAGATTGATAGGAGGTGCATGATGAAGTCTATAAGAGTTCTGGCTTTGATTGCCGCTGCCTTGCTCGCTGCCTGTAGCGACGAATCTACGACCGAAAAGATTGTCGAGGTTACCTCCTCTGGCGTGGATGTCGTTTCCGATATCTCGATGCTCCCTGACTGTGGAAAATCTAACGACAGGGAACTGGTGTGGGTAAAGGGCGAGACTACCCCGCGTATTTGTTCCGAAGGCAAGTGGTATGCCGTTGCCGAAGGGAGCGTTTCTGCAACTTGTTTTTCGGAGCCTCTTGCCGATGGAAGCGGAATAAAGGTGATATGCGGCGGAGATTCCATAGGAGTCTTGCTGAACGGAATGGACGGCAAGGATGGCGCTCAGGGACAGCAGGGCGAAAAGGGTGCTGCCGGTGAAGCTGGTGCGTCTGGCGATACGGGAAATGGCGGAAACTCCGGTACAGATGGTAAGGATGGAAAAAACGGCACGGATGGCAAAGATGGCGCTCCTGGCGAAAATGGCAAGGATGGTGCTGATGGCAAGGACGGTGCCCCCGGTGCCAATGGAAAAGACGGCAAGGACGGCAATGATGGTACGGACGGAACAAGTTGCTCGCTGAAAAAAATCGACGAGAATGTTGTTCGTGTGATTTGTGGCAATGATTCCACGGAACTTTACGCTGGGGAACTTCCTGATACAGTGGTGCAGGGCGAAATTGAACTAGATTCCGAGAAAATTGCCGTGTCGCTAGATGAGGTGTCGGGCTTGACGCAAAAAGGTCCCTTTTTGAAAGGCTCCGCGGTCTTGGTGCGCGAAATGGAGGATGGCCGTACGTTGACGCAGACGGGGTATTCCTTTAATGGAAAAATCATGAATGACAGGGGTGAATTTAAGGTAAATGCCCGCATGCTCGTGAGCCAGTATGTAATGCTTGAAGCGACAGGTTATTACCGCAACGAAGTGACGGGCGAAAACTCCAATTCTGCGCTGACCCTGTTTGCGATTACCGATGTGAATGACCGCAACACGGTGAATGTGAACTTGCTGACTCATTTGGAATATGAGCGCGTAATTTACTTGGTGACGCAGAAGAAGATGAAGGTTCGTGCGGCAAAAAAACAGGCGCAAAAGGAAGTGTTCGCCTTGTTGCATATTGATGCGACCAATTTCAGTAATTCTGAAGACCTGAATATTGCCGGGGCTAGTGATGAAGATGCCGCCCTTTTGGCGTTTTCTATCATATTGCAAGGGGACCGCAGCGAAAGTGAGTTGAGTGAACTCTTGACAAAGATTGCGACCGATATGGAAGAGGATGGAATTTGGGATGATTCTGCTTCTCGTGCATCCATGGCAGATTGGGCTGCCCTTGTGGACAGCACGGACGGCTTTGCAAAGATTCGCCGTAATGTGGAAAACTGGAAATTGTCCAGTGCGGTGCCCCATTTTGAAAAGTATATGCAAAAATTTTGGACGACGGAGTATGGGATAGGGGAATGCTCTGAAGCGAATGTTGGGGCGGTTGTTGCGAGTAAAAATGCTCCCTTTGAGTTTTGTAAAGGTTCCTTGGTTTATATTGATGACTCGTGGCCGCAACTTTTTGCTTGTGTCGAAAATGGAGATACGACGGTCCTTGATGATTCATGGCAGCGTCGTTACGTATGCCAGGAAGATGGGTTGTGGCATTTTGCGACGGATGCCGAGAAGGATATGTACTTGTGGCACGATACGACAGACGGGGCTATAAAGTCGGGGAATGTCACCGGAAAAATCTATGTGTTCGATTCGCTCGGTATTGCGAATGGCCATAAGGGCTGGCGTGAAGCCGATGAAGAAGAACGACTCTATGGGGGGTGCAATAAGTCGCTCTTTGGCGCGTATAGAAAGAATTTGTACCCCACTAGTGGCTATGATGAAAATGGTCAACATTATCATCAATACCTCTATATTCAATGTCAAGAATCTGCTCATGACTGGGTTGTTGTAAACGAAGAACATTTCCCGATGATTGATACGCAAGATTGGAGTGATGGTGAAGATGGCGAATCGAGATGGGGTGACTCCGTACGCGTGGCTTGGGGAGTTGATCTTTGCTATGTCTATGATACAAGCGCAGCGAATAAGGGCTGGAATTTGAAATATGTTGATTATAGTGATAGAGATTGCTCTTTGGGAATAGGAGGCTGCAATGAACGTCGTGCTGGGCAAACGGTCAAGGCGAATGATGACAATTATTACGCCTGCCGCTCTGGCTGGAGTTGGAATATCCATAGGGCTGTTGAAGAATACCATTATCTTTGGCAAACTGTGACCTCGCGTGTGGCGGAAAATACGGAGAGTTGGGCTTGCCTTGATAGTAACGATGGCGAAATACGTTTGGGTAAAGAGGGTGGCGCATACTTTGTGTGCGAAGACTATGCTTGGCGCGATGCAACAACGGATGAAGAGCGTGATTGCCGCGAAAATGGAGTCTGCAATATATCTAGATGTACAGAGAGAAAAAAAGGCAAGTTCAAGGAAATCGATGATGTGCTGTATGTTTGCAATCAAGGACGATTTGGCTATGACGACGATTACGAAGATTACAGATGGCGAACGGCGAACTGTGCTGAAATAAAGAGTGGTCGGTTGTGTATGGGGCGTGATAGTGTTGTTGTATGGGCATGCGAAGAATATGGTGGATTCCAGATTGACTATGTCTGCTATAGTGACGCCTGGAGACCGGTAAGCACTCCTAGTGATTATACCCCTGCAAATTGGAACAAGAAAAAGGCGGAGTACTACACGCAAGAAACGCATCCCGATGCTGTGTATGGCGAAGACTTGGTTGATGCTCGCGATGGCAATGTCTATAAGACCGTGTTTATTGGCGGTAAGCGCTGGATGGCGGAGAACTTGCGGTATGCCGATAGTGTTGAAACGCCGAACATGAAGTCTGTGAAAGGATATTATGATTATATAAAACAGTTCTCATGCGATACCCAAGGATGCGAATACAGCTGGACTGCTGCAATGGACATTGATTCTAAATGGCAATGGATTGATTCGCCCACGCTTCCAGAACGTATCCCTTCGTCTGTGGTGCAGGCCCCGCATCGTGGAATTTGTCCGAATGGTTGGCATGTTCCCGACACTACGGAATGGAAAATGCTAGAAGAGTTTGGCGCTGCTGGATTGCAGATGAGGGGCTATCGCAAATGGGAAAATGCTACGGATGCAAGCGGATTTTCTGCTCTGCCTGTTTGTAGCGATTACTACAGCGGTAACATTTGCACGAGTTCTTTTTGGAGTATTTCCGAATATGATGGTAGATATGATTGTGCTTATATCTGGAAAATAGAAGCGGATACTGTAGCGTTTGCAACGGATTATGAATCGGGCAAGGGAAACCAATTGCCCATCCGTTGCATCCAGGATGACCCATGAAACCATTAACACTCTGCTATTCACCTTTATAAACGAGGAGCACCACCATGAGCCCCATAAAAAACACCCTGATGTCACTCTGGAGCCGTAAGGCGATAGAGTCCAAAATGATTGTGACGATTGCTTCCGTCGCATTCCTTCTCTCCGCTTGCGGTGAGTCTGGAACGACTGAGAACATCACGCAAATAAACCAGTCGAATATGGATGTCGTGATGGATGTGTCGCTGTTGCCACCGTGTTCTGCAACGAACGAGGGCGAATTGGTGTGGGTCAGGAATGAGGCTACTCCGCGTATGTGTTCCGGTGGCTTGTGGTATGCCGTTGCCGAAGGAAGTGTGGCTGCGACATGCTCTACTCAGCCGTTGCTCGATGGTAGCGGCGTGAAGATCCTTTGTGGCGGCGATTCCATTGGCGTGGTTCTGAATGGAAAAGATGGTGCCCAGGGAAAGCCGGGCGTTCAAGGCAAGCAGGGTGTTGCCGGTAAGGATGGTGCCGATGGTGCGCCGGGTGCCGATGGCAAGGACGGCGAAGATGGTGCAGATGGTAACGATGGCGCTCCAGGTGCGGGCTGCTCAATGGAAAAGATTGATGAGTTGTCTGTCCGCGTAACCTGTGGCACGGAATCTACAGTTCTTTATGTCGGTGAACTGCCCGATACTGCGGGGCAGGGCGAAGTCGTGCTCGACTCTGAAAAGATTGCAATTTCTTTGGATGAAGTTTCCGGTGTGACGCAGAAGGGTCCGTTCCTGAGCGGCTCAAAGGTGCTTGTTCGCGAAATGGAAGACGGACGCACACTGTCGCAGACGGGTAATTCATTTAACGGCAAGATTCTGAACGACAATGGTGAATTCAAGATAAACGCCCGCATGCTCGTGAGTCAGTACGTGATGCTCGAAGCAACCGGCTACTACCGCAACGAAGTGACGGGCGAAAACTCCAATTCGGAACTTACGTTGTTTGCGATAACGGATGTGAACGACCGAAACATCGTGAACGTGAACCTGCTGACGCACCTGGAATATGAACGCGTGATTTACCTGGTGACGCAGAAGAAAATGAAGGTCCGTGCGGCCAAGAAACAGGCGCAAAAGGAAGTATTCGGTCTCTTGAACATTGACGCGACGAATTTCAGTAATTCCGAAGACCTGAATATAGCAGGGGCAAGCGACGAAGACGCTGCCCTGCTCGCTTTCTCCATCATATTGCAGGGCGACCGCAGCGTGTCGCAACTTTCTGAACTTTTGCAGAAGATTGCAACCGACATGGAAACGGACGGCGTTTGGGACGATGAAACCCGGCGTAGCGAACTGGCCGACTTTGCAGCCGCTATCGACAGCAGCGACCGCAGCCAGAGAATCCGTGCGAACGTGCAAGGCTGGGGACTTTCGAGCATTGTGCCGAACTTCGAGAAGCATGTGCGCAAGTTCTGGACGACCGAATTCGGCATGGGCGAATGCAACGACGAGAACATTGGCAAGGTCGTTGCCGCCAACAAGGGAATTGCGACCCGCCGCTACATTTGCCGCGCAGATAGTCTATGGCATGTGGCGAGCGACTTCGAGAAGGATACCTACCAGTGGAAGGACTCTACCGACGGCGCGCTCAAGGCGGGTGCGATTACGGGGAAGACTTATGTGTTCGACTCGACCGGGGTGCGCAACGGCGGCGTGAAGGGCTGGCGCGAGGCTGCCTACCTTGAAGGGCTATATGGCGGCTGCAACAAGAAGTTGTACGGAGCGTTCCGCTATGACAATAAGCAGGGCGGCTATTACCAGTGTCAGGAACAGGCGCACGACTGGGTGCTGTTCAAGAACGACATCATGATTGATACGCAGTTGTGGAGCGAAGGCGAAGACGGCTATGCCAAGTGGGGTGACTCCATCGGCGTGGTGACTTCGGGAAGCAAGAATTGCTATGTCTATGATACGAGTGCGGCATATAGAGGCTGGCGCGCGGGAACGAATAACGACTGTTCTCTTGGCTTGCTGGGTTGTACAGAGGGCAGGTCGGGTAAGATGTTAAAATCGCCAGTTACGGGCGAATTCTATAACTGCGTGAACAACTTCTGGAGAAAAATTGATGACCGTATTTTGCTCAATACCGCGGGATGGGATTGCCTTGACAGCAACGACGGAGAAATGAAACTCGGCTTGGTGCATGATGCCTACTTTGTGTGTGACTATTATGAATGGCGCGACGCGACAAATGTCGAAGAAACTAATTGTAGGTCTAATGGTGTATGTCAGTGTGAAAAGAAATGTGACGAGCGAAGAATAGGAAAGTTTGAGGATAGGGATGGGGTGAAATATGTGTGTGATGATTATGAATGGCGCGAGGCGAATTGTGCGGAAATAAAGAGGGGAACTATTTTCTGCGATTCACAAAATCAAGATGTAGAGTGGGATTGTGAGGATAACGGCAATTTCAAGATTGATTATGTTTGCCGCGAGCCCGGTGGGGGTATGTATCCACCACGTATGTATTCAGTTTCTTCTCCTATCGATTATTCTCTTGAAAACTGGAACAAGAAAAAAGCAAAATATTATACGGCAGAAGCCCACCCCGGCGCCACTTATGGTGAGGATTTAGTCGATAATCGCGACGGAAATGTTTATAAGACGGTATATATCAATGGAATGCGCGTGATGGCGGAAAATCTTAGATTTGCCGACAGTGTTAGCATGATAAATCTTAAGGGCCAGACGGACTGCCTTAGAAATGGCGAAAATTATTGTCTAATTCTTGGTACTGGCTATACTGGGCTAGGAGCAGCGAATGTGGACACAAAATGGTACTATTCGGGAATTCCCAAATCGATGCTTACGTATCCGCATCAAGGGGTATGCCCTGACGGCTGGCATCTTCCGACCTGTGACGAACTTGAGATTATGCGTGGTTCTGATGAATCATTTATGATGCAGGGTTTTACAGCCTTCCACATGGCTCTGGATAGTTTAGGCTTTTCCGCAATACCAACATATGCTAACACTCATTATGGTTCGCAGTATTCCTGTATTGATATACGTAACGATGTATACGATACAGTAAATACATTTAGGGTTGGAGGGGGAATGTATTTTAGTTCGTCCTATTCACGTGTTCGCTGCATTGAAAATTATGCAGGTACGCCTGTTGCGAATCCCTACTTGTTTACACCGGAACAATGGAATTCCGTTAAATCGACGTACTATACATCAGAAAACAATCCTGACGCAGAATATGGGGAAGACCTGATTGACGAGCGTGATGGAAATGTTTATAAGACTGTATATATCAAGAATAAACGTTGGATGGCGGAAAACTTGCGGTATGCCGATAGTGCTACTACCGAGAATTTGAAAGATGGAGTAGAACCCAGGAGAATAGGCAGTGAAGTTGCCTCCTTGAATCTAGGTTTACTGTATCGTTGGGAAGCTGCAATGGATTTGAGCGATGGTGAACAAATCCCTGCTGATCGTCGAGGCATTTGTCCAGAGGGTTGGCATATTCCTGATACAACAGAATGGAAGGATTTGGAGTCCTTTGACCCAGCTTCATTGCAGATGAAACGGATTTGGCGTAATTTTAAAAATGGAACAGATGATGTCGGCTTTTCTGCAATGGCTTGGCAGGACGACTCGTACTGGAGTAGATTTACGGGTGATGCATTTTGGTCTTCGATATCCCGATACATTTTTATTATTAAGGCAGATGAAATAGGTGTCAGATCCGGACCCTGTGTTTCTTGTGGCGAGTCTATTCGTTGCATCCAAGACTACCCTGTAGACCCCTAATTATTTCACAAAACCAAAGGACGGAGCATAACTCCGTCCTTCTTGTATTTAACGCATTTTATGTGAATCTATTTGAACGATTTTGCGTCCATTGCCGAGAGCATGGCTTTCGCCTGGGCGATCATTCGTAATCTTCTTTCGTCGTCATGTCGTGCTCCGACGTTTTTGGATTTCTTCCAGCGGAAGGCGCGAAATCGTAGCGATGTCTTCATCCGATAATTTGGGATTGGCGAGCATGGCATCGACCATTTCGAGTTTTGTTTCTTTTTTCATTTCTTCGGCCATTTTTCTTTTCGCGAATGCCAGACAACACGCCATTTCTTCTTTTGTAGTCATTTCTCGCTCCACGGTTTTCAACGTTTCGTCGTCCAGATTGTCAACACGGATACGCTCAAGGGCTTCCTTGACGATGTCGCTTCCGAAGTTCGGGATTTCGTTTTCGTTTCCTGCGTTCTTGAGCAGGTAAATCCAGGCGTCCGTAACCGACTTGACTTCATGAGCCTTCTTGTTGAAGTTTTGCAGACTAACCATAATATACCTATTTTTCGGAAAAACAGGCACATCTTTTCCGTGCTGGATAGGCCTTGTAAAGGACTGCCCGGTCGATGAAAAAGCTGTGCTCTGCTCGCTGCATTTCGATGTCAAGCATCCTTCCGGAGTCCGTTGTTACGAATGCGTCCATGATGATTTTGCGGCTCTGGGGTACCCTGAAGCGCGTTGTGTAGTTAAATGTGTATTTTAGGTCCTTGATTTTGTCCTTGCCGCGTAAATCAAGAAGCCCCTCGAGAAAGTCCCTGATGGCATCCTTGTCATCAAAAAGTTCCTGGAAGCCGGTGTCATAGGTCGGGTCGAGATAGGTTTGCCCCGCGAGTTTTGCGGGGATTGGTTCCTTGCGGACTATGTTGCGTTTTTTGCTCATTTAACCTCTATTTGTGATAGCGGCATCCCGGAAATGAGCTGCCTCTACCCTTAAAACGGAGAAAGGGGCCAAAATGAGCCGAAAAACTTTGTTTACGTCTGGTTTTTACATTCAAGAAACAATTCCGTGTCGGTGCCAAATGCCTTTGTTTAACTGCTTTTTTCTATCTTTAGCACGTTCAAAATTTCAAGTGACTAGGTCACAGGATTAGATTAACATGGCAATGCAAGACATGAATGACCAGGTGCAGGCTCGTTTGGCGAAGCTTGCGAAGTTCAAGGAAATGGGCATCGAGGCCTATCCGCACAAGTTCAACCGCACGCACGATTCCAAGATGCTCA
>JAEEGH010010059.1_pt1 | contig 21824 bp, 17 predicted proteins | sample 9134181 | NCBI WGS metagenome assembly JAEEGH01 (sample SAMN16246544, study PRJNA631951) | gut metagenome | biome: gut microbiome; feature: rumen; material: DP-attached | host: Bos | place: Iran: Karaj | collected 2018-10
GGTAAGCGAGTTCAGATGCTCAAAGTACTCACTATAACCGTTATAGTGGACATCCTTCAGACCGAGGGTAAGGCCTAAGTACACGCGGTTCTTGATATTGCCGCTTATGTTGAAGTCGTACTCACCGATATAGCCGGTGTGAGCACGGTCGAACTCATAGTCGGTGGCATCAACAGTTGTCAGCGAACCGTCTTTCTCCTCAATCATATTATAATAGAGAAAGTCAGTCTGGCTTTGTCCCCAATAGGTGTCAAGGTCACCACGCACGCCTTTGATGGTTGTTTGACGGTTCTGCGAAGAGCCGTTGACAGCCTGGTTGGCAGCCGACAGCACATAGTTGAAGTTGCGGTTCTTATGGAAATTGAAGCCGAAGTTCAGGTAGCTATGCATGCCTGTGCGCTGAGAGAATACGACACCTAACTGGTCGAACGAAGCACTTGCCTTGCTGCCGTCCTGGAACGACTTGCCGCCTTCCTGTATGACCACTCCCAAAGAGCCTGAAACCTGATTGCGACGGAAGAGTCCGATGCCGGCAGGGTTGGTACTCATGGTGGAAATGTCGGCGCCCAACGCTTCCATAGCACCACCCATACCCACATAGCGTGCCGTACCATTCAAATCCTCGGTGGCTAACTGTGTCCCGATGTAGGTGTCAAGATTGACATTATCCTGTGCTTGAGCCTGCATGGCCCCAAGGGTCATCAAACCCAGTAAATACATTTTCTTCATTGTCATAGTTGTGTTATTCAATATACTATATTGCATCGTTCTTATTTGCGTCCGCCGAAGTTACGTCCGCCTGTAGCTGAACGGCCACCGCCAAAGGAGCCGCCACCGCCACCACCACTGCGGCCTCCGCCGAATGACGAGCCTGACGAGCCAGAGGAGCGCGAACCGCCAAAGGAAGACGAGTTGTAGCCGCGGTTGGAGTTGTTGGAGTACGTCCGCGACGAGTTGTCCCGATAACCGCCATAATTATTGCCACTTAAAGGACGGCGATGGTTGACTGGCCGACCGGTGCTGCGGTGATGTACCACTGCGCCGCCATACCAACGCGGACCATACCACCCGTAATACCAGGGACGATAGTAGCCATAGCCATAATACCATGGTGAATACCAGCCATAATATCTGCTATAATACCATGGATCGTTCCAGTACCAAGGGTCGTTCCAGTACCAGCTACTGTAATACCACGGCGACGCCCAGCGACCGTCACGATAGCCGTCCCAATAAGCCTCGCTGGGCGTGTAGTCGTCAAAGCGACTCATCTTGCGGGTCAGTTGGAAATCGGCATTTTCTGTCTCTGAATAGGTAGAGTCAGGATAGACACCCCTTACAGCCGAGAAGTCGATGATGTCGTTACCCGTCGAGTCTATTGGCGTCACAGTCGTCCAGGAACGGCGGTTATAGTCGTCAACACTCCTTGAGCTGCCGGCATAGTAGGTGTTTTGGGGCATACCGTATGACTCGGCTTCCAGAGCCACATTCTTCTTCGACGGAACGAAGTACATATCGTCGTCCTGTGCCATCATGGTCAATGGCAAGGCCGAAATAACTGTCATTAGGAATAGCTTTTTCATCTTCATTTCTCTTCAATTGATTGATTCACGATGCAAAAATAACACTAATTGCTGTGCAAAAGTAGGGAAAAACCCTAAGAAAAGATAGGTTTTTCCCTATTTTTTGTATTTTTGCACCGATTATTTAACATCTCTATGAAATACTACGAAGTAAGATTTACCATTACCCCCTACTCTGCCGATGCTGCAGACATCCTCTCCGCCATGGCTGGTGAAGCCGGTTTTGAGTCTTTTGAATCCACGTCTGACGGTCTGTCAGGCTACGTACAGCAGCAGTTGTTTGACCAGTCCCTGTTGGATGCTGCCATTGAGGCTTTTCCCTTTGAAGGCACCCATATTATATATAAGGTAGAAGAAGCCGAAAACCGCGACTGGAATGAGCAGTGGGAGCAGGAGGGATTTGCACCGATTATCGTTGAAAGCGAAGCCAAAGGTAGTACTGAGAAGAAGACAATGGTCATCCACGACGGCAGACACATGCCGGACACCATAGTGCCCGCCGACCTCACCGTCGAGATTGACGCTCACCTGGCCTTTGGCACTGGTACCCACGAGACGACGCGCATGATTTGCAGCACATTGCTCGGCTTGGCAATGAACGGCAGGCAGGTTCTTGACTGCGGTTGCGGCACAGGCATCCTCGGCATTTGCGCCTTGAAACTTGGCGCAGCATCCTGTACAGCCTACGACATCGACGAATGGAGCGTCGACAACACCCGCCATAATGCCGTTATCAACCACACCGACGACCGCATGTCCGTCATGCATGGCGACGCGACGCTGCTCGACAAGTTGTCTCCCCGCTTCGACTTGGTGACGGCCAACATTAACCGCAACATACTGTTGCAAGACATGCCGCGCTTTGTCAGTGTCATGGTTCCCAAGGGGATACTCATCCTCAGCGGTTTCTATCAAAGTGACTGTGACTTGCTCACGGAAAAAGCAAAGACCTTAGGACTGACCCTTCAGGAGTGTCGCCATGACGGAGACTGGGCGTGCATGTGCTTTGCATGGCAAGTACCTAGTGAAGAGTAATTAGTGGTGAATGTAAAATTTTCAATTTTCAATTTTCAATTTTCAATTATTATTCGTACCTTTGCAGCCGATTTACGTAAATTAGACAATCATGCCAGAAATATCAGTACGCGGACTGGAGATGCCCGAGTCGCCAATCAGAAAACTCGCTCCACTGGCCGCAGCAGCCAAGAAAAGGGGTACCAAAGTGTATCACCTGAATATCGGTCAGCCCGATCTGCCCACACCGCAGGTGGGACTGGATGCCTTGAAGCAGGTAGACCGCAAGATTTTAGAGTATTCACCATCGCAAGGCTATCTGAGCTATCGTGAAAAGCTGGTAGACTATTACGCAAAATACAATATCAACGTTACTGCTGACGACATTATCATCACCTCCGGAGGCAGTGAGGCTGTGCTGTTTGCATTCCTCTCCTGTCTGAACCCGGGTGACGAAATCATCGTCCCTGAACCGGCATACGCCAACTATATGGCCTTTGCCATCTCAGCAGGTGCCAAAATCCGCACCATCGCCACAACCATTGACGAGGGATTCTCGCTGCCCAAGGTCGAGAAGTTCGAGGAACTCATCAACGACCGCACGCGGGCTATCATGATCTGCAATCCCAACAACCCTACCGGCTACCTGTACACACGCCGCGAGATGAACCAGATACGTGACCTTGTGAAGAAATACGACCTGTACCTCTTCTCGGACGAGGTGTACCGCGAATACATCTATACCGGTTCACCCTATATCTCCGCCTGCCATCTGGAAGGCATTGAGCAGAATGTCATCCTGATTGACTCCGTGTCAAAGCGCTATTCAGAGTGCGGCATTCGCATTGGTGCCCTGATTACCAAGAATGCCGAAGTGCGCAAGGCTGTCATGAAGTTCTGCCAGGCACGCCTCTCACCGCCGCTTATCGGTCAGATTGTCGCCGAGGCTTCATTGGATGCCCCTGAGGATTATCTGCGCGATGTCTATGACGAATATGTTGAGCGCCGCAAATGCCTGATAGACGGTCTGAACCGCATCCCGGGTGTCTACTCGCCCATTCCCATGGGGGCCTTCTATACGGTTGCCAAGCTGCCTGTTGACGATGCGGAGAAGTTCTGCCGCTGGTGTCTTGCCGAGTTTGAATACGAGGGCGAGACCGTCATGATGGCTCCCGCTGCAGGTTTCTACACCACCCCGGGGGCAGGCGTCAACCAGGTGCGCATCGCCTACGTGTTGAAGAAGAAGGATCTGGAGCGTGCTCTCTTCGTTCTACGAAAAGCCTTGGAAGCTTACCCCGGCAGAATTGACGAGAAGTAACCTGTATGAACCTGCCATTATTTGTAGCGCGTAAGATTTACGGTTCTGACAGCGACCGCCGCGAGGTGAGCCGCCCGGCTATCCGTATTGCCACCATTGGTGTCGCTATAGGTTTGGCAGTCATGATTATCACCGTCAGCGTCGTCTTCGGCTTCAAGCATTCCATCCGCGACAAGGTGGCTGGCTTCGGCAGTCACATCCAGGTTATGAACTTCTCTTCCGTAGAGGACACCACGCCTTACCCCGTCAGCATCAGCGACTCGCTGATGAACGTGATGCGCAACATTCCGGGTGTACGCCATGTGGAACGTTACAGCAGCACACAAGGTATACTGAAGACCGATGCCGACTTCCTTGGCGTTATCTTCAAGGGCATCGGTGAGCACTATGACCTCAGTTTCCTGAAAGAGAATCTGGTAGAAGGCGAGATGCCCCACTTCTCGGACACCAAGGCCAGCAACCAGCTGCTCATATCGCGCATGATGGCAGACAAGCTGAACCTGAAGACAGGCGACCGCGTATTTGCCTATTTCCTGGGAAACGACGATGTGCATGCCAGAAGATTCACCATCAAAGGCATCTATCAGACCAATATGACGCAGTTCGACCAGACCGTCTGCTTCACCGACTTCCCCGTACCCGTCAAACTGAACGGATGGGAGAAGGACCAGTGCTCAGGCGCTGAGGTGCTTGTGAATGACTTTGACCGCATCAACGAAACCGCCGTCTATTTTGTCAAGAACGTCAACCGCACAGTAGATCAATACGGCGAGATTATAACGTCGCAGACCATACAGGAGGCCTATCCGCACATCTTCTCATGGCTGTCACTACTCGACATTAATGTGTGGATTATCCTGGTGCTGATGGTGTGCGTGGCTGGTTTCACCATGATTAGCGGACTGCTCATCATCATCCTTGAACGCACCCAGATGATTGGTATCCTGAAGGCCTTAGGCATGCGCAACAAAACCATCCGCCATACCTTCCTCTGGTTTGCCGCCTTCATCATCGGACGCGGACTGCTGCTGGGCGATGTCATAGGAATCGGTATCGTCATCCTGCAACAGCAGTTCGGAATCGTTCACCTCGACCCCGCCAGTTACTATGTGGAGACGGCACCCGTCGAGTTGAACATCCCTGTCATCATTGCACTCAACATCGCCACACTTCTTATTTCCGTCTTTGTGCTCATAGCTCCCAGCTTCCTGATTTCGCACATCCACCCCGCACGCTCCATGCGCTACGAGTAAATAAGAAGAAAAACATGGGGAAACCTTTTGCGGTTTATTTTTTAATTATTACCTTTGCAGAATTGAAAATCTAAGCATCATTTTTTAAATAACTGACTATGGAAAGAACTTGGAGATGGTTTGGCAAGAAAGACAAGATTACGCTTGCCATGTTAAGACAAATCGGTGTCGAGGGCATCGTCACAGCCCTTCACGACGTACCTTTAGGCGAGGTCTGGACAAGAGAGCGTATCCGCGAACTGCGCGAGTATATCGAGAGTTTCGGCATGCGCTGGAGTGTCGTTGAGTCGTTGCCTGTTGTAGAGATCATCAAATACGGCGGTCCCGACCGCGACCAGCAGATAGAAGTCTACAAGGAGTCGCTGCGCAACCTCTCCGCCGAGGGCATCCACTGCATTTGCTACAACTTCATGCCCGTGCTGGACTGGGCTCGTACCGACCTGTTCCACAACAACCCCAACGGCGCTACCAACCTCTACTTCAACTATGCCGAGTTTGCCTACTTCGACATCTATATCCTGAAGCGCGAGGGCGCACGCCAGGAGTGGGCCAACTTCCAGTTCCCCGCAGGTGTCGGTGAAGGCCGAAACGTCTTAGCCGAGTGCGACGAGCTGGCAAAGACCATGACACCCGAGAAAGACCACAAGCTCGTTGAAAACATCGTCATCAAGACGCAGGGCTTCGTCTCAGGCAATTTCAGCGAGAACGACGAGGCTCCCGTACAGAAGTTCCGCGAGTTCCTGGACCTCTATAAGGGCATAGACAAGGCTCAGCTGCGTGCCAACATGAAGTACTTCCTCGAGGCCATCATGCCCGTTTGCGAAGAGTGCAACATGAACATGTGCGTACATCCCGACGACCCCCCCATCGAGATTCTCGGCCTGCCGCGCATCGTCCGCACAGAAGAGGACATCCAGTGGTTCCTCGATGCCGTACCCAACAAGCACAACGGACTCACCTTCTGTGCAGGTTCGCTGTCGGCAGGAGCCTACAACAACGTCGTCGAGCTGGCCAGGAAGTTTGCTTCGCGCACCCACTTCGTCCACCTGCGCTCGTGCCACATCTTCCCCAACGGCGACTTCACCGAAGCCAGCCATCTGGGCGGACGTGCCGACCTCATTGAACTGGCCCGCATCTTCGAGAAAGAGAATCCAAACTTGCCCATGCGTGTTGACCACGGCATGACGTTCACCGACGAGCCCGGTGGCATCCTCGACGAGTCAAGCCACGGCCATAATGCCGGCTACACCCTCCTGGGCCGCATGTTCGCCCTCGGACAGGTGCAGGGCATCCTCGCTACCGTCGACCGCGAACTTGGCATCGAATACAAACAGCCTGGATTCTTTGATTAAGAGTTAAAGAGTTCGCAAATTGAAAATTCGCTAAAAAGAAGGGGTGAGGGCAACGGTGTGCCTCACCCCTCTTTGTGCGTTTATGCGACTTGGTAGAAGTTTTACTGTTTGCGTTTTTTCTTAAGCTCCAGCTTGGGAATCTTAATGATTTGTCCCTCTTTAAGGGTTGGTCTTGAAGGCAGATCGTTATAGACTTCCACATAGCACTCCATGTCGGGACCGAGGTTGGCTTTGCAGATGCTGTAGAAGGTCTGGCCTGCCTGCACTTTCACTTCGTGGTCTAAGCCGACAATGCGATAGGCTCCAAGACGGACACGGGCATCCTTTGCTGCATACTTGTCGGCAATGGCAGCAGTCTGGGCTGCTTTCTTTTCCTCAGCCTTGGCCTTTGCCTTGGCAGCTTTAGCAGCTTGTTGCTTGGCCTTTTCTTCAGCTTCTTGCTTAGCTTTTGCAGCGGCCTCTTGCTTGGCCTTTTCTTCAGCTTCTTGTTTGGCCTTCTCTTCTGCTTCTTGCTTGGCGGAATTTATCTTGGATTCTGCGTCCTTCTTGACTGCCTGTAAATCCACGGTATCTCTGACAACAATGGTATCGGGTACTACGTCAGGAAGTGGTTTGTTACTACCATAATAGTAACCGATATAAGCTGATGCGGCCATCAAGGCCAGGACCAGCAAGCATTTAAGAATAGACGGCCAAATGGATTTTTTCTTCTTGTTTTCCATCTCTTCTTCTTTTGGTTCTTCGTGTGTTTGTTTATGGAAAGCCGGCATTATAGGAGGCTGTACCACAGCAGGCTCCTCAGCCGGTTTTGGTTGTTCTGCGACGGGTTCCTCTGCAACGGGTTCCTCTGCGACGGATTCTTCCACAACAGGTTCTTCTGCGACAGGTTCTTCCACGACAGGTTCCTCAGCGACGGGCTCTTGCTGTTCGGAAACTGGAGGCTCTGGTTCTTTCATATCCTCAAATTCCACGCCTTCGTTGAGCATGACTGTCTCGAAATGTGAGAAAGGTTTGTTCACCAGTTCCTTCATGGTGGCATCTGGTGTAAACGTCACCTTGGAGTGTCCGTCGATGACGACACGCTCGCCTGTTCGCACACTGACACTCTCACGCGCTTCAACATCAATAATCTTGAACGTTCCGAGTCCTTTGACTTTGACTGGCTCTCCCTGGCTCAAACGTTCAAGGATAATGGCAAACATCTCATTGACAAACTGACTGGCAGTTTGTGACTCGACATGATTCTTCTCAACCAGGATTTTGGCTATTTCCTGTATCGTGATTTTTCCCATAGCTATTTCTCACCTCCTTTCAGTTGCGCCTTCCACGTCTGATTCGGTTTAAAGTTGAGCACCAACTTGGGAGGTACCAGCATACGCTGACCCGTTGCGGGATTGACAATCACCCTTTCCAGCTTTTTCTTCGTCTCGAAGACGCCGAAGTTTGGAACGAGCACGGCATTGTCTTCCAGGAATGCATCGCCCATAGCATTAATCACGTTGTTTACCAGCGTCTGGGTATTCTTGGTAGAATAGCCCATACGTTCTGCCAGTTCTGCAATAAATTCCTTATTATTCATATTGTTGTAGCGTATAAGTCAAATTCTTCTGCATCAGTAACACGAACATCATAGAACTGCCCCACTGTCAGCCCCTCGGTTACGGGAATGAGCACTTCAGGATCTACTTCAGGAGAGCTGAACTCCGAACGTCCGACATACCAGTCACCTTCCAGGCGGTCGATAACCACACGCAGTGTCTGCCCGACCTTGGCGGCCTCCATCTCAGCGCTGATTTGCTGCTGGATGCGCATCAGCTTGTCCAGTCGTGCCTGCTTGACGTCTTGCGGAACGTCATCCTCATAGTGTTCGGCACTATAGGTGCCTTCCTCTTCGGAATAGGCAAAGGCTCCCATCCGCTCAAAGCGCGCCCACTTGGTAAAGGCGATGAGCTGTCTGAAGTCGTCGTCGGTCTCGCCGGGGAAGCCCACCATCAGGGTGGTACGCAGGCAGATGCCGGGAACTTCACGACGGATGCGCTCCACAAGGTCATAGGTCTCCTGACTGGTGACATGACGGTGCATGCGTGACAGCATATTGTCGCTGATGTGCTGCAGGGCTATGTCAAGGTACTTGCAGACGTTCTTACGTTCACGGATGACTGTCAGCAGTTCCCACGGGAAATGCGTGGGATAGGCATAGTGCAGACGTATCCACTCCACGCCCTTGATGTCTGCCATCTGATCAGTCAGCTCAGCGATGTGCTGCTTGCCGTCGATGTCAATGCCATAGTAAGTCAGCTCCTGTGCAATGACCTGAAACTCCCTGACGCCCTGACTGACCAGCCAGCGTACCTCGTCGAGAATATCCTGCATCGGACGGCTCTGATGGCGGCCTGTTATCAGCGGTATGGCGCAATAGGCACAATGGCGGTCACAGCCCTCGCTGATTTTGATATAGGCATAATGCCGTGGCGTCGTGATGTGGCGGTGGGGGGCTGAAGGGGCCGGAGTTTCCGGATTTTCCGGAGTTTCCGGATTATCCAGATCCTTCAGCAGCTGGCGGTAGTTGAACTTGCCGTACCAGCCGTCAACTTCCGGAATCTCAGCCTCCAGGTCAGCCAGATAACGCTCTGACAGACAGCCCATGACATAGAGCCGTTCAATGCGTCCTTCGGTCTTGGCCTGGGCAAACTCCAGGATGGTGTTGATGCTCTCCTCCTTGGCATCGGCAATGAAGCCGCAGGTGTTGATGACGACTATCTCACCCTGAGGGTCTTCGCTGTCATGCGTACACCGATAGCCATTGGCCTCCATCAGACCCATGAGCATCTCGCTGTCAACGAGATTCTTTGAGCATCCGAGTGATATGAAATCTATCGTCTTCAAAATACTGAGTCTTTACAGCGGAAAGATGACGCTATGACATTTTAAACAATGAGTCCACAAACTGAGTCTTATTGAAAAGCTGCAGGTCCTGCATGCCCTCGCCGAGACCAATGTACTTCACAGGCACTTTCAGCTGGTCGCTGATGCCGATGACGACACCGCCCTTGGCAGTACCGTCGAGCTTGGTGATGGCCAGCGATGTTATCTGCGTTACGGCGGCAAACTGCCGGGCCTGCTCAAAGGCGTTCTGGCCAGTAGAGCCGTCCAACACCAACAGCACCTCGTCGGGAGCCTCGGGCAGCACCTTCTTCATCACGTCCTTGATTTTCTTCAACTCATTCATCAAGCCTACCTTGTTATGCAGTCGGCCTGCGGTATCAATGAGCACCACGTCAGCACCATTGGCCTTGGCACTCTGCAGCGTGTCAAAGGCAACGGAAGCTGGGTCGCTGCCCATCTGCTGCTTGACAACGGGTACGCCTACGCGCTCGCCCCAGATGCACAACTGCTCGACGGCAGCAGCACGGAAGGTGTCAGCAGCACCCAAATAGACCTTCTTGCCAGCCTGTTTGAACTGCCAGGCCAACTTACCGATGGTAGTGGTCTTCCCTACGCCATTGACGCCGACAACAAGGATAACGTAGGGCTTATGGTCGCCGGGGAGTTCCCAGTTATCGTTGTCCTCACTATTGTTCTCTGCCAACAGCGAGGCGATCTCGTCACGCAGGATGGCATTCAGCTCGCTTGTGCTGACATATTTGTCACGAGCCACGCGCTCCTCAATACGCTCAATAATCTTGAGCGTGGTCTCGACACCGACATCCGAGGTAATCAGCACCTCCTCCAGGTTGTCGAGCACATCGTCATCCACCTTCGACTTACCGGCAACGGCACGTGCCAGTTTGTCGAACACACTGGTCTTGGTCTTTTCCAAACCCTTGTCCAGCGTTTCCTTCTTTTCCTTATTAAAAAAACCGAAAATACCCATCTTGTAATCCTTTTATTAATTGCTTCCCTCCATCTTACATGGATTGCCGTCCGTGCGATACTTCTTCAGCAACGGAATTTCCTGACAGAGCGCCTCAGCCAACCGGCTGGCGACTTCGTGCGCACCATATATATTATAATGTGTATTATCCTTCCGACCGCCAGGCACACCGGGATGTTCATCGGGCATATACCACATGTGCAGTTTCTTCGAGCCTTCAACACCCAACGACTGCTCGAGGTCGTGGGTGATGCGATTCGCATCCACAAAGTGGCAATGCATGCGACGGGCTACGTCACGCGGGGCCACGGCATAGAGTCCGTGGGTATCGACCAGCGTGTCGCCCTCCACCATCTTCACGCCGTCCTTGAAGGTCGTGTTGCGCAAGGCCTCATCGTCGGCATTAGCAGGTGCTGCCACCATGAAATTACGGCGTACCACACAGTTCATCAGAACGGGAATGCCTCCTTTCTCACGCGTCTCGCGCACAAACTTGGCCAGGTTGTAGTCAAAAGTCGAGCCCGGGTCTGTATGGCGGTCGGGCTGCGCTTTCTCGTCGTTGTGGCCAAACTGGATGATGACATAGTCGCCGGGCTTCAGCAGCTCAAGCACTTTGTTCCAGCGGCCTTCGTCAATGAAGCTCTTGGACGAGCGGCCGTTGACAGCATGGTTGTCGACCCGGATAAAATCCTCGTTGAAATAACACTGCAGGGCCATGCCCCACCCGCGCTCCGGCGAGCCTTTGGAAAGGTCCTTCTTGGCGGCGGTAGAGTCGCCGATAATAAAGATGGTCGTCACCTTGTCCTGTGTCATGGATGTCAGCACAAACAGTGCAAGGGCAGCAAGCATCAGCTTCTTAATCATCATCTCGTAATTGGTTTATTCACTTGTTTCTTACTTCTTCTATCAGTTCCTCAGGAGTCAGCAGTTGCTGTTCGCCGGTCAGCATGTTCTTCAGCGTCAGCCGGCCGGCCTGAATCTCATTCTCGCCAGCCAGCGCAACAAAGGGTATCTGCTTGGCATTGGCGTAGGACATCTGCTTCTTCATCTTGGCAGCATCAGGGAAGAGTTCCGTACGGATGCCTGCCTCGCGGGCCTTGGCGACTACAGGCATACAGTATGCCGTCTCGCGCTCACCGAAATTAATGAACAACAGCCGGGTACCCGTGGTGGCATCCTTGGGATAACAGTCAAGCTGATTGAGCACGTCGTAGATGCGGTCGACACCGAAGGAGATGCCCACGCCGGAAATGCCTGGCATACCGAAGATACCCGTCAGGTTGTCGTAGCGTCCGCCACCCGTGATAGAACCAATCTGCACGTCAAGCGCCTTGACCTCGAAGATGGCACCAGTATAGTAGTTCAGTCCGCGTGCCAGCGTCAGGTCCAACTGCAGCTCATTGTGAAGCATCGGCTGGCTTGCCGTGGTGCCATCGCCACTGACAGAACCGAGAGCGCCGAGAATGAAACGGAGTTCCTCGACGCCGCGAAGGCCCGTCTCGCTGTCCTTCAACACGTCAGCTATGACGGTGAGCTTCTCATCATTGGTACCTGACAGCGTGATGATGGGCTGCAGCTTTTGGATTTGCTCCTCGCTGAGTCCGTCGCCACGCAGTTCCTGGTTGACGTTGTCGAGACCGATTTTGTCGAGTTTGTCAATGGCGACGGTGATATCCACAATCTTGTCAGCAGCGCCGATGACTTCGGCGATACCTGTCAATATTTTACGGTTGTTGATTTTTATCTGGACGCGTACGCCAAAGCGCTGGAACACGGTGTCTACGATTTGCATCAGCTCTACCTCGTTGAGCAGCGAGTCTGAACCGACGATGTCGCCGTCAAACTGCCAGAACTCGCGATAGCGGCCTTTCTGGGGACGGTCGGCACGCCATACCGGCTGCATCTGGTAACGCTTGAAAGGCAACTGCAGTTCCTCGCGATGCATCACCACGTAGCGGGCAAAGGGTACTGTCAGGTCGTAGCGCAGACCTTTCTCACACATCTTGGCTGCCAGGTGCAGGGAATTGCGCTCCAGAAGTTCCTGGTCACTCACCTTGGTGAGACAGTCACCGCTGTTAAGCACTTTGAAGAGCAGTTTGTCACCCTCTTCGCCGTATTTACCCATCAGCGTCTGGAGTGTTTCCATGGCAGGGGTTTCAATCTGCTGGAAACCGTAGAGCTGATACACCTCGCGGATGGTGTCGAAAATGTAGTTGCGCCTGGCCATCTCTGCAGGGCCGAAGTCGCGTGTCCCCTTGGGAATACTTGGTTTCTGTGCCATTTATTTACGGATAATGGTTTGTGCCCTGTCAGGGCCAATGCTGATAATCTTAATAGGTGTCTCAAGCTCCTTCTCCAGGAACTTGATATAATTGCTGAAAGCCTCAGGGAACTGATCTTCGGAAGTGAACTGCGTCATATCGGTCTGCCAGCCGGGAAGCTCTTCATAAATGGGTTCAATCCCCTTCTCGATGTCGTAGGGGAAGTCGCGTGTCTCAACACCGTTCACTTTGTAGGCGGTGCAGGCTTTGATGGCGGGGAAACCGTCAAGCACGTCGCTCTTCATCATGATGAGCTGGGTGACACCATTGACCATGATGGAGTAACGGAGGGCTACGAGGTCTATCCAGCCGCAACGGCGCTCGCGGCCTGTCACGGCACCATACTCATGTCCCAGGTCACGGATTGTCTTGCCAGTCTCGTCGAACAGCTCCGTGGGGAAAGGACCGGCGCCGACGCGAGTGCAGTATGCCTTCATAATGCCATAAACTTCGCCAATCTTGTTGGGACCGATGCCTAAGCCCGTGCAGGCTCCGGCACAGATGGTGTTAGAAGAGGTGACGAAAGGATAGCTGCCGAAGTCGACATCGAGCATCGTCCCCTGGGCTCCTTCGCAGAGAATGCTCTTGCCCGAGCGCAGCACACTGTTAATCTCATGCTCAGAATCCACCAGATGGAACTGGCGCAGGTATTCAATGCCTTTCAGCCACTTCTGCTCTACCTCGTCGATGTTGTATTCATAGCCCAGCGACTTGAGAATGGCCTCGTGACGCGCCTTATGGGCAGCATACTTCTCCTCAAAACCATCCAGAATGTCGCCAACGCGCAAACCGTTACGGCTCACCTTGTCAGTATAAGTCGGACCGATGCCCTTACCGGTCGTGCCTACCTTGTCCTTGCCCTTCTGTGCCTCGTAGGCTGCATCGAGCACGCGGTGTGTCGGCATGATGAGGTGCGCCTTCTTCGAGATGTGCAGACGCTCCTTCAATGCGTGACCGCTGGCTTCCAGCGACTGGGCTTCCTCCATGAACAAGTCAGGAGCCAGCACGACGCCATTGCCAATGATATTCACTTTACCACCCTGAAAAATACCAGAAGGAATGGAGCGCAGCACATACTTCTGGCCTTCAAACTCCAGGGTATGACCTGCATTGGGACCGCCCTGGAAGCGGGCTATCACATCATACTGGGGGGTCAGCACGTCGACCACCTTTCCTTTTCCTTCATCGCCCCACTGCAAACCCAGCAGGACATCTACTTTACCTTGATTCATTGTTTTTTGTCGTTTATTTTTGTATTTGTTTGTTTTCTTTTTGATGCTCTCTTCGTTATCTTGGCTTGGCACGAACTGCAAATGCCATAGACATAGAGCGAGAAACCGTCCTTATGGAAGCGTTTCAAACGAAGCGAGTCTATGGCATCGGAAATCGTTGGCGACTTGAATTCGGTGACCTTGCCACAGAACGTGCAAACCTGATGACTGTGGCTGTTATTGTCATAACAAGCCTCGTATTTCGTGTGATACTGAAAGCGATGGCGCACGACCAAACGCAACTCCATGAACAATTTTAGGGTATTATACAGCGTTGCCCTGCTGACTGGAAACCTCAGCTCGCCGCTCAGTTTGTCGCCCAACTCCTCAAGCGTGAAATGACCTTCTATGCTATAAACGGCATCGAGGATGGCAAAGCGCTCAGGAGTCTTACGAAGTCGGTTCTGTTCCAGGTAGCTGGACAGTATTGTATTGACTGTTTCCTTGATGTTTTCTTTCATTTTATGGGGCAACACTCGTTAAAACCGCACAAAATTACAACTTTTTCTTCAGAAACAGGCAATAATTATTTAAAAAAGTTCTAAATTGATGCTTTTCATGGCACTTTTTGCCAAACGCTCGTACACTACGCCCAGTTCAGCGAAGCGAATAACGCTTTGCATGGCGGCTTTTCTGACAGACATGAACGGGCCTTGGATAGCAGCCAGCAACTGGTCGAGATATTCATTAATGCCCCGCTCGTTGGGTTCCTGGCCGTTCATGAACAGGCGGGTCAACACATGGAATCCGCACAACTGATAATACTCCTGTTCAGAGGCTATCCACTGGTAAGCTTTTTCGGCAGCATAAGGCAAGTGTTGCCACAGGTTAAAAGCCACTTGTTCGGCCATTTCCTGGGAAGGAATCTGCTCCATCCAGATGTCGCACACCTCTGGCAGCATCCTGTCCGGTGGCATGAGCATCGTCGCTAAAATCTTGCATTCCCGTACATTCTCCTTCCAAAGTTCAATGGATAGTTCATACTGTGAGTCTTCGTCTGCTGGCCGGATTTCGTCTGCCATCTCACGCAGCCTCGGCAGCGTCGCCCCCCAATTGAGTTTGTAGTCTACGCCCTTGTCACGCATAGACTGAGCAACAGCCCCATCCATCATCTGCCGAAACGACTGTTTGATTTCCTTTACCCTCTCGTAAACACCATTCATGCCTTCAATTCTTAAACAAGGGTTCCATATTCAGTGCTGTAGCGCAGCATTTGGTGGGCATAGCTCTCCGCATAGTTCACCTGAATGTCGGCAATCTGTCCTTCATCATCCATGATGGGCAGCAGCTGAGGATTGATAAAGCCCTTATATGGAGCAAGGTTCAACTTCTCATAACGCTCCAACACCTCCTGATGCAACACGGGGTCTACTTGGACCGCATAACGCTCTACCAGCTGGCGGGCAGCCTCGAAGTCACCCTCACTCTTGATACGCTGCACCTCGGCAAGCAGACGTGCAAACAGTCCTCGCAGCGCTTCGTAGTCAGTAATGCGAATGTATGTTTTGCCTTCACGCCGCTCCAGTCGGATGACATCTCCCTGCTCAAAGCACCAGTGAGCGATAAGGGCACGGTTGCGCATGTGCGCTTCCTCAATCTGAGCCCCGGGCCGGATGCGGATAAGCTGCGTCATCAGACCATTCATGATGTAGGTGTAGTATTGTGACTGATACGCTTCGGCATCAGGCAGCAGTCCTAATTCTACCAGTTTAGGATCTGCGATATAATAGAGGCCAAACAGGTCGGCGCGGGCTTCTTCGATGGTATTGCCATAAGCCTTCAGCGCGTCAGGGTCAACCCCTGGCAACAATTGCCCGCTGCCATGTCCAAGACATTCGTGAAGGTCAGTATGCAGGTCATCACAGGCATCTCCATATTTCTCTATCAATGAGAGCGTTGCCGCATCAATCACAAACTCTTCCTTGAAGCCGTTTCCATGGGATGCCTTGTTGTAAGCATCCGTGATATTTGAGATGGTAATGCTCTTCGAACCGTGCTGTGCACGAATCCAGTCAGCATTGGGCAGGTTGATACCGATGGCCGTAGAGGGATACTCCTCGCCGCCCAACATGGCAGCACAAATGGCATTGGCCGTCACACCCTTCACCTGAGGTTTGCGGAAACGCGGATCTACGGGTGAATGGTCCTCAAACCATTGGGCATTGCTGCTGATGGCCTGTGTCCGTTTGGTGGCCTCCAGGTCCTTATACTCGACGATGCCTTCCCACGAACCTTTCAGTCCTAACGGGTCGCCGTACACCTCGATGAAACCGTTGACAAAGTCTATATGTCCCTCATGCTCACTCACCCACTCTATGCAGTAGTCGTTGAACACACGCAGGTCGCCCGTCTGGTAATAGTCGATGAGCAGTTCAATGACTTTCCTCTGGTGTTCGTTCTCTGCCACATCGCATGCTTTCTGTAACCAGTAGACAATATGTTTGATGGCATTGGCATAATGCCCGTTGGCCGACCACACCTTTTCACGAATGACTTCGCCGTCTTTGACCAGCGTGGTGTTCAATCCATAAGACACAGGACTGGGGTCGTCGCCAGCATTTGCTTTCTGCCGGGCATAATATGCTTCAGCTTCCTGTTGCGTCACACCTTCGTAGAAGTTGCAGGCAGAGGTGGTTATGAGGTCTTCCCCGTCGGCCTTGTTGACACGCTTGGGCAACACGTCAGGATGGAAGATGACGGGTATGAGTTCAGCGCAAAGGGCATCAACGGTTTCCCCAGAACGCAGGGGCAACCGCGTCGCCTCCACTTGGTGCAGCACTTGCCGAAAATAGTTTTCCGAGAATGCCGGCACAAACTTCTCGCACCCATAGTGATGGTGAATGCCATTGGAGAACCACACACGCTTCAGATACTCTTCCAAAGCACGAAACTCATCCGTATCGTGGTCTATGGTGTGGTCTGTATAGATGGTTTCCAGCACCTTGCGGATGCGGAGGTTATATTTTCCATATTGGTCGAAGGTGATGTCCCGACCATAAAGGGTGGCTTTGGAGAGATAATACACCAAAACCTTCTGACACAAAGATAATTGCTCAAATCCGTTCAACCGGTATCTGAGCAATTGAATGTCAGCAAAACGCTCGTCTGAATAGTTCATGATTAGCTTTTCTTTGCCGTCTTCTTGGAAGGTTTAGCGACTCTTTCCAAAGGATGCTGGGCTAACTGTTGCAAACGATACTCTCGCGGCGTCATGTTCATCTGTTTGTAGAAAGAGGCATAGAACGATTGCCTGTTGGCGAAACCTACCATGTCGCTCACTTCTTCCATACGTAAGCCCTGATACCTGCGGTCAACGAGGATAGCCATCGCCTCCTCGATACGGAACTTGTTGACAAATGACGTGTAGTTCATGTGAAAACGGACATTGACAACTGCAGAGATGTAACGCGTGTTCGTCCCCAGGTCCTCGGCTAACTTCTTGGCAGAATAGTTTTTGTCCTTGTACTTTTTCTCCATGACGATAACACGCAGGATCTTTTCCTTCATCTCGTCCATCATCTTAGGGCTCACAAGGGTCCGATAGACAGCCTCCTTCTGCTTCTTTTCAACAATATTGTACTTTGCCATAACCCTATAATGTATTTATGTTTGCAAATATACGAATTTTTTTCTACAAACGGACATTTTTTTACAAAAAAATAACAAAAAATAATTGTTGTGCCCCAAAACGGCCTTTTTTTGCTTATTAAAATGGCAAAAAACGATGTTCAAGACCACAAAGATCAGAGATCCTGCAGTTGTACGTGACGCATTTCATTCAGGTAGTTGATACGCATCTGAATGGCCTTAGGCCACTGACTACCATCCAGTTTGCTCATGTCAAGGTCTATCTTCCACTGCCCTTTCGCTTCAAGCCTGTCAATCATGGTACCCAGCGTCATGTTTGCCAGGTCTTCAGCAGGCATGAAACGGCTTTCTTCTCCTTTCTCGTCACTCGTCAGCTCTACCAGCATGTGCGCGTCAATGAGTTCATACAACAGATCGGTGACAAAGCGGATGGGGACAGCAGTTGCCTCACGAAGTTCCATGACAGAATAGGGACGTCCACCCTCAGCGAAGCGTCGGCAGATACGTCCCATCAGCATGCCGCAGAGCAGGATACGGTAGCGGTGACTGATTTCACCGGCATTGGCATCATAATCATAGTAGTCGAGGTTCTGGTTGGTATAGCATAGCTCTGCGCCGAAGAGGCAGATGGTCCACGATATCTGCATCCATAACATGAATAGCGGCAGGGCGGCAAACGAACCATAAATGGCATTGTAGCTTGACAGGAAAATCTGAGAATTAATATATACAAACTGCAGTCCCTGCATGGCGATACCAGCCAATATACCAGGCACGATGGCACTACTCACCCTCACCCGCGTATTGGGCATAAAGACATAAAGGGCAACGAACAGGCACGACATCAGCACATAGGGTATGAAGTCGATGAGCAGGCGCACGGCAGAACTCAGCATGATAAAGTCGTGCATCCGGTTGGCCACGGTAGCAAGGAAAATGCTCATACCCGACGTCAGGACAATCAATATGGGGAACAGGAAAAACATGGCCAGATAGTCGGTAAAGGTACGGAATACCGAGCGCGACTTCTTCACCTGCCATATCTCGTTGAACGTATCCTCAATATTACTCACCAGCATCAACACCGTGTAGAGCATAAACAGTAAGCCAATGCCTAAGAACACGCCGCTCTTGGTATGGACCAAATAGCTGTTCACAAAGCCAATAATGATGTCAGCGGCTTGGGGCTGTGACGAAAAGGCATCGCGAAACCACACCTCAATAAACTTATTATACCCGAACCCCCTTGCTATGGCAAAGACAACAGCGAGGATAGGTACTATGGCCAGCAGCGTGGAGTACGTCAGAGCCGACGCCTTGGTCATGACGCGCTTGGCAGTAAAGAAGCGAACGGCCAGCAGCACCTTTTTCAAGATGTCGACAGCCAACCGTGCAACAGGTGACTTGTCATCCGTTGCCATTCTCCATATATCCGTCTCAAAGAACCTGATTACCTGCCTCATTGTCCGTTATCTGTGGTCTGCATCTATCATCTTAAAAAAAAGAAAGCACTGCCCCTGTAAGCCGGGTTCTGTTCCGTTACATTGCTGAAACGGAGCCTGTCATTTATCTACTCCGCAAGTTACCCTACGGCTGAAGCATTCTACCCTCCATCGCAGCCAAAAGCTTCGGACGGACAGCCCTCAAGCGACGGTATACGCGAACTTGCAGCCTCCAGGCGGAACAGCACAACGGTCACCCGCTGCCTGGTGGTCTCTTACACCACCTTCTCACCCTTACCTCCACAAAAAGGAGGCGGTTATTTTCTTCTTCCGTATCCAGCTGTCACCAACTGCTGGCATTTTCACCAGTGGAGTGTCCTGCGCTGCCCGGACTTTCCTCCCGTCCTCCTATGAAGACCGGCGACAGACCGAGGCACTGCTTTCAGAGTGCAAAAGTACTACTTTTCGGTCATAAAACCAAATAATTCCGACTTTTATTCGTATATTTCGGAATTCTTTCGTACCTTTGCAGGTCAATAAGAAGAAACCGTAACACAAATAACAATGACAAAGAAACTGAAGAAGGTGCTCGTACTGGGTTCGGGTGCCTTGAAAATCGGACAGGCCGGCGAATTTGACTACAGTGGTTCGCAGGCTCTGAAAGCTTTGCGCGAGGAAGGCATCTCGAGCGTATTAGTAAACCCCAACATTGCTACCATCCAGACCTCGGAGGGTATCGCCGACAAAGTGTACTTCCAGCCGGTGACGACGCACTTTGTGAAGGAGATTATAAAGAAGGAGCGTCCTGACGGCATCCTGCTGGCCTTTGGTGGCCAGACGGCGCTGAACTGTGGTACAGAGCTGTACCAGACTGGCGTATTGAAGGAGTATGGCGTTGAAGTGCTGGGCACCAGCGTCGAGGCCATCATGAATACTGAAGACCGCGACCTCTTTGTGAAAAAGCTGGACGAGATTGCACTGAAGACACCCGTGAGCCACGCTGTCGAAAACATGGACGACGCGCTGAAGGCTGCCCGCGAGATTGGTTTCCCCATCATGATTCGCTCAGCCTACGCCTTAGGCGGTTTAGGCTCTGGTATCTGTCCTGACGAGAAGGCCTTCATAGAACTGGCAGAGAGTGCCTTCACCTTTGCTCCGCAGATTCTCGTCGAGGAGTCGCTGAAGGGTTGGAAGGAAATTGAGTTCGAGTGCATCCGCGATGCCAACGACCACTGCTTCACCGTTGCCTCGATGGAGAACTTCGACCCCTTAGGCATTCACACGGGCGAGTCTATCGTGGTGGCCCCGACGTGCTCCCTGACTGACGAGCAGGTCAAGATGCTGCAGGAAATCACCATCCGCTGTGTGCGCCATCTCAACATCGTCGGTGAGTGCAACATCCAGTTTGCTTTCAATGCCAAGACCAACGACTATCGCATCATCGAGATAAACGCCCGCTTGAGCCGTTCAAGCGCATTAGCCTCAAAGGCAACGGGTTATCCCCTCGCCTTTGTCGCAGCAAAGATAGCCCTTGGCTACACCCTCGACCAGATTGGCGAGATGGGAACGACAAGTTCGGCTTATGTGGCTCCAAGCCTCGACTACATGATTTGCAAGATTCCACGTTGGGATCTGACGAAGTTCGCTGGCGTGTCACGCCACATCGGCTCAAGCATGAAGTCGGTTGGCGAAATCATGTCTATCGGACGTCCTTTCGAGGAGATGATTCAGAAAGGTTTGCGCATGATTGGTCAAGGCATGCACGGCTTCGTGGGCAACGACCACACCAAGTTTGATGACTTGGAAGACGCTTTGGCCAACCCCACCGACCTGCGCATCTTTGCCATTGCCGAGGCATTGGAAGAAGGATACACCATCGACCACATCGAACAGCTGACGAAGATTGACAAGTGGTTCCTGGAGCGTCTGAAGCACATCGTCGACCTGAAGCACCAGTTGCAGACATACAACAGTCTGGAAGAACTGCCCACCTCTTTATTATTAGAGGTGAAGCAGTGCGGCTTCTCTGATTTCCAGATAGCCCGCTTCGTGCTGAAGCCCGAGGGCGGCAACATGGAGAAGGAGAACTTGCAGGTGCGCCAATACCGCAAGCAGAAGGGTATCCTGCCCAGCGTGAAGCGCATTCCTACGGTAGCTTCAGAGCACCCCGAACTGACCAACTACCTGTACTTCACCTACACCCACACACCAGCCTTTGCCAAGCCTGACGGTAAACCTTATACGCCTGCGCACGACATTTCTTATTATAAGAATGAGAAATCTGTTATCGTGCTCGGTTCTGGCGCTTACCGCATCGGCAGCAGCGTCGAGTTCGACTGGTGTTCCGTGAATGCCATCAATACCGCCCGCAAACTGGGTTATAAGAGTATCATGATCAACTACAACCCAGAGACCGTGTCAACCGACTATGACATGTGCGACCGTCTGTACTTTGACGAACTCAGTCTGGAGCGCGTGCTCGACGTCATCGACTTGGAACAGCCGCGTGGCGTCATCGTCTCCGTGGGTGGTCAGATTCCCAACAACCTGGCCATGAAACTGCACCGTCAGGGTGTGCCTGTCCTGGGTACCAGCCCCGTCAACATCGACCGTGCCGAGAACCGCGACAAGTTCAGTGCCATGCTCGACAAGTTAGGTATCGACCAGCCCGCATGGCGTGCACTGACATCGTTCGACGACATCAAGGAGTTTGTCAGCGAGGTAGGCTATCCCGTGTTAGTGCGTCCCTCATACGTGCTCAGTGGCGCTGCCATGAACGTGTGCTACGACGACGAGGAACTGCACCGC
>JAEEGH010010060.1_pt1 | contig 21822 bp, 22 predicted proteins | sample 9134181 | NCBI WGS metagenome assembly JAEEGH01 (sample SAMN16246544, study PRJNA631951) | gut metagenome | biome: gut microbiome; feature: rumen; material: DP-attached | host: Bos | place: Iran: Karaj | collected 2018-10
AGTGCTGATCTGGAGAAGTATGCCAAGAGCAAGTATGGCGACAAGTGGCTCGATGCTGCCATGAACATCAGGCAGGGACTGACGCTCGACAAGAACGAGAGTCTGACCTATCAGCAGGTGATAGAGGCGCCCGGCAAGACCAAGGAGCAGTTGTACATAGCCATGAACTACTGGACCACGGCTACCTTCAAGGACAAGCAGGCCATTACCCTGAACGACAAGGACGCGGGCTGCATCATCATCTCATCGACGATGCCTGGCATTGCCGACCATACGGGTACGCTGACCCGCTATGTGGTGAGCATCACAAGAAACACACCTGCGCCAAGGCGCTCATCATGACCCATGCCTATTCAAATGCTATTCTGGACAAAATTGAGGAGGCCTTGAAAAACGGTATCGTGGGCAACGAAGATGATGACTGGTAAGGCTTTGGTAAAGGATTTCGACCTATTTTTGAATTTAACATGAAAGCAATCAGTACAAAGGCTGCACCAGCCGCCATCGGCCCGTATAGCCAGGCCATCAGAGTGGGTAATCTCATCTATACCTCTGGACAGATACCTATCGACCCTGCAACCGGTAGTTTTGTTGAGGGTGGCATCAAAGAGCAGACCCGTCAGTCGCTGACCAACGTAAAGGCTATTCTGCAGGAAGCTGGCTTGACGATGGCCAATGTGGTCAAGACAACAGTATTCATGGCCGACATGAATGACTTTGCTGACATGAACGCCGTCTATGCCGAGTTCTTCTCGGAACCCTATCCCGCTCGCTCTGCCGTAGCCGTCAAGACTCTTCCCAAGGGCGCACTGGTAGAGATAGAGGTCGTGGCTGAGGTATAAAAAGAAGATGAGCAGAAACTCGTGAGGCTATTTTAGCTCTTTTACTTTTTTTCTTTCCACTTCTCGTACTGGTCGAATAGCATTGCGGGGCTTTTGCTGTACCAGCTGTAGCCGTTGCGACGCTCTTCGCTGATGTCCTCTAGGCGACGCCGAGGCTGCCCGTCGCGGTCGCAGAAGAACGGAAGGCCCTCCTGCAGGTCGTAGAAGCGGGCCCACAGCGGCGGGTCGCCCTCCAGCTGGTGGGCTGCGAACCATTTCATGGCGCCGTTGACGGCACGGACGATGCGCTCGTCGGGCTTCGAGAACTGCATCAGCAGGAACGTGATTTCGGCACTCTCTGCTGTGCAGAACGACGGCAACTCATAGGCACGGGCTTTGGCAGGTTTCAACGTAACAGCATCGTGCTGCTGGCACCAGACGGTGGGTTCACCGTCGACCACAATCTGTGTGGCAAGGATACAGTCGATGCCCTTGTCGAAGGCCTTGGCTGTCTGCTGGCGCATGTCGCTATCGACCAAATCTCCATCGTAAGGAGCACGATTCTTCATGACATCGCGAAATATCTTGAGCACGTTGACAATGGCATTGTCGTTGTAGGTGATGTGCACCTGATTGTTGGACAACTTTTGTGTCTGACTGCTGATGCTGTTTGTCGTGATGGTCATGACCATCAGCAGAAACGTAAATCGAATTATTCTCATTTGTTGTTCCATATCGCTTGCAAAGGTACAAATAATACGTAACAAAACTCATCGTTGAAGATAGTACCTACGGCATAGTCGTATTCGTGGTCGTTGACGGCACGAATGTTGTCGTTCTTCATTTTCTGGCGCATCACTCATCATCTTCATGCCGAAGATGAGCAGTCCCAGTGCGCCCAGCAGCTTCAGCGACACCATCAAGTAATCTTGCGTTGTTTCCATAATTTCTTTTTGCGTGCAAAAATACTATTAACGACCAATACTGCAAAACAAATCCTGTTACGATTCGGTTACGTAACAGGATTGTAACAATTCTCATAACTACACATTAGGGACATTTTTATGGAATACTCGTCTTAAATACATGAAACAAACTATACGACTACTGGTGAGTGTACTGTTGCTTACAGGACTTATATCTTGTAAGAACGGTAACGAGAAAAAAGAGCGCATTGCTGTGGTGATTTCAACGCTGAACAATCCTTGGTTCGTGGTGCTGGGACAGACGGCAGTAGCACGTTGCGAGCAATTGGGCTACGAGGCCACGCTGTTCGACTCGCAGAACAATCCCTCGAAAGAGGCCGAGCACTTCGACAACATCCTGGCGTCGGGCTACAAGGCCATTCTCTTCAATCCTACCGATGCCGACGGCTCGGCAGTGAATGCCAAGGCAGCAGCCCGTCAGGGCATCCCCGTGTTCTGCATGGACCGCGAGATTAATGTCCCCGGGGCATGTGTCACGCAGATTCTGTCGGACAACTACTCAGGCTGCATCACCCTGGGCGAATACTTCGTCGAAGTGATGGGCAAGCAGGGACATTATGTGGAGATTCTCGGACTCGTAGGCGACAACAACACATGGGCTCGCAGTCGCGGCTTCCACTCGGTGGTCGACTGCTTCGAGGGTCTGAAGATGATAGCCCAGCAGAATGCTGACTTCGACCAGAACAAGGCGATGGAGGTGATGGAGTCGATGATGCAGGCGCATCAGGACATCGACGCCGTATTTTGTGGTAACGATGCGATGGCGATGGGTGCCTATCAGGCCGTTCTTGCTGCGGGTAAGGCAGGGGAAATAAAGGTCTTCGGATTTGATGGTGCCGACGACTGCGTGAATGCCATCCGTGAGGGCAAGGTGGAGGCCACGGGTATGCAGTTCCCCAAAACGATGGCTGAAACAGCTGCCACATTAGCAGACAAATATATAAAAGGTTCGCGCGACCTGCCTAAGAAACTGCCCGTCGCTGTGGAACTGGTGAACAAGAAGAACGTAGCACAATACGGAAACTTTGGGAGGAACGACGACGTTCCAAATGAGAAATGAGGAATGAGGAATGAGAAATGTAAATGAAGAAATGAAGAAATTATTACTATGCATCATATTGGTTGCTGTGGCGCTGTGGGGAGCGTTTTATACGGAGAACCTGACGGAGAAACAACGGCGTGAACAGTTGGCTGAACTGAAGCCCGATGAGTTGGTAAGTGTCATGATGCGCGACTCGCTATCAACGCTCGAAGCGCGTGCCATCACGCTGAAACAGTTGAAGGAAGGTTACAAGGATGAGGTCTTCGCCAAGCAGTATGGTCGCGTGCTGGGCATCGGTTCCCCTACCTTTTATATGATTAAGGACAACTGTGAGCATGCCACCATCGCTGACGATGAAATTCACGCGGTAGCAGAAGGCATCCAAATAACGATTCCCCTGAAATACATCTTCGGCAATACGGCCCGCGAGGCCAGTGGCTGGTTCGATATCGACAATTTCCAGAACACCACCGATTTCAATGCCGTCTCTGCAGCGATGAATGCCTATATCACCAAGCAGGTAAAGAACTTCAAAGTCGACGACGATGGCAAAGTGGCGTTTTTGGCGGGTGTAGCCGTTCAGAAGGATGCTGATATGCAAGAGCTTACACTCATTCCTTACCGGGTAAAGGTAAAAAAGTAAAAAGGTAAACATGAATGAAGAACCGAAAGTTATCGTAGAAGCCCGCGAGGTGACCAAGCGTTTCCCAGGTGTGTTGGCGTTGGACAAGGTAAGTCTGCGCATCGTCAGCGGACAGGTGAATGCCTTGGTGGGTGAGAACGGTGCGGGCAAATCGACGCTGATGAACATCCTCTCGGGCGTCTATACCGACTACGAGGGCGATGTGCTGGTGGATGGCGAGGTGCAGCACTTCCAGAGCGTCACCGATGCCCAGCAGAAAGGCATTGCCATCATCCATCAGGAGTTGAGCAACGTACCCTATATGAACATTGCTGAAAACATGTTCATGGGCCGTGAACCCATGACGCGCTTCGGACTGGTGGACCACCAGCGCATGCATCGTGAGGCCCGTCAATGGCTGGACCGTCTGCACTTGAGCGTAGATACGCATACGCTGATGACCGATCTGCGCGTGGGTCAGCAGCAGCTGGTGGAGATTGCCAAGGCGCTGATGTTGCAGGCACGGGCACTGATTATGGATGAGCCCACATCGTCGCTGACGGATAATGAGACGGATATTCTGTTTGCCCTCATCGAAGAACTGAAGAGCCAGGATGTGGGCATCGTGTATATCTCGCACAAGATGGACGAGGTGTGGCGACTGGCCGACTTCGTGACCATCATGCGTGACGGACAGCTCATCGCCGAACGCCAAATGAGCGATATCACCCCCGATGAGATCGTACAACTGATGGTAGGTCGCGAGCGCAAGGAGTTCTTCGTGAAGGAGGAGCACCCGCTGGGCAATACGATGCTGCAAGTAGAACACTTGACCTGGAAGGACGCTGCCCACCCCGACAGAAACATACTGACCGACATCTCGCTCAGCGTGCGCAGTGGCGAGGTGCTGGGACTCTACGGACTGATGGGGGCTGGGCGCACGGAACTCTTCGAGGCTATCTTCGGACTGCATGCCAAGGAGGTCACAGGGAGCATCATTGTCGATGGCAAAGAGGTCACGATCCGTCATCCTGAAGAGGCGGTGGCCTGCGGACTGGCGCTGTGTCCTGAGGATCGCAAACGCGAGGGACTGGTGCTGGGTATGACCATCGAGAAGAATACCACGTTGGCTGCTCTGGCGGAATGTCTGACACAGGGGCTGCTCGATGGCAAGAAAGAGCGCCAGCATGCCAACAGCTTTCGAGAGAAGTTGGGCATCAAGTCGACCTCCGTGCTGCAACAGGCAGGACAGCTCAGCGGTGGTAACCAACAGAAAATCGTGCTGGGCAAATGGCTCATGACGCGTCCAAAAGTGCTCTTCTTGGACGAGCCTACTCGCGGCATTGACATTCATGCCAAGAACGAGATATATCGCCTGATCAATCAACTGGCTGCCGAGGGTATGGCCATCATCGTGGTATCCTCAGAACTGCCTGAGATTATGGCACTCTCCGACCGTATCATGACGCTGCGCGAAGGTTGCGTAGGCGACACCTTCGAACGACAGCATTTCAACGACAAACAAATTCTTAAAGCATCACTGCCTTCGTAAAGGTAAAAAGGTAAAAAAGTAAAAAGGTAAAAAATGAAACAAATCCTGCAAAATCCGATAGCGAAACCGCTGATAGCGCTGCTGCTGATGTGTCTGGCGATGACCGTACTGTCAGAGAACTTTGCCACCAGCGACAACTTCTTCAACGTGCTGCGTCAGACCAGCGTAAACCTGTGTATCTCCGTGGGTATGACGCTCGTCATCCTGACAGGAGGCATCGACCTGAGTGTGGGCTCCGTGCTGGCACTCTCGGGTGCCATTGCTGCAAGACTGGCTCATCAGGGCTTCGAGCTGACCAGTGCAGATACCTATGTGGGCATCACCTTCTGGGGCTGCTGTCTGGCAGCATTGCTCGTGGGTGCCATACTGGGTGGTTTCAATGGTTTTCTGGTGACTAAGTTCAAGGTACCGCCCTTCGTTGCCACGCTGGGTGTGATGACCATTGCACGCGGTCTGACCATGCTTTATACGGGTGGTTTCCCCATCACGAGTCTGGGCGGTGGTTTCGAGTTTATTGGCACGGGATGGTTCCTGGGTGTTCCTATGCCCGTTTGGATTGCCATCGTCATCATCGTGGCCTTCGCGTTCTATATGAAGAAGACGCGCACGGGTCGCTACATCTATGCCATTGGCGGTAACGAGCGCGCAGCTTTATTATCTGGTATTCGCGTCAACCGCGTGGTACTGCTAGTTTATACGCTGGCGGGCATCCTCTCGGCTATTGCTGGTATTTTGGTGACAGCCCGTCTGGACTCTGCCCAGCCTAATGCCGGTTTGGGCTACGAGCTCGATGCCATTGCCGCTGTCGTCATCGGAGGAGCCTCGCTCAGCGGCGGACGCGGCAGCATTCTCGGCACGGTGGTAGGTGCGCTGATCATCGGAGTACTGAACAATGGTCTCGTCCTGCTCGACGTGTCGCCCTTCTGGCAACAGGTCATCAAGGGCTTCGTGATTCTCCTCGCAGTCATCATGGATAGATTCTCGAAAAAGTAAAAAGGTAAAAAAGTAAAAGGGTAAAATATGGTTCGCATCGTTTTATTTTTCATTTTTTATTTCTTATTTAGCCCCGTAGGGGCGCAAAAGCCACGCGTCATCGTATTGACGGATGCCGAGACGGACGACCGTTGTTCGATGGTTCATTTCCTGCTGTATACCAACGATATGCAGGTGGAAGCCATCATCCAGACCAACTCCTGTTTCCAAAAGCGGGGATGGAGCCACGATCCTTGGTTGAAGAAACAGTTGGATGCCTACGAAAAGGTGTATCCGAATCTGAAAGTTCACGACGCGGACTACCCCACCCCCGACTACCTGCGCCAGCGGGTGTTTGTAGGCGATGAAGCCCCGTCGCACGTGGTGCTGAGTGGCAAGGAGTGTAAGATGACGCTGCCGGGAGCCACACCAAAGGTGGACCCGACAGGATGGGCCGACACGCCTGGTTCCGACCGCATCGTCGAAGTGTTGTTGGAACAGGATCCCCGCCCTGTGTTCATTCAGTGCTGGGGAGGAACAAATACGGCTGCCAAGGCTTTTCAGAAGCTGAAGGCACAGTATCCGAAGGACTACGAGCGCGCTGTCTCGAAGGCCGTGCTCTACTGCATCTGGTATCAGGATGCTGGCGGCTCGTATATCGAGCGCGAACATCCCTTGGTGACCATCCTGCTGAACCATCATTTCAGCGGCAGCTGGGACTACGGCACGATGACAAACACCACCGACTTCGTGAACCGCTATATGAGGAACAAGCGCAATCCGCTGGGACTCCTCTATACACAGCCCTATATCAGCGAGGGCGACACCCCTGCCTTCCTCTATTCGCTGGACAATGGTCTGCGCAGCTATGAAGACCCCACCTACGGCGGCTGGGGCGGTTGCTTCTACAAGGTAAAAGGATTCCAACGCGTCTATCGCGATACAGGCTTTGGGCAGTTGCGCGAATGGATTGAACCCGCTATGCACGACTTCCAAGCCCGCCTGCAGTGGTGCGTATCGCCCAACTATAATCAGGCCAACCACAAGCCCGTCATCGAGGTGCCGCAGGGACTGGATATGACGGTGCATAGTGGCGACACCGTGCGTCTGAGTGCTATCGTCAGCGACCCCGACCCCGTAGACGTTGATGCGCTGTGGAAAACACGCGGCGAGATGTGGGCACAAAAGGGCATCACCCGCCAACAGGTGGAGGCCAATCCTGAGAAATACAATACCCCTTGGCGCGTAGCCTGGTATCAGTACACCTCAGGAACCTATAAGGACAACATCGACCTGATGTACTTTAACGAACGAGATCCTCAGACGTGGTTTGTGGCTCCTGAGGTCACCGAGCCCCAGACCATCCACGTCATCCTGGAGGCCTACGACATGACGGCACCCCGCCTGACATCCTATGCACGCTATATCGTCACCGTTAAACCTCGTAAACCGCGTGTCATCATCAGCAGCGACATTGGCGGCACCGACCCCGACGACAACCAGTCGGTGGCTCACCTGCTGATGTACTCGAACGAGTTCGACCTTGAAGGTCTCATCTCGTCGCCCTCCTTTGGTGACGGCCACAAGGGCGAGATCCTGCGCATGATTGACGTCTACGAAAAGGATTTGCCCAGGTTGAGCCAGCATGTCAGCGGACTGATGACACCCGCGCAATTGCGCCCGTTGGTCAAGCAAGGCCGCACGAGCGAGGCTCCTGCCTGTGGTTGGGGCGAGCCTACGGAGGGGTCTCAGTGGATTGTGCAGCAAGCCCGCCGTCAGGACGACCGTCCATTATATATATTGGTATGGGGTTGTCTGGAGGATGTGGCCCAGGCGCTGCACGATGCCCCCGACATTGCTCCCCGTCTGCGTGTCCACTGGATTGGCGGTCCCAACAAGAAGTGGGGCGTCAATGCCTACTGCTATATCATCGAAAACTTCCCCAATCTGTGGATGATTGAGAACAATACCACCTATCGCGGTTTCATCTATGACTCGAAGAACCCGGATGAGTGGAATGCAGGCTTCTTCGAGCATCACATCAAGGATGCAGGCCATCTGGGACGCGACTTCGCCGCCTATTACAAGGGCAATCCCAAGCTGGGCGACACCCCGTCCCTACTCTATCTCATGCGCGGCAACCCCAGCAATCCCGAACAGCAGTCGTGGGCAGGCCGCTTCGTCAAGACCAACCGCACACCCCGCACCGTCTTCTATGGTGCCACCACCGCTCAGGATACCGCCCAGATATGCGGCATCATAGAATGGCAGCTGAATGGTCCCAACCGCAAGGATATTGCCGTCGACTCCGCCTGCATCACCCTCGACATCCGCCGCCAGCAGTGGAAGGGCTATTACAAGGGCAACGGACTCTACGTGCTGCGCCACAGCACCTACTATACCGGCACGCTCGACTACACCATCACCTCGACCGTCAAAGGCTTCAAACCCATCAAGGGACAGATCACGGTTGAGAACACCTGGGCTGGTGCACCTAAGACGACCGATCTGCTGGTGGGCAACCAGTGGTGGACCGACAGTTACGCCCCCGAGGATTTCTGGCACAACTGTGCCGGTGCCAACACCCAGCGCACCATTCGCGAGGACATCATGCGCGACTGGGCTGAGCGCTGGTCATGGCTAAAATAACAAACATGATATGAGACAGGCTCTCTTCCTCATAGGGTGGTACGAGGGCAAGTAGGAAAAAAAGAAAGGCGGGCCTCCAAAAAGACCCGCCTTTCTGCTGTTTGTTTTGCAGATTTAGATTTCAATGAGTTTGCCGTTCTTCTTAGCCTCGTCAATCCACTTGGGAACGATTTCATCAAGGAACTTCTGCTTCTTCTCGTTCAGCTTCTGCATATCGAGACCAATAGTCTCCTGAGCCTTAGCCTTTGTAGAGTAGTCGGGCACGGGAATCTCGCCAGTATGTCCGTACTTAGCAGCTACGCGTGCAATGAGAATGCGGGCCTCCTTGGCATAATCGATAGAGGCAGCCAACAGACGGATAACCTCCTGAGGAGCATGGAAGGTGGCACCATGTGAAGCAATCGAGTAGTCCCAACGCCACTGGCTCTTGCGCAGCAGGGCCTGAATGGGCTTTAGCTCAGCCTCGGTAGCACCCTTGTCGATGATGAACTTGGTCTCGAAGTGAGCGCGGGCCAGTTCTTTCTCAGCACGGTTGCGAATCTCGGTACACTTGTCCTGGCGCTCATAGACGTTCTGTCGCAGCGTCTCTGCATCCTGACGGTGACAGGTCTGACAGGTGCGGTCGATATGTGCCAAGGGCGACATGATATGGTGGTCGGAGAACTTCACACCACCCTCCTGCATGTAAGGCATGTGACAGTCGGCACAGCTGACGCCGCGCTGGCCGTGAATGCCCTGCTTCGACATCTCGTAGCCTGGGTGCTGAGCCTTCAGGATAGGAGTCTTAGAGATGGCGTGGATATAATCGTAGAATCCAATGCTGTCGTAATATTCCTCAGCAGCCTCGAGTGTCAGGCCCTTGTCGTGTGGGAACACCAGGTAGTTGGCCTTGCCGGGATTGTTGGGATCGTCGGGCTTGATGAAGTAGTACTCAACATGGCACTGAGCACATACCAGCGAGCGCATTTCCTGATGGGTTTGCTTCTTAACATCGAGACCGCGGCGAGCGAATGCCTCGTAGAGTGCAGGACGAGCAGGGCGCAGATCCATCGTCGTGGCATCGTGACAGTCGGAGCAACCAATGGTGTTCATCTCTTCGGCTCCAAGCTCACTCCACTTCTTAGCGTAGAAGTTAGCTGGATCGAATACCGACTTCGAGTTGCTAAGCTCGCGCATCATGCGAGGCACGTCAGGACCCTTACATGTCCAGCAGGTAGCGGGCTGCATATCGCCGTCGCCATCAATGCCAGGATTACCCGTACGCAGAATCTTGCGCATATCCTCCAGGGCATGCTTGTGACCGCGAGGCGTGTTGTAGTGGCGCGAGAAGGCATAGCCAGCCCACAGCACCACCATCTCAGGACGTTGCTCGAGCACGTCAACCTCCTCAGAACCGTTGTACTTCGACTCGAACGAGGTATCCTCGGTCATTGACCACGTCTCATACTCACGCGGATAATCGGCCTTGAACTTTTCGTTCTGAGCCACGATACTGTCTTCAAGCACAGTACGCTTGTTGTTGAACACACTGGCTACTTCGGCACGGCGCTCCATCAACGACGAGACGAGCAGTCCCAGTACAAAGACTACTGCCATAGATCCTACAAAGAGAATCCAACCTTGCCAACTCTTTAACTTCTTTGCCATATCTTTTACTTTTTTACCTTTTCATCATGTTCTGCAGCCAATCAGGAACGGGCGATGGGGGCAATGGGGTTACAAACTCCGCATTCGGTGTAGCCATCAGCGAGTTCATGCCGCTATGGGGCACGTTGCGATGACAGTCCCAGCACACCTTGCCTCCCTGAGCTTGCTGTTTCATATATCCCATACGTCCTGTCTTCACGAACTCCTGATTCAGTTGGGTGTGACAGCGTATGCAGTTGTCCATCACCACCTGTCCCGTCAGCGTCTCGGCCATAGGAGCCTGGCGCTCAGCATGGGTCACGAAGTAAGCCGTGTGCTTCAGTCCGTCCATGGCCTTGAAACCATATTTCAGGGCAAGGTTCTGGTGGGGCACATGGCAATCGTTACACGTGGCGTCTCTTCCGTGTGAGGAATGGCTCCACGTGGCATAGTAAGGTGTCATGATGTGACAGTTGACGCAGGCCGACGGGTCATCGCCCACGAAATAGGTATGCGCCCTGAGCAGATACATAAACAATCCGCCAAGTCCGCATACAACACCCGCCACAACCAGAAGCCCTATCTTTTGACGATAGGAGAACCAATCTTTAAAGGATAGTAGTTTGCGTAGATCCATATAGGGATAGTTTGTGGCAAATATACGAAATATATTCGGTATTTCCTAACAACCGCTCGTTTCCTTAACAACATTTAAGAAGTTCGCGCCTCTTAAGTCCCCAAACTCCTATTTGTAATGCAATTGAGATTTTATAACCTGATTCCGTACTTCATAATCCGCTCCTCCACGATGCAAAGATAGATAAAATAATTCGTTTGTCTATTATATTCTTTGTACCTTTGCACCAGTTTTAATAATAAATAAGAAATATGCAACAGAAAAAGAACTTCCACCGTCACTTTGCGGCTCCAGGACTCAACCTCTATTGGATTATCATCGCCTACATTATCATCGGATGGTTTTATCCCGTCATAGGACTCATCGCACTTATCTGCATGATTGGTCCAGTGCTGACCTCCATCTGGCGAGGCCGCTTCTGGTGCGGCAATGTCTGTCCACGAGGGAATCTGTATGACCGTCTGCTGTCGAAGTATTCACCCCACAAGCCGATACCTGCGTTTGTGCGCACCTTTGGCTTCCGCCTGTTCATGGTGTTCTTCATCTTCGGTATGTTTGGCATCCAACTGACACTGACCGTTCCCTGGAGCGAAGGAGGATTGGCTATGTGGAGCGGAATCGGTCGCGTATTTTGGACGATTATCGTGATGACTACCATCGTCGGCATCATCCTATCGTTCATCTATGCCCCTCGCACGTGGTGTAGCTTCTGTCCGATGGGAACCATCTCGTCATGGGTGGCCCCTCGTAAGCAGCCACTACCCAGGCCCTACACCGCTGTGCATGTTGCAGCATCATGCCAGATGAAGTGCAAGAGTTGCGCTCGCGTCTGCCCCATGCAGCTTACCCCTTACGACAGCCGAGGCCAGGAGTCAGGTTATCTGCATCCCGATTGCCTGAAGTGCGGCAAATGCACCTTGGCTTGTCCTACAAAGATTATGTCATTAAAGAAATAGGAGATAACAATTATGGAAAATATCAAAGACTATCAGCAGCACCTCAGAGGGTACGACTACACGGGCAAGACTCCCGTCATCATCGATTTCTATGCTACATGGTGTGGCCCTTGTCATGCACTTGCACCCATGTTGAAGCGTCTGGCCGACGAGTACGAAGGTCGTGTCAAAGTCCTGAAGGTGGATGTCGACAAGAATCAAGCTCTTGCAGCGGCAGCTCGCATTCAGTCCATTCTCACGTTGTTCTTTATCACCAAGGATGGCGACATAGAACGTATAGTTGGTGGATTACCTTATCAGGAATTGGTAAGGATGGCTGAGAAGATCAGTAAATAAAGCGAAGTATCACTTTTTCCATAAAAGAAGTGAAAAGTTTTGGCTGAATCGTAAATTAGTCCTACCTTTGCACCCGCTCATCGGAGGGCATCAATGGGAATGGTGCTGGATAAGATGGCTCGAAGCCTCGTTGTTGGGGCAGGAGCAGCTACTTATCCAGTACCGTTTGTTTGTATAAGATAAGGCGATATGGAAAGAGACGCATTGGATTTCGGGCGGATGAATATCCCCAGGCTGTTTATTAAGCTGTTTGTACCCACGTTGTTGGGACTGCTGTTTGGCGCACTGCTCAACCTGGCCGACGGCATCTTCGTGGGGCGAGGTGTGGGCAGCGATGCACTGGCGGCTGTCAACATTGCGGCACCGCTGTTTCTGGTTGCAACAGGACTGGCACTCATGTTTGGTGCAGGTGTGTCGGTGGTAGCAGCAATCCATCTGTCACGCGGCAATCAGAAGGCAGCCAGTATCAATGTGACGCAGGCCTTGACGGTGTCGGTCTTCCTGATGACCATCGTCTGCATCGTTGTCTATCTCTTCCCTGAAGCCACCGCACGGCTCTTTGGAGGCAGCGACCGTCTGATGCCACTGGTGCTCGACTATATGCTATGGGTGATGCCCTCGCTACTGGGCTGTATGGTGACATTCATCGGCATGTTCGTTATCCGACTCGACGGCTCGCCAAAGTTCGCCATGATGTGCGAGATTGTGCCTTCGATCATCAATATCGTCCTCGACTATATCTGCGTATTCCCTTTGGCAATGGGTATCAAGGGAGCTGCCATTGCTACGTCTATCGCCCAATTGACAGGCGTAGTGATGGTCTTGGCCTATTTCATGCGAAGCCCTGGACAGATACACCTCTATCGCCCGAAATTCACCCCAAAGAGCATCCGGCTCACCATGCGCAACATTGGATATATGGTGAAACTCGGTGCCTCGAACTTCATTGGCGAGGCAGCGATGGCGAGTTTGATGGTGGTAGGCAACTACATGTTCATCTCGCGATTGGGAGAGGATGGTGTGGCCGCATTCAGCGTAGCATGCTACCTGTTCCCATTAGTATTTATGATTGGCAATGCCATTGCACAGTCGGCGCTGCCAATCATCAGCTACAACTACGGTGCAGGTCAGTGGGAGCGTATTCACCATACACGCAATCTCTCGCTTTCATTGGCAGCGGTGTGCGGATTGCTGACGACTGTTGGCGGTATATTCTTCTCGCCAGCTGTGGCAGGAATGTTCCTGGAGAGCGGACAACCCTCGTGGCAGATTGCTGTTGACGGCTTCCCCTTGTATTCGCTCAGCTTCGTGCTATTTGCCGTCAATGTCGTTTTTATCGGCTATTACCAAAGTATCGAGCGTCCCCGTCCTGCCATCTTTTTCATGCTCCTGCGTGGCTTCATCGTTATCATCCCCACGTTCATTCTGCTGCCTACCATTATCGGTGATCTCGGTCTGTGGCTGGCTGTTCCCCTATCAGAACTGCTGACACTGGCTGTCATCGTTGCTTATTCATTACGCAGACGAACCAACCATACTAATTTCCCATCCTGAACCGCTTGGGATTGATGCCCTTCATGCGCAGGAAGAACTTGCTGAAGCTTGACTGGTCGGCGAAGTAGAGACGCTCGGCAATGGCGGCGAGCGGCAGGTCGGTGGTCTGTAGCAGGAACGAGGCTTCCATCGCCAGCATCTGGTTGATGTAATCGACGACGGTGCGACCCGTTATCTGACGGACCACACGCGAGAGATGGGTGGTGGTGATGCACAGTTCGGAGGCATAGAAGGCAATGTCGCGATGCTCCACGAAATGCTGGGGCAGCAGACGCATGAAGCCGATGAAGATCTCTGCCGTCCGTTCGCTGTATTTATGACTGCCCACAGCGCGTTCCTGAATATCGGTCAGGTCGAGCAGGAAAAGGGTATAGAGCGTGCGTAGGACTTCGGCACGGAAGCGATGGCCGGACTGCTGATATTCAATCACATCGTGCATGTGACGCGACAGTCGGCTGAGGTCGGTCTCAGGGATGTGAACCACAGGACTGCCCCATTCGGCAAGGGGCAGGTAGGCCGTGCGGATGATGTCGCGGATGGTGGGCATCTGAAGCGTCATGCCCTCGTCGGCCATCAGACAGATTCCGCGATAGTCCTCGGAGCCGCTGACGATGGTCACCTGAAAGCCTGGCGAGTAGATATAGAGGTCGCTGGGTGCCAACGTCATCTGCCTACCGTTATAGATGAGCGTCAACCAGCCCTGTTCCACCAACGTATAGGTGTAGGCAGCCAGCGTGTCCCGCATCTCGTTGGTCAAAAATGTTAGCCTGACGTCTGTGCGAGTGCACATAATTTCGTCGGAGGGGATGTCTGCTTCGTCCGCTCCAATCACCGACAGGAAGAAATCTTTTAGTCTATACATATATATTAATGTGTATCGGGTGCAAAGATAATGATAATTTTTGAGAAATTGTTCGTTTCAAACAAATTTGTGTTCGTTTGGGATTGAGATGGTATCGGAAAAATACTCTATCTTTGCACCGTGATTTAAAATACATTCATTAATAACTAAAGAAAGAATTATGACTAAGGAAGAAGCATTGAAGCAGTTTGCCCAGATGGGTGCTGTATGGTTTGGTAACAGTAAGCAACATTTTGCATTCTCGGCCTACTGCCGTCTGCAGGGCTGGAACAAATTGGCCGACAAGTGGAAGGAAGAGGCAGAAGAGGAATGGGACGAGGCAGAGGAAGTGCTGCAGCGTCTGGTAGAGCTGGGTTGCAAACCCGCTGAATTGCAGGAAGCCATGAAGACCATCGAGTTCCCGTTCTACGATGACCCGAAACAGCAGATAGAGTCGGACTATCAGCTGGATGCCGTGAAGATTATGAGCGAGATTGCTGAAGCATTCAACGACGACTATCCCACGAAGAAGCTCATTGAGAAGTGGATTGACGGCGAGAAGGACCACATGGCTTGGGAGGCTCAGTACCTGAACTATATCGACAAGCTGGGTTACGAGAATTTCCTCACCGCGATGATGTAAATTGGTTTCAGGTTTCAAGTTTCACGTTTCAAGATTAAGAACGATATGAAAGAGAAAGTATTACAAGCCATGCGCGAGTTCGGTGCACCCGTCAACGCTGGTAAGATAGCAGAAATTACAGGTATCGACCGTAAGGAGGTCGACAAGGCTTTCGCCGAGTTGAAGAAGGAGGGTGCCATCGTATCACCCGTTCGCTGCAAGTGGGAACCCGCTAAGTAAACTGCCTTATGGAAATAAAAGCAATTCGTATGTTCGACGGCGGGTTCATGAACCAGTCGTTCGCTTTCGGTGGAGAAGAAGGCAAAGAGAAGTACGATGAACAGATTATCTACCGCAGTTCGCTGCAGAACTTTCTCATTGATACGGGCGAGGAGGTGATTCTCGTAGATACCGGTTTCAAGACCGGCATGTCTGCTCCCGCCAAGAAACTCGGAGCGCCGCTCTATATGGGCGAGCGCGTGGCCGACTATATGGACTCGTTTGCTGCCCTTGGCTACAAGCCTGAGCAGGTGACGAAGATTCTAATCACCCACAAGCATCCCGACCACTCGGCAGCACTGGAGTACTTCACCAACGCCAAAGTCTATATCTCGCCCGAGGATGCCGACGCGATGAAACTGGAGGGCGAGAACATCATACGTGCCGAGTACGGTAAGGCCTACAAGAACTTCCCCAATGCACAGCAGGTGACCGACGGCATCTGGTTCGTCGAGGCCAAGGGCCACACCTTCGGCAATAGTATCGTCATTGCCGAGAACGACGGACTGTTCTACATGTTCCAAGGCGACGTGACCTACTGTGACGCAGCCCTGAAGGCCAACAAACTCAGCATCGTCTATGAGGACATCAAGGCAGCCCGCCAGACCCTCGACCGTGTGCGTGAGTTTGTTAAGAAACAGCCCACCGTCTATCTCTCCACCCACTGCCCGGAGGGATACGAAAACCTGGAGATGAAGCGGGTGATGAAGCTATAGAAGAAATGCCAGACTCGACAGGAAGTCTGGCATTTCTTTTATTTTGCTGGAGTAACAATCTCCTATTTTATTTCCTTGCCATTCACAAACAGTCGGTGACCATTGGTGTTGATGCGTGATGTGTCACCCTTTAGGGATGTAATGTAAGTATCGGCTGTGAGATTCCATGTACAGTCATCGCCCAACATTACATTCACGGTTCCTGTCTCAGTAGATACGGTGTTGCCTGCGGGGTTGGTGATATTACCGCTGATAGAGCCATTGAATGTTGAACCATCTGCCAGATTCAGAGCCAGTTCAGAGTCGCTACCCACAAGGATGGTGCCTTCCAGCTGCTGATGACTCGCATTAAGCGTTGCTTTGTTGCTGGCTCCCTGCCATCCGTCTGCACATACAGACAATAGCACCTTGGCAGAATCATCGTTTGTCAGCTTGACATCGTTGAGAGATATAATTGCATTTGTGTTGGTCACATGGAAGAGATGGCCTTGGCGATTAGTCAGCGAACCGCCGTTCATTGTGAAATGCGAGTTGCCGCTGTCGGCATCGCCAGAGAACGACTGATAGATCATGATGGCATCCAGAAACTGGGCATGTCCGTTGCGCTGTGTGTTGCTCACCGTCATCTGACAGTTGTTTAGCGTGATGCTGTTCTTGCCCTCAATGCACACACCTTCAGACTTGTTCGATGTAAGCGTGGCATCAGACACCGTCACATCGGCTGTGGAGTAAATAACAGGTGAACCAAGGCCGTTGCTGGTATAGCTGCCACCCTCCACGGTTACGATGCCACCACCGCGATCAGTACGAATCGGAGCTGACGAACGACCACTTGTATTGATGGTCAAATTCTTGGCTTTCATCACGCCACCACCAGTAGTCATGATACCGCCAGAGCCATCGCCTGTAGTGGTAATCTTAGTATCCTCGATGATGACTGTGGTACCATCGCCATCACCACCATTATGTCCGCCATTCCCTCCGTATGAGAAAACACCATTTGCTCCAGTAGCGTCACTTGTGATTGTGCCTCCTTTGATGGTTGCGGTGCTGCCACCCTTCACAAGCAGGGCTGCATTCACACCATAGAAGCTACAGTTGTCACCTCCATCAGAATTTCCCGTTTTGTTGATAGTGGGCTGAGCGATGGTCACTGCTTCCTTGGTAGATATCATCAATGCACTTTCATCAGTCTTACTGCTCTGATACGTTTTATCAACTTCGTTTGTCTGAGCCGTCAGTTCTGTTGCTCCGGCATATTTGATATCCTTACTACGAGAGCCAGGACCACCAGGCATTCCAAGAGGCATGCCGGGAGGACGATGTCCTCTTGGCGGACGCATTCCCTGCGGACGTTCTTTCATTTCATTGTTGCCCTGTGGCATTTCTCCCTGTGCCATTGCAGTCAGACTAACTATAAACATGGATATAATTGAAAATAACAGCTGTTTCATAACTACTTCTTTTGTTTTCGATGGCAAAATTAATACATCTTGTATTAGCTGCCAAATGTTTTCAGCAAACAGCCTTTTTTGCTCAACAAACAGAAAAGAGACTATCAAATGATAGCTTCTAAAATGGCAATTCTGGGAATGAACATCAGATGTGTATTCTGAATGTCGCTTTTTTATGGGCTTAGAGCGCAAATATTTCCATTTTTGGAAATGAGATGTTATTTCACCCCTTTGAATATAAATCCGGCTTGCTCAACGGCGGTACGGATGGCAGACTCTGGAGCGGAACCTGTGACGGTGAGAGTATTCGCTGATGGATTGGCCTCGGCTGTCGCGACTCCCTTCAATTTGCCGACGGCAGTCTCTACGGCAGCCTTGCAATGGTTACAGTGCATACCTTCAACACAATAGACGGTGGTACCCTCGACCACTTCTTGTTTCTTAAAACGACTAAACAGTTTCATAGATAAAGCGTTTATAATGAATATGACTAATAGACAGGAACAAACGATGCGGAATATGCTTGGCGAGGCTGGTTGCGCTGCACAGCAGGCATCATGAACCATTGTGACTGGCATATCAGCACCTATGCCGAGCGCATTAATCAGCAGACCAAACAATACAGAGCCCACAACGATGGTAAGCAGATAGATGATTGTAAAACGACTGCCGAGTGACTTTTTGACCACCAAGATAGAGGCCATGTTGACAGCCGGACCAGCCATGAGCATCACCAATGCAGCACCAGGCGATAGTCCTTTCATTATCAATGCTGCCGCCACGGGGATGCTGCCCGTTGAACAGATATACATCGGTATGGCCACTACCAGAATCACCAGCATCTGCAGCAAGGGCTGGGAACCGAAGGTTAAGAAGAACTCGTCGGGTACAGCCACGTTGATGAGTGCTGCTACAAGCAGACCGATAGTCAGTCGCAGACCGATGTCTTGAATCATCTCGAAGAAGGCATAACGAAGCACTCGCCAGTAGCGGTTGCCTTGTTCTACAGTACATGAACAATCCTCCGTCATGTTATACGTATCGTCTTTGACCATACGTTTAATGAGCAGTCCTCCGCAAACGCCCGTAACCAATGCGGCTACAGGTCTCACGATGGCAAAGCCGAGTCCTAAGAGCGAAAAGGTAGCCAGAATAGAGTCGATGCCCGTCTGTGGCGTGGCTATCAGAAACGAGCCAACAGCACCCTTTGAGGCACGCTCGTTCTTCAGTCCGATGGCAGTAGGAATGACACCGCATGAACACAGCGGCAATGGTATCCCCAACAATGCCGCCCACAAGACAGACAACTTGTTATCGCGCGATAGATAGCGGGCATAGAATCGCTTTGGCACAAACACATGGAGCACACCTGCTATCAGAAAACCCAACAGCAGGTAAGGACTCATGGCGTTGACCACGTTTAACAGAGATATCCAGAAATTTTCCATTTCTATCAATTGACTTCGAAGTTGATTACAAATCCCTATTTAGCACCTCGCTGACATCGGGCGTTTCGGGCTGTGGCTGCCATTGGCTCATAAGCTCACAGACCACAACACCATCGGCATTCGTCAGCGTGTGGAAATAGCTGCCATCCTCGGTGCGCGACATACGGCAAAGGAGGGTCTCGTCAAGATAGGTCTCGTGCAGCCAGTGGACTGTAATCGCTTTCAACGTTTGTGATGCCAGCACCTCGTCGGGCATGGTCAGCAGGGCGATGCTGACATAGCTGCGGTTGCTGACATGGAAGTTGAAGTCGAGGTCGAGGCGGGTGGCACGATGCTCCATCTGCATATCGCACGACTGCATCTTGGGGAACCGCGTTTTCTTGTGACTAGCAGTCATCGGCTCTGGTACCACCGTCAGCTTGTCGGCCAGGAAATCCGTTGTTTCCAGTCGTTTCGTGTCGAGGTTCAGGATGTTCCACTGGCTCGTGCCGGAGGCTATCAGCTGTTCGCTGTCTGCACGGACGATGCGGAAATCGCAGTAGATGCGGAGCGACGTCAGTTCACTCACCCATATCTCTACGGTGAAGTCCTCCGACCAGTAGGTGACCGTCGGCTGGACATCCATCTGCACCTCAGTGATGACCCACATCCGTCGCTGTTTCACGATGTCGAATGCTGCCACGCCGTGGATGGTCATCAGTCGTGCAAAACTGTCCTGAAAGTACATCAGCATGGCATTCGGCGTTAGCCTGTACAGCGGTGTAATGTCCGATGCCGTCGATGTGTAAGTATGTCTGTATTTACCGTTTGTAATCATCAGTATATTTGTCTTGTATTTGTTTTAGTTCGTGATTATTTGCTCTGCTCAAACAGCCAGTCGCGGACGGCGACAATCTTATAACCGTAGTCGAACGAGGCCATGTGCTCCATGCCTTGACCTGAGGCAGGAAGTACGCTACCAGCCTCCCATTTGATGAAATTGATGTTGCTACCTTTGCTTATAAGTTCCTTGGCAAGTCGTTCCTGCTCCTCTTGTGGCAGTTTGGCACTCCATGAGGCAGAATCGACTCTTGCGTTCTGCTGCTTCAGGACTTCAGCCAGGTCACGCATACCACCAGAAGCTTTCTGGTCACCACCGGCCACGATATAGAAGAAGTGCTTCTTGCCGAAGTCTTTCATCTTCGTGGTGTCCCACTGGCTGCTGACAAACAGCGAGGCAGCAAAGAGGTCGGGATGGGTGATATTGAAGTAGAACGACATCATACCACCCATCGACTGGCCTGTAGTGTAGAGCCGGTTTGTATCAACCTTGTATTCCTTACAGACGGCCTTCAGCAGTCGGATGGTCATCTCCACCTCGGCGATCGTGCTCCAGTCATCCTGCACGGCCCACTCTGTATATTGCGGAACCAGCACGAACGAAGGATGTTTCTGCTGGTCCCTGTCCGAGGCAAACACCAAGGCACCGTAGCCCTGTGTCAGGGGTCTTGTGGCATCCGTACCCACCGTGCTGGCATCGGCCATAAAGAGAACCAACGGATAGTTCTTCGAACCGTCGTAGTCTTTAGGAACAAGCAGATTGTATGCCATCGTCTTGCCCGTCTCAGCATCATCGAAGGTCAGTTGCTTGAACTTTCCAAGCGTCTCGTTTTTCAAGGCCACAAACGTGCTGTCGCTGTCCTTGTTGGCCATCATCATACCGCCACCCTGACGTGGTCCTCTCTGATTGCCCGTCTTCTTCTGTCCCTGGGCGCAGGCAGCAAAGCTCAAAACTATGACTGCCATCAATAATAATACCTTCTTCATAATGTCGATTTTACATCCCTGCATTATAGCCGTCCCTTGCCAAGGGACTCTAAACTACCAAGACCTTTTCAGATAAAACTTTCGGCAAAGATACGAAAAAAGTCCCGCTTCATAGTGAAACGAGACCATTTCTTATGATTATTTATAGGAATTGTAATGCCTGTTGCATCATGGACGATTACCAGTTAAGCGGTTCCTGAAGGATGTTGCCGTCTGTCATGGGGCTGTCGGCATCGGTGAAGGCGTTGGCCTTGTACTGGATGCAGAGCATCGTCAGGTTCTCAGATCCTGTATTCTTCAGCGCACGCTTGCCATCGGGAGCCACACGGACGATGGTGCCCTCGCTGACGGGGAAGATCTCGCCATCCACCTGATACTGACCCTCGCCCTTCAGGATAATGTAAAGCTCCTCGTGGGTCTTGTGGGTGTGAAGAAAACCGCTGTCCTGACCAGGAACGAGTGTCTGGAACGACAGTTCGCTACCTGTAGCTCCTACCGCCTGACCAGCGAACACCTTACCATGAATGGTCACAGCACCCATCGGCAGCTCGTGCTCAATAATCTCACTTACCTTACCTACGCTTACTGCGCTGAAATTCTTACCTGTTGCAATTGTCTCAATCTGTTTCATAATTCTTATTTGTTTAAATGTTATTATTTCGTTTTGACGGTGACAATGATGCGAGTAAGCGAGTGCAGAACGAAGCTTGCTTCAGTTATGCCGAGCGTGAGCATCATCGCGACCAGTTCTTAACTGGGCGCAAAGGTACGGCGAATTTTTCGTTCCCACAAGAAGGCACTTTTTGGTGCCATAGTTACCAAAAAGTAGGAATTGTGATGTTATCGGGGTTTGCTGAAAACGACTTTAACTTTGATTAACTAAGTATAATTTGGTAATTCGGT
>JAEEGH010010062.1_pt1 | contig 21820 bp, 15 predicted proteins | sample 9134181 | NCBI WGS metagenome assembly JAEEGH01 (sample SAMN16246544, study PRJNA631951) | gut metagenome | biome: gut microbiome; feature: rumen; material: DP-attached | host: Bos | place: Iran: Karaj | collected 2018-10
CGGACCTGAAATGCGTTCAACAGGTGAAGTTCTCGGACTCGCAGAAAACTTCCCACTCGCCTTCTACAAGGCACAGGAAGCCGCAGGATCTGAACTTCCACACGCACCAGCTGCCTGGGAAAACAAGAAAGTTCTTATCAGCTTGAGCAATAAGGAAGGTCAGAAAGAAGAAGTTCTTACAATCGGTAAGACTTTGAAAGACCTTGGCTTCACACTGGTTGGAACTCAGGGAACCGCAGACTTCTACAACTCAAACGGAATCAAGTGCGAAGTTGTAAACAAGATCGGTGCCGGACGTCCTGATGTTGTTGATATGATTATGAACAAGGAAGTTTGCCTGGTAATCAACACTCCAAAGGCTAAGAGAAACTACGCCGAAGACCGTAAGACTATCCGCAAGATGTGTTTGAAATACAAGGTTTCTTACATCACTACAATCGCCGGTGCACTAGCTGCTGTTAAGGGTATCGAGTCTGTAAAGAACGGTAACGGAGGCGAGGGAGGTGTTAAATCACTTCAGGAGTACCATTCACTTATCAAATAGGTGCGAGTTTTGGTAGCGTAGCGGACAAAACTCGGTAAGCAACCGTAAGGTTGCGACTCACACAGATTCGAAACGGCTAACGCCGTTTCTGTGAAATAAAACGCCAGTTTTGACTTTGTCGGGGCTGGTGTTTTTTTATAAGTTCTTCAAAATCATCGGAATAAACCCAGAATCCAACACATCAAAACAAAAACACTTTTTTCCTAAATCTTTTAATGATGCTCCGATGTGATAAATTGTCGTGTTATCAATAATCAAAAATCTGTCGTGTGTTTTTGTAGTGAAGTTCAAAGTTAGTGTCGGGTATTGGGCGTTGAATGTCTGTACATCCTGACTTGTCAGTTTAGTTTTGGGATCGGTATAAATTGTTACATTTACACCTTTCTTCTTTTTTGCAAGGCGCTGAAGAATCGACAAATCTACATAATTATCAATCAGGATAATTTCTTTCTTTGCAGCTGCCAGGAAGCTTTCGAACTTGGCGTATGCATCGAAAATCTGGCCCTGGAAGAAGATGCCTTGAGTTTCTTTTACATTGTATTTGTCCATTAAGGAAAAGAGTTCTTTTATTTTTTTATCTGTTTCTTTATGATGCAAATCTGATTCCAGAAGATGATTTTTTATACTATCCAGTTCTACAAAAATATGTGAATTATTCTGAATAAAATGCTTCATCTCTTTGAATGTTCGAATAAGCATTTTACTTTGGGTAACGGCAAGGTCACCTTTAAGAACGGTCATTAGCATGTAGATTCCCTGCTCGGTGAAGGCGTAGGGTAATTTTCGAGTTCCACCCCAACTTGATGTCGAAAATTTCGACATCAAGTTTAAACTTTCAAATTCTTCTTTTGTAAGTTGAAATCTAAAGTCTTCATCAAAACGTTCTTGATTATTCTTTACTTGTTCATTAAAGCGACGTGTTTCATAACCATAGATTTCAGCTAAATCAAAATCCAGCATCACCTGCTGACCACGAATAACGTAAATTTTTGAACGAATAGAGTTTTCTTCTAGAATTGAAATTTCATTTTCCATACCATATTCCTTGAGAGTCTTTTGATTTTCAGCGCCTGTCCAACTTCTGGCCTGAATTATGGTAAAGGAAAGTGAAAGATATAAAAAAAGATAAAACCACACAGACTAAAATGCTGATTAATTGTTGGATTTGTTTTCCGTGCGGCAGTCTTTACAATTTAAATATAATAGTATTCGGAATAAAAAACAATAAATATCGAGATCAAAATTTTTGACCTCAATATTTATTGTTCTATCAAAAATTTTTCATCTTCCACCATATCTGGCGTAACTGGAGTTTCAGGATTTTCCCAGGCCCAATCGCAATATGTTAAACCATAGCCAGCATGTTCCATTATGTCACCCCAATGTCTGAATGAAAAAGTTTTCTTGAAAAGTCCGAAATCATTTATCTTAAACAAAGGGCAGCCATACTTTCCATCTTGATGATAATTACCATCAAATTTTATTCCCTTAAGATAGAGTCTCTGTATAAGAAGAAGTTCAGTAAGAGAATTAGCTCGTTTTAATTTTTCAACATAATCTTCCTTTCCTGGTTTCGGTTTACGAATAAGGCTTAATGATTCTATTAGATCTTTTGTTGTATTATCTTCATATTGATTATCTGAAATTTCTTCCCATATTTCTCGATAAGAATCATTTGAACTGTTCGTCCATCCGATGAATTCGATTTTAAGATTATCTTCTTCGATAAGGTTTTCGTTTAGTGTTTTCATATTAATTATTGTAATGCATGATTTTAATTGAAGCATTAAACTTGTACTTTAATAATACCTTGATTCTAATTCTACTCTGAATTATATTCGATGATTAGGAAATCGCGCCTTCCAAAATTACTAACCGTCTCAAGGTCGACCCCCTGGCTAACCTACTGAAATTTTCTCCAAAATCTTATATATTTACGCTAGGAGTAAAAAATGACATTAATTTCATGGAATATAGATTCAATAAACGCAGCACTCACTTCTACTTCGGACAGAGCGCTTATGTCGCAGGCTGTGCTGAAAAAGCTTGGCGGCTATAATGCAGATATTATTGCAATTCAGGAGACCAAGCTTCCTGCAGAGGGACCTTCGGACAAGCATCTGGAATTGCTGGCAGACTATTTTCCTGGATATAAAATTGAATGGATTTCTTCTGTACCACCAGCCAAAAAAGGCTATGCCGGCACAATGATTTTATACAAGGAAGGCCTGACTGCAAAAAGAGAAGTGCCACGACTTGGTGCGCCTGACACTATGGACGACGAGGGCCGCCTAATCACCCTGGAGTTCGACAATTTTTATTTTGTAAATGTTTATACTCCAAACTCTGGCGATGGTCTAAAGCGCCTGGCAGAGCGCCAGCAGTGGGATGCACTTTATGCCGACTATCTTGCCGCTCTGGATGCAAAAAAGCCAGTTATTGCCTGTGGGGATTTTAACGTTGCACACAAAGAAATAGACCTTGCAAACCCGGCCTCAAACCATTTTTCAGCCGGATTTACAGATGAAGAACGTGAAGGTTTTACAAAACTGCTTGCCCGCGGTTTTATAGACAGTTTCCGCCACCTTCACGGTGATGTAAAAGATGTCTATTCCTGGTGGGGACAGAGAATTAAAACCAGCAAGATAAACAATTCTGGCTGGCGTATTGACTATTTCCTTGTGAGCGACCGAATCAAAGATCAGATTAAAAAATCTGAAATGATTGATTCAGGCCCTCGTCAGGATCACACTCCTATTTTGCTGGAAATTACACTTTAAACTTATCTATCTGTTCGCCAATTTCATCAATTGATGACTTCATGCGTTCAGAAATGTCGCGAAGGGCTGTTCCAGTTTCCCTGATTTTTTTAGCGCCACTGGTCATTCCTTCCACGCTGCTCTGGATAATTCCAGTTGCATCCTGAAGATTTTTTACTTCATCAAGAATTGCCTTATTTCCAAGAGCCATTTCTTCACTGGCAGTTCTTACTTCAATAGAAGAATCGTTCATAGAATGAAGGGCGTTAGAAATCTGCAAAGAACCGGTATTCTGCTCTTCCATTGCGGCCTGAATCTGACGAACAAGCTGTTCTGTATCAGAAATTTTGTCAGATACAGACTGGAAGGCTCTGTTAGACTCTTCCGAAGCAGAAACTACACTATCAATCGAAGTTTTAATGCTATTCAGCTGATTACCAATTGTCTGAGACTGCGAGCTTGAAGTTTCAGACAACTTTCGAATCTCATCAGCAACAACCGAGAAACCTTTACCCGCGTCACCTGCGTGTGCCGCCTCAATTGCAGCATTCATAGCAAGAAGGTTTGTCTGTTTTGCAATAGCCGCAATTGCAGTGTTGGCAGTCTGCAAAGTTTCACTCTGGTTTTTAATGTCTTCGATAATCTTATTTACATTAGCTTGAATTGTAATACCAGTCTGGGCAGATTCCGCAAGGCCATCAAAAGAGTTTGACATTTTTTCCATTGAAACATTTACAGATTTGATGTTTCCAATCATCTCTTCAACTGCAGAAGAAGCATCTGAAACCTGGAGTGACTGTTTTTCAATCATATTTCCAAGTGATTCAATGTTACTTGCAATTTCGTTTACAGCGCCGGCAGTCTGATGAACCGAATTAGACTGATTTTCAATCTGATTGTGCACTGCCTCGATACTAGAAAGAATTTCATCAATGGAATTTGTTGTGTTCTGAGTAGAAGAATCAAGGGCAGCGCCGGCACTTCCAAGTGTATCGCGCGAAGTTTTTACCTGTGCAATAATTGCCTGCAGTTTTTCAGAGAACTTGTTGAATCCCACAACCACGTCACCAATTTCATCATTAAGATTAATATTGATGCGTTTTGTAAGGTCTGCGTCACCTGTTGAAATATCGTTGATTGTGTTTTTAACAAATCCCAAAGGACGAATAAGAATTGTAACAAGAATAAATGTAGAAATAATTACGATAATAACAGCTACGATAATTGAAAGTATGATGATGTTTGTAACTACATAAAGGCTTCTAAAATATTCCATGTAAGGAACTGCACAAACAACCGACCAGCCACTTTCGTCTCCAACTGGTTCGTAGGCAACAACCTTCTTTTCTTTTGTGCTTGGCTCAACAAGGATTTCATAACCGGCTTTTCCTGCAATTACAGATTCAAGCATTTTGTCCCAGCCAGTTTTTTTGCCGTTTGCATTCCCGGTATTGGCTTTGGCACCACCTTCCTGCATTGCGGCAATATCATCAGAAGACATTCCGTCGTAAGTTGTTGGGCCAATCGGCATTCCGGTAGATGTTGAAATAATCAATGGGTGAGAGTCTTTTCCAATCAAAATTGATTCAGAAAGATTGTAAACATCTGCACCGTTTACCATAGAAGAAAGAATTCCAATCGGCCTTTTTGAATTCTGACCATAAACCGGAATACAGTAGAACATGATGGTATCATCAGAAGCACCTTCAATCATATAACTTTTTGGAAGCGGATCGATGATAAAGCGTTTGCCCGAAATTGTCTGAATAAAGAAGTCTACGTCATGAACATCTACATAAACGCCATCCGGACGAATACAAATACCCTCGGCATTGTAGAAGGCAAGGTTTTCAAAGTGAACGGGGTCGGCAAGAGCAATTGCAGAAAGCTGAGCAACCTTTTCTTCCAATGAAACTGATTCATCACGAACAAAAGGAAGATTTGCAATTGATTCCAGCATGTAGAATTCTTTTTTGTTTACATCCTGTAGAATCCTTGAAGATTTCTGGGCATTCAGCCTCATAATCTGTTCAGTATCTCTTGAAATTGATTTAGACAACTCACTTCTTGCAAAAAGTCCAATCGCAATAACAGCAATACTAATCAAATGAACAACGAAAACAATAATCTTAAATTTTAAGCCAACTCTCATTAGCGCCTCCTGAAGCTTTTTTAGGCAAAATAAGAAAAACATGTAAAATTCTGTGAATTTTATTGTATTTCAGAATTTGGTATTTGTAAAATAATTGTTTATTTATGGTGAGGTGGTCGATTTAGACTGTCAAAAGCCCCATCTGGGCACAGGTGAAGATGATGCCAAAAAGTGTGAAGGCACTAACCAGCGTTGTCCAGACTACCAGCTGGCCGGCAAGTTCGCCGTCACTACCCATTTCGGAGCTCATTGGTACGGTTGAAACTGCGAGCGGGGTGCCGTAGAGGGCGATAAGGGCCGGGAATTCGAGGGAGCCGAACCCCAGGGCGTATGCGGCCGAAAGACAAACCAGCGGACAGATGATTGTTCGTACCAGAACTCCGGCGATAATCTTATATTTTAATTTTACAACAGCGCTAAAGGTAAAGTTTCCGCCCAAGGCAAGAAGAGCAACTGTACTTGCAGAGTTAGCCAGCATGGAAATTGTTTTGTATAAGAAAGGAATATTCTGGCTGATTGTAAAGTATTTTTTTCCGTCTGGGCTAGTAGGAATCAGATAGCGGATTGCAAGACAAACAAAACCGGCAAAAACTCCCAGAATCAGCGGGTTTGTTACGATTTTTTTGAGAACCGAGCCCAAACTGATTTTTTTACCGTCCTCATTTACAAAAAGCGTTAGTGCAATTATTGCAAGAATATTGAAAACCGGAATTGAAACCGAAGAAAGAATTGATGCAGCAACAACGGGTTTTGGGTCACTGGATGAAATGGACATTGCGAGTGAGATTCCGATTATCGCGTAATTTGAACGGTAGGCGCACTGAATCATAATGCCTTTCTGGCGGTCATCTTTGATTGTAAATCTTACAATAATCAGGGTTACGGTAAAGATAATCAGAACAGAAATAAAAGCAAAGAGGCTTACGCGGCCGTACTGCTTCATCTCGGAAAGGTTATCTACGTTATAAATATTGTAAAAAAGCAGGCATGGCAAACAGCAACGGAAGCTTAATTTGTTCATCAGGGAAAAAAATTTTTCGTCAAAAAGATGGATTCGCTTTAGAAAATAGCCGACAGCAATCACTAGTACAATTGGCATTACGGCGTTCAAGGTAAAAAAGAGATTTGAGAGCATGGGTCACTCCTTTTGCTTAGTATATCAGAAAAGGGTGTGTTATGATATAAATACTAAAAGGATAAAAATGAAAATACTTCTTGTTTCGGTAAACGCCAGCTATATGCATACTAACCTCGCCATTCGTGATTTGAAAAATTATGCGGAGAAGGGATGGGCGGGGGCAAGTGTGCCGCGTGGGGCGGCGTGCACTACCGGGGCCTGTCCTACTGGGGAGTGCCCACAAATCCAGATTGCCGAATATACGATAAATCAGCCAGTGGGCGAAGTGCTCCGCTCAATTGCGGCTTCTTGCGCTGACTGGATTTTGTTTTCAACGTACATCTGGAATGCCGAATACGTCTGCAAACTGCTGCCGGAAATTAAAAAGATTTTACCTTCCTGTGTTCTTGGGGCTGGTGGGCCTGAGTTTGGCTATGGCGCAAAAAAATATCTGACCAATATTCCTGCCCTGGATTTTATCATTTTTGGTGAAGGAGAAGAGACTTTTAAGGAGATGATTACACAAAGTCAGGGGACGCCAAAAAGTCTACTGACGAAACTTGATGATATAAAGGGGATTTATTACAGGAAGGGCTCTGCCAACGTCACTGGCGATGGTGAAATCGTCTTTACCGGCAATCGTGATTTAATCCACAATCTTGATGATATTCCTTTTCCTTATCCTGAGATTATTACGGGAGAGGCCGACCCTGACCACAAGATTTATTATTACGAGTCCAGCAGGGGCTGTCCTTTTTCCTGTTCCTATTGTCTTTCTTCTGTTGATAAGCGGGTTAGATTTAAGAGCCTTGAGCGGGCCTGCAGCGAGCTTCAGATTTTTCTGGATAAGAAGATTGGCCTTGTAAAGTTTGTGGACCGCACTTACAACCTTGATGAAAATCATTACATTGGAATCTGGGAATATATTTTGAATCATCACAACGGGAAGACCATGTTTCATTTTGAAATTGAAGCCGAGTATCTTTCTGATAGGGCGCTGGACTTTTTGCAGCAGATTCCCGCCGGCATGATGCAGTTTGAAATGGGCGTGCAGTCGGCTAACAAGAAAACTCTGGCGGCAATAAACCGCTCTACAAATACAGAAGTGCTTGCCGCAAAAATCAGGCGGATTCCAAGGACGATTCATCAGCACCTGGATTTGATTGCGGGCCTGCCTTACGAGGACTTGGAAAGTTTTGGACATAGTTATGATTTTGTGATGGACTTGCGGCCGGATGCCCTGCAGTTGGGCTTTCTGAAAATTCTTGGCGGTACCCAGATGGAAAAATTCGCCGGCTCTAACGGCTGGAAGTGGATGGAAAGTCCGGCTTACGAAACTTTTTCAACACCTTATTTGTCCTTCGCAGACATTGCTTTTTTGAAGGATATGGAGATTGTCACTGACGCTTACTGGAATAAGGGAAGCTTTGCGTGCACGATGAATTATGTTTTTCGCAAGGCTAGACCGTGGAAGTTTTTCTGCGCGCTGGTAGAATATGGTCGCAGCGTGGGCGCCTTCCTGCAGGCTAGAAGAGAGGCTTACTGGTTTGAACTGATTTTTGATTTTGTAGTGAAAAACGACTGTGCGGGGGCCGATGGTGCCATCAACCTGGACAAAAATCTGATTTACGATTTGCTCCGTTATGATTTTGTGCGTGCCGGTAAAAAAGGAAACTTCCCGGCCTGGTATAAACATAATTACAACAAAGAAAATCACCGCCGCCTTTTGGAAGAAAATGGGCTACTCGAGAACTCTCGGGTTGGTTTTGCGATTACTGAATATGAAGAGTTCGAGTATAATGTATTGAGTGAGAAAGCGGAAATGGAGAAAGGTCACACTGAAGTGTTGATAAGGTATAAGTAAATATCGGGGCGTTGCGGGGTGTCCCCGCTGGAAGGGGTAGCGGAAAACGCCGAAGGCGGTTGGAGCGAGGGGGAGGCTTCCCCCTCCTTTATTATTATTTCCCGCAATTTTTCCTATGCGCCTTAAGCTTCTTCAACGCCCAGTCGTAGTGGCTGGAGGTGCTACTTACGAAGTAGGAGCCGAGTGGGGCGGTGCCGGTCCAGCAGAAATATTTGGCTTTGAAGAGTTCTTCGTTGGTGTAGCTTTCGATGAGTTTCATAACGTCGGCGTGGCTTTTTTTGAAGAGGGCTTTGGCGGACGCGAGGCTTGTTTCCTGATGGTTTTTCCAGAACATAATGTTCATGGCGCCGTAGGTTTTCCAGCTGTAATCTGGTGGCAGAATTGAAATTGCGCTTTTGCTGTCGGTGACTTTTGCATTGTTCTTTGGGAACTGCAGCATGAGCTTGTGCCATTCGTAAAGGTGAATCAGAACATCGCGCACGTTTTTGTCGCGGCTCCAATGGGCTTCTTTTTTGCTTGGCTGGCCTGAAAAATCAAAGGGAGTATTGAGCTCCTTTTCTGTCATTGAGTCAATAAAGTTCATGAGTTCTGTGTAGTTTTCGTTTGCTGCTTTGAGCAGGTCTTCTTTTGTGCTTGGTCTTGGCATGGCGCCCTCCTGAGATAAATAGCAAAGCGTTAAAAAAATTGCGAAAGCAATTTTTAGCTTTACCTTTTTGAGGTTATTATACTACGTGGGACATCGTTCCAAAAGAAACAGCTTGTTGCTTTTTACGCCTTCCAGTGCTTGAGCTGCGAGAGCATGTTGTCGTAAAACTGGCGGCGGTCGTCATCACTCTGGTTCAGCGGATTTGGCATGTTTTCCATAAGAAAATCAATCAGCGAATTTTTCTGTTTGTAAATAAACTCGCCGTCATTGTAGCACCATTTGCAGTAATCTTCGTTAAAGGCCTTGTCAGGCTCACGGCTAATCATTGAGTCTTCTGTAAGAGGCATGCCGCAGCACTGGCAGAAAAGTTGACGAGGCGAACCCAGCAGTGTATTTATAGAAACGTTGAACTCGCGCGAAAGAACTTTGAGCATCTGGGGGTTGGGCTGAGTCTCACCGGTTTCCCAGCGGCTCACGGCCTGTCTTGTAACATTCACGCGACTGGCCATTTCTTCCTGAGTAAGATGATTTTTTTCGCGAAGGCTTTTAAGTATTTCAAAAACTTCCATATCAGATATTATAGCACAAAATCTTTTCTTGCAGTTTATGAATCTGCTTGTTGTAAACTGTAATCCTTTTTCATACCGTGGGCGCCGAAAATCTGCCAGTTGCCCTGCCCCAGACGTTGCAAAATAGCTACGCGTTCCTGAGCGCATAACGCAGGATCAGTATCTACAGAAGTCATAAGAACCGGCGCATACTGATTGTAAGTTGCCTGCTCTTTTGTAAGGCCGTGCATATTTATGTAAATATCGCCGGAAAAAACAATGTGATGAGCATAATCTATGAGCACGGTTTCTCCCTTCAGGTGGCCGCCCTTGGCCTGGTAAACCTCAAAATGCATTTCGCCAAAATCAAAAAAGCCAATCTGTTCAAGAGGTTCTTTAATTTCTTTCGGAGAAGTCCAGAGCGCAGTTACTTTTTCTGGTTCAGGAGGATTGTACAGTGTGAGCGCCTTGCAAATGTTTATGTAAGGTTTGTGAAGCGGATTCTGTTCGCGGTAGGCATCTGCACCCTTTGCTTCAAGCTCAAGACATTCTTTAGAATCTTGACTGGCAATAATTTCATCGAACAAAGGAAGAAGACCGCAATGATCCACATCTGCATGAGTGATGTAAACTCGCTTTTTCATGGTATCGTAATCTGGCAAAAGCTCACGGAAAATCTTTTCCATTTCTTCACGGTACAAAGCATAGCCTGTATCAATAAACAAAACTTCGCCCTGGCTTTTTAGAATTGCAGTGTTACTTCCGCAAGGTGGTTCAATCAAAATAATTTCTGAACTATCAGTAATTTTATGATGAGAAATACGAGGAGAAAAAGCAGAACCCCGGCAGGAAGCAAGAAGATGGGCAAATCGGCTGATACTTTCAAAGGTCTTGTAAGGAGAAAGTCCTTTTTCATCCAGCATCTGCATTACAAGATTTGTGTTTACAAGCAGACTGTCTCGCTTATCTTCTGAAAGACCAATGCAGGAAACAAGTTCAGAAACAAAAGACTGATAGAAAATGCTGTTGTCATAAAATTTTTCTGAATGATTATAATCAAGAAGGCGGACAGGGCAAAGTTTTTTTACTTCGTCAATAAAAGCTTCAAATCGCTTTTCGTCTTCTACATAAAGTCCCATTTTAAAGGCCTGGTAATCTGTGCCGTTTTCCTGGGAACTGATATAAGAAATATTAAGCTGATAATCATTAATTACGCGAAGAACATCTGTAACGCTGCCTGGTTTATCCTGCAGCATAAATTCCAGCAAAACAATGCTTTTTTCGGTCTTTGGACTTTGAAGATAGCCAATGGCCGTAAGAGCGTCATCAGCCTTGAGCAGATTTCCTTCTTCGCCCTCTGCATCAATAAAAAGAGTGTGAGAATCAATTGCCTTATTATAGCTGACTCGTGTAATATTTATATTCAGCTTGGCAAGACATTCACTTGCCTTCAAAAAGGCGCCGATGTGATGCGGCATTGTGGTGATGTAGGTTTTCTTCATTTTCATTTGAGGGCTCATTTTATCACGCGGTAAAATAAAAGTATATTCTTTTCCACGCACTTCTAAAATATCATGAATTCTATTATAAATTAAAGTATCATGGATTTTAAAAAACACCCATTAAAAATTTTCTTTTCATATTACAAACCCCACTGGTACCTTTTTGCAGCTGATATGGCATGCGCGGTTTTTATGGCGGCAATTGACGTTGCCTTTCCTATGTTTTCGCGATATGCACTGAACACTCTGATTCCAAACCACGAATTGCGACTTTTTCTGACTCTGGTGGTAGTTTTGCTTGCGGGTTTTTGCGTCCACAAGGGCTGCAACTGGTTTGTGGCTTACTGGGGTCACGTTTTTGGAAACCGCGTTGAACAGGATATGAGGCGGGATGTTTTTGATCACCTGGAAAAACTGCCTTTCAGTTTTTACGACACCCACCGCACAGGAAAAATTATGTCTCGTGCAACAACAGACCTTTTTGAAATTACAGAGCTTGCCCATCACGGACCGGAAGACTTTACAATCGCCATTTTGAATCTGATTGGTGCCTTTATTATGATGCTTCACATTCGCTGGGAGTTGGCGCTGGTTGTTATCATCGTGCTTCCAATTATGATTACAATTGGTATTGTTTCCCGCCGTAATCTTTCGCGTGCTTCTACAAAGGTAAAGGAAACTACTGCCGAAGTAAACGCCGGGCTTGAATCTAGCATTTCGGGAATCCGCGTTACAAAGGGCTTTAATAATGAAGAATTTGAGCGCGAACGCTTTGCAGTTTACAACAAGCAGTACAGCGACGCAAAGCAGATGCGCTTTAAGTACATGGCAAACTTTTTTACAAATATCGAATTCTGTAATAATCTTTTGTCGCTCACTGTGCTTGCAGTTGGCGGTTACTTTATTATGAAGGGAAAAATGACCCTGCCGGACCTTGTTGCCGCAAACCTTTTTGTTGCGGGCTTTGTTAGTCCTGTAAAAAAACTGAATAATTTTGTGGAACAGTTTGTAACCGGAATGGCGGGCTTTAATCGATTCCTGGAAATTATGCGCACCGAGCCGGAGCCTGCCGACACCCCGGACGCAGTGGACATTCTTTCTGCCCGTGGTAACATCAGTTTTAAGGACGTAAGTTTTTCTTACACAAAAGACTTTCCGGTTCTTTCCGGCGTAAACCTGGACATTCGCGCGGGAGAAAAGTTCGCCCTTGTAGGTGCCAGCGGCGGTGGAAAGTCTACCATCTGTAATTTGATTCCACGCTTTTACGAAATTACCGGTGGCGAAATCAGTTTGGACGGCATTGATATTAAGAGGATTAAAAAAGCGTCACTGCGCTCGCAGATTGGCATTGTGCAGCAGGATGTTTTTCTTTTTGCCGGCAGCATCCGCGAAAATATTGCCTACGGAAAGCCCACTGCTAGCGATGCGGAAATTGAGCAGGCGGCGCGTCGTGCAGAAATCCACGAGGATATTATGAAAATGCCTAACGGTTACGACACAATTGTTGGCGAACGGGGCATTAAGCTAAGTGGCGGTCAAAAACAGAGAGTTTCCATTGCCCGCTGCTTCCTTAAAAATCCGCCGATTCTTATTTTGGACGAGGCAACTTCTGCCCTGGACACCGCGACGGAAATAAAGATTCAACACTCTTTTGATGAACTGGCAAAGGGGCGCACAACGCTTGTTATTGCTCACCGACTTTCTACCATCAAAAATGCGGACAAGATTGCCGTTGTTACCGACCATGGTATTGCAGAGCAGGGCACTCATGACGAACTGATGAATAATCAGGGGGAATATTATAAACTACAAACTGTACAGGCTGGGGAAACGGGGCAATCAGCCTGAAAAAATGGAGGAAAACTATGGTAAAACTAAAATACAGAATTGCGGCACATCAGGTGAGAAAAAGTTTTGGGACTGGCGACAAAAAGCGTGATGCTGGCCAGACGACTCCCCAGGACATAGTTCGCTTTGACAACATTCTTTACGGAGATGACCAGCGCTTTAAAAAATGGCAGTTCCTGGATGTTTACAGACCAAAGGGTGATGGCCCCACGAACGTTACGCTGCCCGTAATCGTGATTGTTCACGGCGGCGGCTGGGTTTACGGAGACAAAGAGGTTTACCAGTTTTATGGAATGAGGTTGGCACAAAGAGGTTTTGCTGTCGTAAACTATTCGTATAGGCTTGCTCCAGAAGTTCAGTTTCCGGCTTCAATGCAGGATACAGAAAAAGTTTTCCAGTGGATCTGCGATAATGCAGAAGAGTATGGTTTTGATACTCAGAATGTTTTTGCGGTTGGAGATTCTGCGGGTGGCCATCTGCTTTCTCTTTATGCTTCTGCTGTTACAAACGATGATTACGCTAAAAACTACCCATTTATTCACAAAAAGCCGCTGGTTCTTAGAGGTGTTGGTCTGAATTGCGGAAAATACGAAATGGCAGATTTGGTAAACGGCAATATTCAGTCGCGAATTTTAATTGAAGCTCTTATGCCAGAGGGCGGCACCCTTGATGAACTGAACCTTATTGATGGCACAGCCCACGTTACAAAAGACTTTCCGCCGGCCTTTGTTATGACCTGCAAGGGAGACTTTTTGCTTAGTCAGGGCCCTGTTATGGATAAGGTTCTTACAGATGCAGGTGTGCGCCACGAATATAAGTGCTACGGTACAGAGCAGATGCCTCTATGGCATGTTTTCCACTGCGACCCACGCCTTCCAGAGGCCGTAACCTGCAACGATGATGAATGTAACTTCTTTAAGAGTTTGATTCAGAAATAAAAAGCGGCAGAAATTTTTCTAGAGCGGCTTTGGCTTCCGGGCTTTCGGGGTCAAGCTTTGCTCTAGAAAGAATTAGCTGGCGGAAAATCTGTTCATCATCAAGATTTTTAATTTCTTCTGACGAAAAGTCTTCAAAATTACTTCCGGAAAAAGCTATATCTCCTTCCATAATTTTCCAGCTTACAACTTGAATGTTTTCTGGCAAAAGTTTTATGCTTTCTTCCAGATAATCCTGGGCGTTTGTGCCAACTTCTCTTTTATAATAGATTTCCAGATATACTGCTTTTTCGCTTTTAAGCTTAATGTATTCTTTTAGCTGCTCTTTAATTTCATCAAGACTTCCAGAGAGTCTTCTGTAAACGTTTGTCTGGGGAACTTCCAGCTTTTCTACTTGCGGAATTTTGCCGGCTTCAAGGTCTACGCATAAAACATAGTGGGGCATAAAGGCTTCGTCAAAGCCCATAACAAAAGGAGAGCCCGAGTATCTGATTTTTGGGTTCTTGGCAACCATGGTAGAGTAGTGTATGTGGCCAAGTGCAACATAATCCAGCTGGGGTGGGAAAACACTTGAGGGAACGTTTCCCAGGGTTCCTACGGTATCCAGGACTTTTACGCCGTCATCGCTTTTCTTGTTGGATGGCGCACCTTCCAGGCGGCCCTCCAGGTTAGCCGCGTACAAATGCCCCATGGCAACCAGGGGCAGGTTCCGTCCTGCACGCACCTTTTCTGCGGCCGCAGCAACTCTTTCGTACAGCTTTCCATATGCCCGGCTGTAGAGGTCCTTGTCCTGCAGTTGGGCCTCTCCGTCGCCAAGCTCGCTTGCAAGATTACGCAACTCCACCTCGCGCACAAAAGGCACCGCAAGGCAAATAGCACCATCGCCGGAGCTCGCGCCCCCGGCACGCTCGCCCTTGCCGCCAGCCCCGCCGGCTCCGCCGGCGGCGCCCCCGCGCGTGGAACAATCACCCAGTTCAAAAACCATCTCTTCCGGCGACAAGTTGTTTATGCTTCCCACCACGCGGATATTCATAACTTCCAGCAGCTCCTTAGCCGCGTCCAGCATCACCGCCGAATCATGATTTCCCCCCGTAATAATAACATTTCGGCAGCAGGTGTCTGCAAGGGACGCAAGAAAACTGTAGTAAAGCCTGCGCGCCTCGGTGCTGGGGTTCACCGTATCAAAAACATCGCCCGAAACTAAAAGCGCCTGGGCCCCCTTTTCCTGAATCTGACCCTTTAGCCAGCTAAGAAAATTACGAGCTTCCTGACTACGATTTATGTCATGCATCTGGTTTCCCAAATGCCAGTCTGCAGTGTGAATTATTCGCATGGGGATAGTATATCACAATTTTGTTTCCGTGCTATAATAAAGCATGCGCATTTTAAAATTGGAATTTGAAAATCTGAACTCCCTCAAGGGGCATTGGGAAATTGATTTTACCCACCCGGATTATAAGAAAAATCACGATATTTTTGTAATTCATGGAACAACCGGCGCGGGAAAGACCACAATTTTGGATGCCATAACACTTGCCCTTTACGGCCGCACCCCGCGACAGCCAGAAATAAATAACGGCGTTAGCGGCAACGAGCTTATGACTCGCGGAACCGGTTTCTGTTTTTCCAAGGTTACCTACCGCTGCAAAAACGGCATTTATATTTCGGAATTCCAGCAGAACCGCGCAAACGGAAAAGCGGGCGGAAAACTTCAAAAGGCTTCTTTTGTAATTTCTAAGGTTGATGGCCCCATCGGCCCAGCTCCAGATGCTCACGTAGTAGCTTCGGGCACTGCCTCGCTCCTGGCAGCAGAGACCCAGCAGATAATTCAGCTTGATTATAATCAGTTTTGCCGTTCCATAATGCTGGCCCAGGGCGAGTTTAACAAATTCCTTACCAGCGATGAGCGGGCCCGTGCAGATATTCTGGAAAAACTTACCGGAACCGAACGCTACCGGGAAATTGGAAGAAAAATCTGCGATAAATTCAGCCAGATAAAAAGAGAATATAACGACAAAAAGGCCCAGAAGGCAGAAATTCAGGAACTGATTCTTACAGAAGAGGAAGAAGCCGGGGCAATCAAAATAGAAAAAGACCTTAGAAAAGAGAGCAGCGAAACTCAAAAGAAAATTGACAAGGTTAGGGCGGAACTGGGCCATTTTGAAGAACTGGACCGGCTTTCTAAGGCTCTGGAAATGGCCCAAAACGAAAAGACGCAGTTAGAAAAAGAACTTGAAGATTTTGCGCCAAATGCAGAACGGCTGAGCCTGGGACAATCGGCAAATAATTGTGAAGCAGAATATGTGAACGTCACCAGCCTGAGGGAAGCGCAGAAAAACGACCTTTTGCAGATTGAGGCCCTGGAAAAAGAGATAAAAGATGCGGATTTACAGTTTGAAGAGGCTCAGGAAAAGGCCGCCAGCTTAAAGGCGGAACTGGAAAAGGAAGAAAAAGACCTTGCTGCCCAGCAGAAAATCTGGAAAAAGGTGAGGGAACTGGACCTTCAACTGGAAAATGCCCGGGCCCAGGCTAGTCAGACTCAGGAAAGGCTTGAAAAAGCCCAGGCAGAACTTGAGGCAGACAAAGAAAACGAAGAAAAAATTAAGGAAAAGATAAAACTTCTGGAAAAAAGTCAGAGCGAGATTTCTGCTTACCTTGAGCAGAATGCCCAGGATCAGGAGCTTACGGCCGTTATTGCAAAAGTGGAAGCCCTGCAGGGTGGAGCGCTGGCGCAGGAGAAGGCGGCGGCGGAGCTGGAAGATAAGAAAAAGGGGCTTGTGCAAGAGGTGGAGAAGGCTCAAAAAGAGCTGGAGACTGCCGCCGCCGGCCTCGCAGAGGCGGAAGAGCAGATTAAAAGCTTTGTGTCCGCCGATGCGGTGATGATTGCGCGAATTTTACAGACTCAGCTTGCTTCTGGTAAACCTTGCCCTGTCTGCGGGGCGGTCTATCACGCAGAAGGCCAGCACGACAGTGCTGGGGTAGGCGCGGAAGACGCACAGCGCCTGGCCGCTCAAAGTTCAAGCTTAACTGCCCGGCGCGAGGAGCTGTCCGCGCAGCTGCAGGCCGCTAGCTCAGCCCGCGACGCCCAGCAAAGTGCCCTCTCTCTCACCCAACAATCCCTGGACGCTGCGCTTGCTTCCCTTAAAGACCAGCTGGCCCAAATCCAGGAAGCTCTTTCTCCATGGCAGCGGGCCCTCCCACAGCCCCTCGCTCTGAGCTCTCTGGGCGCCCTACTGCAAACCTTACGCCAAAAGTCCACCTTATGGGCGCAGCAGTCCGCCGCCTTAAAAGATACCCAAACTCAGCTAGCTGCCCTAGCCGTGGAAGAAAAATCCCTTGCCCAAAACTTGGCCTCTCACCAGGAGCAGCTCCAGAGGGCCTCGCATGAAAGCAAGACTGCCCAGGACCAATTGGCCAAACTGTCCGACTCGCGCTGTGAGCTTTTCGGCGAGAAAGACCCGGACCGCGAGGAAGCCCAGAAAAACATCCTCATCACCAGCCTCAAAGCCAACTACGAAGGCGCGGCCGACTCTCAGAGCCAGGCCCGCGAACAGAAGGCCCGCTTAGAGGCTCAGCGCGCCCAGCTGTTTATGGCAACCCAGAACCGCGGTCCTTCCGTGAGCGCGGCAGAAGCGGAGTTTTCCGCAAAACTTGCCGGCCAGCACTTTGAGTCGGAGGCCGCCTTTGTTGCCGCCCGCCTGCCGGCCCCCGAACTTGCTGCACTTTCTGCGCAGAGCGAATCGCTTAAGACCCACACAACCCAGGCAGAGACTTCTCTAAAGAACGCTGAACAATCCTTTAATGACTTTAAAGCTTCCACAAAGCTTTCTAAAGACAAGACCCAGCTTCTGGAAGAAGAAACCCAGCTCTCTCAGGCTAAAGAGGCCCTGGACAATCAGCTTATAGACATAAATTCTAAGCTCAAAAACAACGAGCAGAATAAAAAACTTGCTCAAAAGGTTCAGAGCGAATACGAGGCTATCCAGAAAGATTACGAAACCTGGGAACAGATGAAAAAATGGGTTGGTAAGGATGATGGTTCCGACCTCTCTGTTTTTGTGCAGAGTCTTGCCTTCAACCGTTTGCTGGACATGGCCAACAAAAATCTTTTTGATATTACCAAACGCTATAGGATTGTCCAGAAATCCCCTTTAAGCCTGGATTTCGAAATAAACGATATTTACTTTCCTGAAAACCGCAGTATAAAAACTCTCAGCGGTGGAGAGCAGTTCCTGGTAAGTCTTTCTCTTGCTCTGGGAATTTCTCGTTTTGCCAGCCGCAATGTCAGCGTAGACTCTCTCTTTTTGGATGAAGGTTTTGGTACTTTAAGCGGCGAGCTTTTGGAAGAGGTAATTGTTGCCCTCAAAAATCTGCAAAAAGAAAACAAGATGCTTGGAATTATCACCCATGTGCAGGAAGTCATTAACGAAATTGACCAGCGCATAGAAGTAAAGCCTTCTTCGGCCGGCTACAGTCAGTTAATTGGTTCAGGTATAACACAGATTTATTGACTTATAGCCCAAGCGCGTCCATAATTTACTTATGGACCAAAAAGCATTTTTTAATCTTTCTTATGGAGTTTTCGTTTTAGGAACTCAGGCGGGCGGCAAAATTAATGCCTGCATAACAAATACCTGTTTTCAGGCTGCTGCTAATCCTGTGCGGCTTGCAATTTCCTGCATTAATCAGAATCTTACCTGCGAAATGATAAAGGAATCCGGCGTCTTTTCGCTTTCTGTTCTTGATAAATCCTGCACTTTTGACCTGATTAAACACTTTGGTTACCAGAGCGGCCGCAATGTAGACAAATTCAAGGATTATAAACACGAACTTGATTCTAACGGCTGCCCTTACATCACTAACCAGGTTTGTTCTGTTTTTGAGTGCAAAGTGGTGTCATCACAAGACCTGGGAACTCACACACTTTTTGTGGCAGAAGTAACAGAAGCCAAAGTTGTCAGTGATAAGGCACCTCTTACCTATGCCGATTACCAGAATAATGTTAAGCCTAAAAATAATAACAGCGCCGAGCCTGCAAAAAAGATTGTAGGATGGCGCTGTAAAATCTGCGGTTATGAATACCGCGGTGCGGAACTTCCATCAGACTTTGAGTGCCCAATCTGCGGACACCCAGCTGATGATTTTGAGCCTGTGTAAGGCCGCCCGGTAGGCGGCCGGTGTTCGATTGGAAAGCGTTAAGAAAAACGCGTAAGCGTTTTTTAGCTTGTCCACTTATAGATTTTTACAATCCGCGTGCTCACTCGTAAGTGCTCAAATAAGGGTCTGGTTTGATGGCTCCTGGGGTTGCCCAGATTTCATCAATCAGACCTGTTTCATTTATCTTTCCTATGCGGACCTGCTTGTAAAGGTGCTGGTTTCCGCCGTCAATTGTTACAGTTCCTTCTGGTGCTGTAAAGCTTAAGCCTTTTGCCGCCATGCGCACATCTTCTACATCAAAACTGCGAGCCTTTTTGCAGGCTGCTGCCCACATATGAACGGCAATATATCCTGCTTCAATCGGGTCGCCGGTTACGCGGTCTTCGCCGTATTCTGCCTTGTAGTCAGAAACAAACTTTGCATTGCGTGAAGTTTCTGTAGTTTCATAGTAGTTCCAAGCAACCAGCTGTCCTTTTAAGTTTTCCACACCGATTGCCCTGATTTCTTCTTCAGAAATAGAAAAACTCATAATGTGCAGTTTGTCAGATGTAAGACCTGCCTGCATCAGCTGACTAAAGAAAGAAATGTTTGAGTCCCCGTTCAGAGAGTTAATAACTACATCTGGCTGCAAGGCTTTAATTTCCTGGATAACCTTAGAAAAATCTGAGTGCCCCATTGGCACATAAGTTTCGCCTACGCATTCTCCCTTAATGTTACCAAGCTGGGCCTTAATAATTTTGTTTGCAGTGCGAGGGAAAATGTAGTCGCTTCCAAGCAGGTACATGCGCTTTCCAAAGTTTTCTGCGCAGTAGTCTACCGCAGGAACAACCTGCTGGTTAGGAGAAGCGCCCATATACATAATGTTCGGGCTTGCTTCCATGCCCTCATACTGAACCGGGTACCACAAAAGCCCAAAGTGCTCTTCAAAAACAGGTTTTACTGCTTTTCTTGAAGCCGAGGTCCAGCAGCCAAAAACACTTACAACCTTGTCCTGCGCAAGCAGCTTTTCTGCCTTCTTTGCAAAAACTTCCGGGTCGCTTTCGCCGTCTTCTTCTACAACCACAATTTTCTTGCCCATAATTCCGCCTGCTTCATTTATCTCTTTGATAGCAAGCAGTTCCGAATCACGAACAGGCTTTTCGCTCATAGCCATAGTTCCAGTCAGGGAATGTAAAATTCCAACCTTAATGGTATCCGCGGCATTTTCTTTTTTCTTACAGCCGGTCAACTGCAAAAAACTTGCCAGAAGCAAAACTCCACCGGCTATTTTGATAATTTTTTTCATAACAACTCCTGTGTTAGTTTATAAAATGTCGTAGGTGGTCATAAGACCTTTACCTTTTATATCACATTCAACTGGAGAACTGAAAATAATTCCGCCTTCCCCAGGTTTTAAGTGCTTAAATACAGATTCAGAAACCCTGATTCCACCAGGATTAGCCGCTGTTTCCATTCGGCTGGCAACATTTACTGTGTCGCCCCATACATCATAAATAAATTTTTTACGTCCGATAATACCCGCTGTTGCCGGTCCGCAGTTCAGACCAATGCGAATATTAAACTGAATTTTTGCTGTTTTGTTGTATTCGGCAAGATCTTCCAGCATACCTTTTGCAAAATCAATCATAATCATAACATGATTTTCGTTTGGTTCAGGTACGCCGCAAGTTGCCATGTAGGCATCTCCAATAGTTTTAATTTTTTCAACACCGCAACGTTCTGCACGGCGATCAAAGCGTGTAAACAGATTGTTCAAGGCCTCTACAATTTCTGCGGCAGAATGACCGCTTGAAGTCTTTGTAAAGCTTACAATATCTGAAAACAGAACTGTTATATCATCATAATGCTGCGCAATTGTATGAATTCCATCTTTTAATTCTGTCGCAATAGTTGGCGGCAGAATTGCGTGCAGAAGTTCATCTGCCTTTGCCTTTTCCAGGTTCAGTTCGGCCGTGCGTTCCAGAACCATCTTTTCAAGACGGATTTTTTCCTGGGTAATACGGCGCTGTTTGATGTAGAAGAAGAGGAGCAGGGCAGCCAGGGCTGTAATAGAAATGATAATCCAGAAAAGCGGCATCTGGTAGAGGTAAGGCTTTTGAACAAATAGAACTGCCTCGCGTTCTGTAGAATAGAAACCGTCTCCGTTAATGGCATTTACAATAAAAGTGTGCTTACCAGGGCGCAGGTTTGTAAAAGACATAGTTCTTGCCGGAGTTGGTGGGCTAAATTCCTTTTCAAAGTTTGTGAGCATGTGAGTGAACATAATTCGCTCAGGTGAATCAAAGCTGATTCCAGTGTATGTGATATCAACACGTTTTGTTCCTGGTGCCAGTGTGATTGAATCAGTTTTGTTTTGATATAGTGTGTTATCAACAATAACAGTGTTGTCTACGGTAACTTTTTCAATCTGAACCAGTGGAGTAACAGGATTTTCCTTTACTTTTACCGGGTCATAGATGGCAATGCCGTCTACCATAGCAAACCAGACTCTACCGTAGCGGTCAATCATACTTTTTGCGGTAGAAGTTGGACCATCAGAATCAAGTCCGTCGTTCTTGTTGTAGAATTTTACAGATGCCTGCTTTATCTTTCCGCTTGCAACATCAAGAATTTCACCCAGAGAAGCAGATGAAATACCGTGGTTGCTGGTCATCCAGAGGGTATTTGTGTTATCGGTAAGGATCTGGAACATTGAGTCGGTCTGAATTCCCTTATCCGAATTGATATTTTCAAAAACATTTGGAATTC
>JAEEGH010010064.1_pt1 | contig 21816 bp, 4 predicted proteins | sample 9134181 | NCBI WGS metagenome assembly JAEEGH01 (sample SAMN16246544, study PRJNA631951) | gut metagenome | biome: gut microbiome; feature: rumen; material: DP-attached | host: Bos | place: Iran: Karaj | collected 2018-10
CATCGTCGCCCATAACAAAGTCCTTGTCATGGTCTCCACCAACGGCAATGTCTTTTTCACGGTTTTCGCCAGCAACGAGCTGCACGGCAGAAATCACAGGCAAATCGTTACGTTTCTGCGTACCGAAAGTCGTATCAACGCACTCAATAGTCACCGAGAAATGCTTGGTTTCTACATCGCGGAACACGACATAGTTGCCAATCATTTCGACACTGGGGGTTATGCCATCCTTGAACATATCCCTACTGTATTCGGTGCAAGTCACCTCCTTGAATTCACCGTCGAACCTGTTGCCGCTCCAGTCGTTCAAGTAATAGGTCTTTCCTTTAGGCCCAGTAATCTTAAACACATAGCCGTGAGCGTCGCTATCGTTGTTAATGCCGTCGATATAGACATAGACATCATACTTGTTCGCCGTAAACTTCGTAGGAATGTTGTCCAGGCTCACCGTCAGAGAATCCTGATTATGTCCACCGACATAATTCATCATCATCTTATTGTTACCAGTGTCGGCATCCATCGAAGCATTCGTCACTTCAGTCGGAGCACTGGTATTGCCATAACAATCGTACTGGAACGTAATTCCATCCAAAGCTTCCGTCGCCTCTCCATGTGCTCGAGGATCGCTATTATAGAGATACCCATTATGCCAATCGTTATCAACCACAACGCCAGCGGATTCGCCCTTCGAAATGAGAGTTGACTGGTTCGACGATACATCCGTGAAGTTCAAGGAGAATACTTCCAAGCCATCAAGTTTTTCGTCGGCCTGGGCCGTTGCACCCGAATCAAGCTTATCGCTGCCGGAACCACCCACGACAACATCGTTACCGTTACCGGACATAATCTTGTCGTCATAACTTACAGACAAATTCTTAGACGCAATCGATTCCGCATAAGAAATTGTAGATGCCGTGTCAAGGTTACTATCGCGATCGGTAAACACCATCTTCGCATTGTCACCATACACCACATCGTTATCGTAGATTCCGTAACGATCATCGCCGAAGGTTCTAATCTTGTCAGCTCCGGTACCGCCAACAACAACGTCGTCTCCCCCCCGCGTGTTAATGACATCATCGCCACCATGGACAATATCGGTAGAGGCGGCTACGTCTTGCTTGTGCAAGCGGCCCTTGACCTGGATTCCAGCGATACCTGCACGGTCCTTACCGTTGTTGTAGCCATTTTCGCCGTCACCATCGGTAATTTCTACATGGAAACGGTCACCTGAAATGTTCTTAAAGATAACGCAATTGGCCTGTTCAACAAGATGACCATTCTTATCTCTCTTCTTGGCATCCTTAGCAGATGTAGCCGTAGCAACAACCCATTTTCCATTGAAGGAATTGTCTTCAGGATCGTTGACATAGTAAGACTCAACCCATTCGCTGCGAGCTACACCATTTTCAACGTAATCCCTATAGAGGGTCACTACGCGAACGCTGTCATGAGCCCAAGAATTTTCTCGAACCATATCCAGATAGACAACTACATCGTAATCCGTGAAGTACTGGTTCAAGCCATCTACCTGGGTGAGGAGCACATTGCGAGCGTTGTTTCCGCTAGTGCCGAGGCCACTCTTCATCAAGTTGTAGTCACCCGAATTAGAAGCGTAGAAACTACCTTCCTGGGTGTAGCCATGCAAGCGAATCTGATCACCATCAGTCGTATTAACGCGATGATCTTCGCTTGCACCGTAAGTCACGCTTACCGCGCTTGCACGGGCGCCATTATCAAACAGCACGATTTCGTCGTCGTTATCGCCATAACTACCAGATCCGTGGCCCTTGATGTTGTTCCAGTTGCCAACATGCAAACCAGCATGTTCAGTAGTTTCTACTACTTGCTCAGTTTCTGCATCCAGAGTTCTAACTACATAATCCTCTGTACCGGCCTGCTCGTTAGCACCGATACCATTCTGTGCAGGGCCCTGGAAATTGAAGCTGAGAGTTGCTTCGGAGTAGATGGTAGGAGTACTATCGACGTCATGGACATTCGGTCTAGTTTCGTCATAGCCCTTGTACCAAGCTTCGTTAGCATTGCCACGGAACGTTGCGTAGCCATTATCACCAAAGGAAACATCCTTGCCAGAACCAGTCGTAATGTAATCTTTGTTAAGACCACCGAACACTACGTTATCACCGTCGCCTGCTTCAATGTCGTCGACACCGGCGCTACCATCTTCGGCACCCTGTTTATTGATATTTCGACCTTCGTTAGAAACCATCAGCATGTTACGGTCGATATCCATGATAACAATACCACCGTCACCAATAATGGCATCGTTACCGGCACCCGTACGAATCTTATCGTTGTCCGTACCACCGATAACAGCATTCTTGCCGTCACCTGTGCTGATGTAATCCTGGCCACCGATATGGTCGCTTTCCTTCTTGCTTTCTGCATAGAGGCGATCCTTTTCAACCGTATACCTACCAGCGTCGCCAATGGCCACGTTATCGGCACCCGTAATACGGATAGAGTCACCCTTGTCACCACCCATGGCAACGTTCTTGTTGCCTGCAATGACAATGTTATCGACATCGCCGACAGCGTCGCTTGTCGTTTCCACCTTATACAGACCAAGGCCGAGTTCGTCGCCATAGACTGCTTCGTCATTTTGGGCGTTGTTGTACAAGACACGGCCGTTATCACCAAGGGCTACGTTCTTGTCACCACCAATGACTATTACATCGGCCTTGTCGCCACCAATGACCACACTGTTCGTGCCACCAACATTGATAAGGTCGATACCGTTATCTTCATTGCTATCGTCCATCGAGCGGATTTCCTTGGCATCGCGATTCACGCCATCGGTCTGCAAGCGATATACTGGGCCTTTGTTCTCTGTGTCGTCACCGTGATTCTTGCGGATACCCGTCGTGTAATCGATGCCGCCATTGTGGTTACTATCTCCGTCAGTAGAACCGAGAATCGTCTCCCCAACCTCAACACCGTTCACCTTGCCGTTATCGTACTTCACCTGACCACGGTCGCCGAATGCGATACCGCCCTTGTTCATGGTAATGTAATCGTCACCAAAGCCACCGAATGCCACCATATCGTTGCGGGTGACACTCGAGCTAGAAGCGTCAATCTTATCGTTACCAGACTGAGCGTTAACGACCAGCTGACCATCGCCTTCGTAACCATAGGCGAACTTGACAGCGACAATCGTTACACCAGCAGACCACGTAAAGTCGCGATCGATTCCGAACGTGGTCGATGTCATACCATTCACGACACGGCGCTGCACGCTACCGTCACTCATCGTGGCATCTACATAGAGATTGAACGCATAGGCATTAGTATCGCGAGTTCTGGTCTTTTTATTCTGTCCTTCACCTTCGGTAATTTCATCAGCGGCCTTCTTTGCCGTGCCAAAGTCAGCATATTTATTCTTAAACTGAGACAAGTCATCGGCATTCATTGTGAACGAATAAATATATCCGCTCGGTTCAGCAGGCTTATCAGCATCAGCCGTTGCAGCCCCCTCTTCCCCAGTCGTTTCAGTTTCAGCCGGAGTATCAGCAGTAGAAGATTCCGACTCAGCACCCGTTGCTTCGGTTGCAGCAGGAGTATCGCCTTCTGCGGCAGGTTCTTCGCTTGCAACAGGTGTTTCTGTTGCAGCGGATTCATCTGCAGGGGCTGATACGTTTTTAGAAACCTTCGTACCGCTGCAAATTACCGTAGAATTTCCATTTTCGCGATCAGACTGATGCTTACTTATGACAATTTCATCGTCAAATTCAGCCTGGGTAAATGTCAAGTTTCCAAGTTCTTCTCCTTCAGCAAGGATAAAGTCGTACTTGATATTGAATCCATCAGTCGTAGAGAAATTACCAACAACTTCACGGCGCTGAATTCCAACGGTTTCATACTCATTGGAACCATCACTCTTGAGTTTCTTGATTTCAGCATCCACATAATAAACGGCGCTAGAATCATAAGAGGCTTTTTCCCACAAATCATCCGATGTAATCTCGTAGCAGAACAATCCATTCTTGTAAGAAGAGCTAGTAATCGTAGCCGTGCCGACATTATCACCAAGATTCTTATTTCCAGAATCACCCGTATTCACCACGGTGAATGTTCTGAAAGCATCATCACGATACAGAGTCTTTTTGACGTCAACACGATCCTTACCGGTACCAAGGTTGTATTCACCGTATTCCATCTGAGCTGCGGCTATGCCACGAGAACCGATATCGGAGTGGTTGAAGCGCAGTGCGTTGGAATCAAATTCCATCACACGATTTTCCGCCAAACCAAGGTTCTTAAGGAGAGCATCCTTATTTTCAATTTCAGGATTATCGGCAATCGCAGTTCTTTCCTCGGCGCTTATATTTCCAGATATTTCACTAAACGCATTCAATGAACTTGCATTGTTACCTAGATGATTCTTTTCGTCCTTCTGGTTATTTACGAACAGACGATCAACCGAGGCCATTTCATCAACAAAGATTGAATCCCTATTGCGAGAAATCAGAGCGTTCTTGACAGTTTCCCCTTCCTTAGCGGTAGGAATAGTAATCGTTTCGTTCAAAACAAGAGCAATTTTTTCATCGCTGTAAGATGCCGATTCAACACGCAACCATTTTGCAGCAACAACGGTATCGGTTTGATCAATTTTTTCGTCTTCAGCACCGACATTCTTCGTAATTTCAACAACCCACTTGAATGTTTTGTGTTCAAATTGAGCCAAGAACTCGTTCATGAGTTCAGCGTCATTCAAACAAGCATCCCAGTCAAAGTCATCCGTCAAATTAAAACCGATAGACTTCAAAAGTGCTATAGACTGTGGAGTTGGCGACTTGAACTCAATTTCAACTACATTCGATTCCGCATTTGATGCGTTATCGACAATCCTGAATAATTTATTGCTGTCAAAATTATTCAATTCGTTAAACTGAACAGCGCGTTGAGGCTTATTCGCACCCGTTTCTATGACATGGTTGTATTTCAGCATGGCCGGATTACCAGTATCCAGCTCCATGCTCTTGCCATAGCCGTATGCATATACAGCGCCATCAATTGGCTCAATACTCTTCGCTTGTGCACCAACCGAGGTCAAGCCATAATCATCAATCTTATTATCGCGAACGGCCGTTACTGTTATAGAACGAGTATCAGTTGTGTTATCAAAGTAAATGGTAATAGAGCCATCAGCATTGACTATAGAATCGTCACAAGAGATGTTCAAACGCGGATATTCTGTAGCATCGCTAGAATTTGCAAAAAGCTTTGCCGGGGTAATCCTGACATAAACCTTCTTGCCATCAGCAAGCGATTTAGCATCGTTATAAGTAACATTGTACGTTTGCGATGTAAAATCAATCGCCGGGGTTGTCACAGCACCACTTGACGGATCCGCATCTTCATCCGACGAAACAGCATCATCATTCAACATAGATTCCGTGAGTACGTAGGAATGCTGCTCGATTGTAAGGAATCCACCTGCCGAGGAGCTATGAATCGGAGCCGCCGTACTTGCACCAGCATAATTTTCCCATTCATAGTTAGCCTGCAATTCAACACCTTCAACAGTGACAACACCATGCATCGTCATCGGCTGACCAGTAAGACCATTATAGAACGTAATGACATTGCCATTCAATTCATAATACTGTTTGCATCCAGAAACAAAGGTTCCGATTTCTTTTCCGTCAACCGTTACAGATGTAATTGAAGCACCTTCGTAGGCCAAAGCAACCTTAGAATCATCAATACGAAGAGCATTGGTACGCACACTAATGACAATCTTATCATTCGTATTGGCAGAAAGATTTGCTACTGTAATAACGCCATTTTCGCCAACAGTAGCCGAAGATGATGCTGTAGTCGAGTTCACTCCATTGACATAGATTGATATTTTATTAGAAACAACATTATCTCCATTTTTATTCAAGATAGAATTCATCTTGAATTCATTGTTTCCGTTATAAACAAATTCTTCGGTGTAAGCAAACGGATAGGTTTTAAGAGAGGCGACGGCAGCATCCTTGTCTTCACCAGCAAAGGTAACTCCAACCGATGTCACCGACTTAGTCAGCATCTTATTGCCATTGCTCCATGTACTAGAAATGGAAATTGCTTTACGCGCACCTTCTTCCTTCAAATCATCCGCAAGAGCCTTCACATGAACAGCAACAGGGGTATTTCCAGACAAGACAACTCGCGTAGTCGTATCCCACACAGAATCCGGTTGTTCCGATTTAACAATAAACCCGCGATCACCTCGGCCAAAGTCCATGTTCGAAAGCATCGGAGCACTTATTTCAACCGTAATAGATTCGCCAGTCTTCAGTCCAGCGCAACCGACGTAGAATACAGCCTCGCTACCTTCTTTTTCAATAAATAAATCAGGAGATTCTGCAATCTTATAGTCCGATCCTTCCTTCTTGAGGATAAACACAGCCGGTTCAACGTCTGTATCCACAAGCGTAAAGCTTTCCTTCTGGCTTAGACCTGCACGGGATTCATCGGCATCTTCACCGCCAACAATTTCGTAGGTCAATTCAACATTCTGACCATCCGTATTGGCACTGCGGAGATTTTTGATATCTTCATCAAGGCCACCCATGCTGAATGTATCGTTGCCTTTACCACCATTGAGTTCAGTAACATCACCGGCGTTGTTGCTCAAAACATGGAACATGTCGTCACCGGCAGCAGCATCAAACTGCGTACTTTCGACACCAGCAGCCTTAATAGCCACAAGGTCACTCAGCATGCCCTCCTTGGTCACAACAAAGGTATCGTCATCATCGGTTCCACGAATATTAAGCGAGTCATTACCCTTGCCGCCATCAATAAGCACGGCACCGCGTTCAAACGCCTTATATGTTTCGTCAGCATTCTTTTCGCTCTGGCGGAAGGAATAAACACTGAACTTGTCGTCATCCTTGCCACCAGACATATTCAAAGTGCCAACATTATTCAAGGCAACAAAGCCATCGCTACCAGAGCCACCTTCAAGATTGAGTTTTGTGCCGTCAGTAACACCATCGCTCAAGTACGATTCTTCATTCGTAGCAACAGCGTTGAACACATCTACATTTTGAATCCTTGCAGACTTTTCATCCTCTGTTCTATCAGAATTATAAAGCTGACCCACGATAAAGTTGTCGTTACCAGCACCACCGTCGATATTTGTTGTTTCGACAGTTCCATCTACATAAATATTATCATTACCGCCATTGGCATTAACATTCAATACATTAATACCAAGGGATGCATCATTTTCGTTATTGCTCTTGATAATATTTACGCGTTCGATATTCGAATTTTTCTGTTTTTTCGGGGTTGTATCGGAAGCAGGTTCTTCATCCTTATCTACAGGCAGCAGGGCAACAAAGCCGAGAGTTTTGTCCTCGTTCATGCGCACAAGCAACTGGTCATCTGTTTCAGTGCCTTCGACAAAGAGCGAATCCATTCCATTATTACCAGAATCAGTAATATTGGCGTAATTCGTGGAATCGTCACCCATCAACTTTACGGTTATTCTATCACTACCGCCCTGACCATCGACAAAGTCCATACCCGGGCCAGTCGTAATCTTGTCATTACCACCAGCTCCATTAGACCTGGCATTTTCATAGATTTTCCCATGCAAGCCCAAGTTATCACCAAAGACAAGTTTGTTTCCACCGAGGCCATTTTTTTCAAGCTCTTCAGCATCAACAACATCCTTGGAACCATCCTTCTTAGTCTTATAATCCGTTACGCCATTATCACCGTACAGGCTGTCGTTACCGGCACCGCCATCAATGATGTCATCGCCATCACCACCGTAGATGATATCGTTATCAATACCGCCCTTAATGGTGTCGCTACCACCATCACCATCGATAATATCGTTGCCTAAGCCACCATTAATGGTATCGCTTCCAAATTTTTTATTTTCATCTTCAACATCGGAACCATCATCACCAAAGATTAGGTCATTACCCTCGTCGCCACTGATGGTGTCGTTGCCGTAGCCAGAATCTTGAGATTCAAGTTTATGGCTAGATTCATTACCCTTTTCGTCCAAATTCTTAATATCAAACTCAAATTCACTTTGTGTTATTTGCGTTGTTATGCTAGAACCATTTTTAAACTGGGCATCAATAAACTCCTGGCTGAACGCATCAGTATTTTTGGACTTGCCAAGCGCAAAAAACGGAGCAGCAACATCCATCCCGTTATTTACGATTCTATCGCCAAAGATAATGTCCATGCCCTGGCCACCAGAAATGGTGTCATTTCCCGAACCACCGAGAATGCGGTCATGGCCTCTTTCACCTTCAATGGTATCATTGCCTGCACCGCCGTCAATACGGTCGTTACCGGCACCACCATAAATCAAGTCATCACCAGCATCACCAAGAAGGATATCATTTCCACCATCAGAACTTATATCCGTGCGGGAGATAACAATATTTTCCTTCAAAATGTCCGCACCAGATTCGCCACCATAGCTCTTTGCAATATCCGAGAGAGCCATTTCCAAATAGTCTTCTGCGGTCATTTTTTTAATTTGTTCTGCAGTCTTTTTCGCCAATTCCGCATCAATGCCAGTCTTTACAGACCATAAACCACCATCACCAAAGATGTAATCTTGTCCTTCTTTACCATCTATACGATCGTTGCCAGCACCACCGAAGATGATATCATGACCGGAGCCACCTAAAATTACGTCGTTGCCAGATTTCTTTGCCACGACATTTGATCCAGCGACTAAACGATAAGCCTTATGAGTTCCATTTTCGTTCTTTTCGTCATCTACACGAAGAACATTTTCATCACCAAAGATGATATTCAGGCCCTGTGCACCAACAATATTATCGGCACCTGCACCACCTGTAATAAGGACATAATGGTCCTTAGCAACCTTTAAGCCAGAAAGGTCAATAATGTCATCGCCATCGCCACCATTGATTATGATATCAAACTTAGCATCGGCTCCATTAGATACAATGTATATTTTATCATTACCCTTTTCGGCATTAACAATCAGTTTTCCACCAACAGTTTCTGAATGTTCATAGTCATCCGAAACTTCCGAGCCATTAACCTTTAGATACAATATTTCATCATCATCGCTCAAGGTCTTATTTACACCATTGGTCGAAATACGGTTTGCTGCATTTATACCAATATTAGCAACCACATCATCACCAGACTTGCTAATCATCACAGGATAAGACCTTCGTTCATTCTTGAATTCAAACAAAGTCTTATCACCGGTAATATTCCATTCCTTTGTATAGAACAGTAAATCCACATAGGCGTAAAGTTTGGCCGTAATCTTGCCATTTACATCAAAGAATCCGAACAAGCCGTCTTCTTTGAACATCTGGGTCATTTCGCCCAGGCGGATTTTACCATCCTTATTGGGGTCATAAAGATTAAAGCCCACATTGATACCGACACCACCGCCAACACCGGCGCTTACGCCAGCATTCAATTCTGCAGCAGCAGTCAAAGCACCATGGAACGACAATTCGTCAATGTCAATACCATCTCGAAGGTCATTCACATAGAACCCGTTCAAAAGGCAACCAAAGTCTTTACAGTCAGTACCAATCCACTGGCGAATACCCAAGGTATCGTAACCAAAGCCCAGGTTAATGTCTGCACCAAGCGACAAACCTAAACGTGCACCCAGCGGGCCATAAATGCGGATAAAGGTGCTCCAGTCAAAGCCGAATGTTAGTTTGGGCATGTCGTATTCGACAAGTGCAATATCTTGGCCGAGCAACAGTTTGAACACATCAGTCGGGTTGTCCCAAATAAAGCGCCAAGAGCTATTGCCCATACTCAGACCGGCACTGGAAAGGGTCGAAGAGGCCTGCTGTTGGACATTTGATAGAGCATTTGCATATTTTGAAACATCAAAATTGGAAATAGAAGATTGTCCACTTAGCAATGATCCAGCAGCTTTATCATCGCCACCAAAACCAATCAAAGGCATACTTCCCAAGTCAATCTTGACACTATTTTTTGTACTAAACTTGGATATTTTCTTGCTAATTTCAATAATGTCCTTAACGGCATAAACCATGCCATCATCAAACTTGCCCTTACTGTATTGCTTGGCCAGGCTGAGTGGAGTAATTTCAATTCCCAAGTCATCCAATACCGGGAACGGCGTTGTCAAGAAATCGATTAACGATTCCAAAGGTTCGACAACCTTCTGAATCTTAGAGACAATAGGTCCAAGAACGCCCCCAATAAAGGAACCCATGTCAAGCTTAAAATTCTCGAAAGCTAGTTTATTAACACCATCAAGATCCCAGTTAAAGACAAAATCACCATCAAGGTTTGGGAATTTAGGCGGATTATCAGTCGAATTCACATCTGAGACAATTCCGACGGTAATACCAGCCGTAAAATTAACATCAGCTCCATAGAAGAAATCAATATTATTCAAGGTGAGGTTCGACACCTTGACCTCATTGGAACCATATTTAGAAACGCCCGTTCCCTTGTCCTTGGAATCAATTCCGCTCTTGGTTCGATTTTCCTTATTCAAATCAACGCCAAACGCAACGTTCACTTGCTTCGAGCCATCTGCATTAGGCTTAACCTTCATATCCAAGCCCAAACCAGCCAAGGAGCCCATAATATCGCCACTAAGGGTCACATCGGCGCTAACATGGACTTCATCGCCATCATTGAAAATGAAATAGAAGCCGCCATCTTCAGAAACTCCAAAGCCAAAGTTCAAATACCAGTTCAGCCCCAGATTTACACCGGCATTCGACTTCAGGCCAAGACCAGGGAATCCCAAATCAAAGCCAACATCGGTACCCAAAGAGTATGTATCCCCAATGCAAAGATACCATTCAGCATAGCTCTTTTCATTAGCTTTTTTCCCCTCTCGATAATAGACTTTTCCATCAGTGCCCACCGAACTCCATGTATTAGTGGCACTACGAAGGTCTAATGCACCCGAGACCTGTTTAAGACTTTTGCCAAAGAGTTCATTGAGTTTTTCAGCAACCATCTCGGCAGTCATACCACTTGTTTCATAAACAAAGTCTGAGAACGGCTCAAGCACTTTGCGCTTCAGGTCGCCTAAGAAATCGACACCGCCACTCAAGGCAGAGCCCACTACAGGCACCTCCTTGACCTTACTCATCATGCCGTCATTCAGCTGAGATTCCAATGTATCGAATAATGTATTGAATCCCGTAATAGCGAGTTTGATTTTTTCAAACCAACCAACCTCGCCATTAACTAGGTCCGCAATTTTTGTGTAGACATCTGACAGATCTGCAACAAATTTTCCCGCAGATTTCGAGTAGTCCTTATCATAAACCAAGTCAAAGAAGTCATTGTCATTTGTTTTTTTGAAGGCATACAAGTTCGAAGGAGTTGCAGAATGGTCCTTTTGCCAAGACGTCAGATAACTTTGAACTAAGGTATTAAGATTATTCTGAGCAACAGAAGCATCTTTTAAGATATTATTCAATTTGCTACCGCTGCAATACCCCAACAAGATATCTCCCAACGACATGTTGCAAACACTTATAGGCAATTTTCCCATCACAGCAACAGGCAATACAAAATCAAACGGAATCGTAGACAATTCATTACCATCATCATCCACAGCAATCCATTTCAACAAGGACATATTTTTTTGTCCTAAAGATCCTTCCAAAGAGGCTTGCGCGCAAACATAGGACTCACTCTTGTTTGACCCAACAGTAATCAAATTTGCAAGTAAGTTATCATTACTAACATTATCTAAACCTAAATTAAATGATAACTTCTCACCAAGAATATTGATTTTAGCACCAAAATCAATTGCATCCGTGAGAGTAATGTCTAACGAACCCTTACCTATTTCGGCTTGGCCACATAGGCTAAACCAGAAATCGCCCATCACATCAAGATTAGCATTACCACTAATACCCGTTCCATTGCCAAAACTAAATTGATGAACCGACTTAAAGGATTTATCTATGTTGAAACTAAATTTAAGTACTTTGACTGTTTCTTCCTCACCAGAAACATCAATTTTTACAACATTTCCTTTATCATCAATTTTATCAGCAATTTCAATTACAAACGGATTAATGGATTCATCTACGGCTGTTTTGGCAGCATTTAGAGCCAAAAGACCATAGTCTCTCAAATACTTATTCAGTCGATCATTAATGCCCTGCAAACTTGTAATTTTGTCGGAACGCAGCTTATTGACAATATCACATATATTTTCAGCGACATTCACCAAATCACTTACAGACTTATTGATAACAGGAATCTTGACATTAGATTTTTTTGCAATATCACGGACTCGTTCAACAAGACTATCAAGGATGGCAAACAAATCTTCTGCAGAGAAATTACCAAACTTATCAAGAACTTTAGTTACAATTTCATCTAACTTGGTACTACTTGCAACATCAAGTTTTCCTTCACTATCAAGGCCAATTTTTATTGAACCAAGATTTTCGCTTATTTTATCTCCAACATCAACAAACGAGTCTAACGAAAAAGCTTCATTTTTCGCCTTAATCGTCGGAGTCACAATATAATTCTGAATATTCTTTTGACGATCATCATTAGTCTTTTCTAGTTTAAAGGAAGCGTCGAAGCCAACGCTGCCGGAAGCAACTAAGTCTACATCAACAAAACCAACAGAAGCGACAGCTCCGCCCATATATCGGAAGGATTTCGAAGTTCCAAGATATTTCGATGAATTATCTTTATCACCTTCCGCTTTTCTAGAAACAATTAATTTAGTTTTTATTTTATTCGAATCATCCGCATCTTCAAAGATAGAAACACTAACTATTTTATAGCGATTCGCATCAGTCGAATTCTTTGCAATTAGTCCACCTGCAACAAGGTCTGTATTTTCTTTATCAATAATATAAACAATTTTATCTCCATCTACAGAAGCAGACTCCGATGTATAATCCTCGCCCACTTCAAGGCTTGCATTTGCAAAGACATCCAAAGCTGCACCCGCAGTAAAATCAATCAACTTAGACCAATCGGCCCCAAGCAAAGCGCGCCCAACAATACGGAAGTCTTTCTCACCATATTGAACAGCTTTCATTTTATTCGCAAAGCCCAACTGTTCAAGAACGCGGCTTAAGCCAACACTTTCAATATCAAATGAACTCTGTGAATGGTATTCAAGATGGTCCCAATTTACAGGATTTTTATCGGCATCCTCACCGGAGTATTCTAAAGATATACCTATACCTAAGCTTTTTAATTTCAAGTTAATTGCTGTCACAACCTCAGTAAGTGTTGTAGTATCACTAATCAAGACAGCATTGTCAGAAGCATCTTTTAAATCATCAAAATCAACATCTATACCGTTTACTTTAAAATCAGCAGTAGTTTCTTTTGTAGAATCAATTCCAAGAGCAGAGCATGTTAAAGAAGAACCCGTTGCTAAAGCAAATACAATTGCATCATCTTGAACACCAATAGATTCGATAACTTTGTTTAAAGCGCAACTTGAATCACCTACAATATTCTTAATTGTTTGAGCAAGGCTCGGCAAATCACGACAAGTTGAAGTATCCACATGAATAGCAGATGTTCCACTACTAATCGTCATGAAATTACTAGAGAAAATTGAATTATAGAAAGACTCGTAATTAGAAACAATTTTAATATCAAAGTCTTTTCCGTTTTGGACAACATTTATTGAAAATCCATCTCCAAATTCAGATATTAAATATTGGTCAAATTTTTTTTCATCAATGTAGTCTTCCGCTTTTTCCGAATCTTCAAAACCTGATAATTTATAAGACGATATATCAACCGTTTTTTCTGTTATTAGAGATCCGTCTTTCACCCTGTATTTTGTTAAAGTACTACCATCAACATTATAAATAAATGCAGATAATTTCTTTGCAGAGATTCCAACAGATTCTTTTGTAGAACCATCACTCATTTCATGAGAAGATACCTGAACTTCGTACTCAACAGCCAATTTGTGTATAGGATCGCCAGAAACCGCATCCTTCTCATTGAGTTTTTCTTCTAATTTACTCTTCGCAACTGAAGCATTAACATATAAATTATCCGCATGTAATTCCACTAACTTTGACAAATCAACGTATTCGCGTTCCACAACCAAATCACCTTTAGCATCCAGCGAATACTTTTCGAGCATCAAGCCAATTTCACCTCCAACAACACCTGTCGTTTTTAGCGCACCCGACACACGCATATAGGTAGTTTTACCACTATCAACAAGTGTATCACCACCAGTAAATCCAGATTCCCCATATTCCTGGATTTTTTTCTCATCACATCCAAAACGAACTTTAAAGCCCTTAGCAGCATCACCTTCTACCGAGACAACGTAAAGGCCAAATGTATTCATGATGGTACGGCCTTCAGCAATTACAAGGGAATCACTAGAATTTTTCATCCCAAGATCAATCCCTAAATCCTTCGCAAGGTCAGAATTATATTGCAAATTAAAATACTGATTCAGCAAATCTTTCAATTTAGCAGAATCATCAGTTTCTGCGGATTCAATCAGGTTTTCACCAAGCAAGTCAGACAAAACATTCTTAGGAATTACCAGATTTTCGCCAGAACCAAAAGACAACGTTAGATTTTGCGTCCATTTAGAAACATCGCCACTCACAGCAACCGCAGACTTTACTACCGTTGTCTGCAAAGTGCTACTTCCAAGACGGAGTTCGCCATAGTTTTGCTGACTTCCTTCGGCCGCACGCAAATCAAATTCATCACCACTTGTTACTACAATTTGATTATCTTCAAAATAATATTCAACGTTCTTTTGATTAGAATATTGAGGATAAATTGTTGTGTCAGCACCAAGCTTAGAACATTCTATTTTAAATGTATCAATTTCTTTTTTATTTTTATCTATAACAGAAACAACTATCGTACCATCAATAAATTTTGAAATTGCACCTTCTACATACTTTTCATTTGCGGATATGGGATCACTATTCTTTTCTTTTTTCCAGAACTGGCCTAATGTTGTATCCGACTTAAGATTTTCATGTTTAAAATTCACATCAAGCGAGAAGTTTATACCCGCTTCACCTTTAGCACTCACAGCACCATAAGTCGAAACATTGGCAAAGCTATTGCCCAAAGCATCAACTAAATTCAGATTTAAAGTTTTATCAATACTAAAGACAAGATCAAATTTCAAGAAATAATGATCAAAAACAAAAGTAGCTTGGGCTTTAGAATCCAAAGCCTCATAGGATTCATTACTTGCATTCCTATATTCTAACTCACAGAGATTCTTTATGGTTTGAGGATCAACATCTGGATAAAATGTTGTTTTCCATGCCAAATTGAAAACAGAGTAAAAATCCTCTAAGCTATTAAAGCTTGCTATCAAGGAGCCATTTTCAACTTTAAAAAGTCCTTTTACATCAACAATGGTTCCGTCTTTTTTCTGACATTCCCCTCCATAAAGAATCTTATCAATATTCGCAATTGAATCTGCGACCAAGCTACCGGCAGAATCGCCCAAGAAATTCAATTTAACGCGGTCTTCAATCAGCGAACGAAGTGACGTGCGCAAAGAATTCAAATAGATGCCAACATTATTCGCAAGCGTTTCACCAGACAAGGCGAAATACTGCTTTAAATCATCCGGGAATTCCCAGACACTTTCGACCATATTAAATTTAAAGTCTAAAGATGTAGAACCCGTAGGCTTTTTATAGATAGTAACATTCCCTGACTTAAGTTCAATATCATCGCAGCTTAAAACAACCGTACTTTCCTTCAAGCCACTTGTGCCAATCTTTATCGTATAATCAAATGTTCCCGAAAGCTTTGTATCAAACAAGCCTATGTGAACATTTTCGTTAGTAAACGGCTTGGTTAATTTAATTACAAAATCATTTAACGAAATTTCTTTAAATTTCAAAGTTCCATTGTCAAGATAGACCTGAACATCAACCTTCAATGTTGCATCAACATCAAAGTTGTCTAATTTGAAGAGATTGAAATCAATTCCTTTGGCAAATTTCCCCAAATTCGGCTTAAATTCCAACGTCAGTGTAGTCGGGTTATCGACATCATCACTAAGCGCAAGAGCACTTGTCAAAGTTGTCGAAGGTTTTGTTGTTAAACTGGGATTAACATAAAGGCAAACAAAATCCTGATCTTTATTAGCCTCATACAATTTGATTGTATTGAATATTTTGTCTATTTCATTTGACTTATTTTGGTAAAGAATCTTAAAGAATCTCTCCAAATTCGTTACATCTAATTCACTCTTAACATCATCAACAATCCCATTCAGAGCAACAGATGTTCGAGCCCAGTAATCATTGAATTCTCCGATGATATCAGCAACTTTTGTTAAGTCATATGATTGACCATTGAATGGAATTTCAAATTCTTTCAAGAAAGGCAGTTTCGAGACATCAATAGCGGTCTTCAGCAATCCATCCAACGAAAAATCACCATTTATCGGATCATTTTTCATCTCGACTTCAGGGAACGATACATTTATGTTATTCAAATCCGTCCCGGACACCTCAAGATACTTCCCATTTTCAAAATCAAACGGGAGAGAGCTCGAATCAATGTCAAACTCAAAATCAAAATTCGTATTCAATTTTCCCAAAGACAAATCAATCACCAAATCGGGAGTCTTTTCTGCGTTATCAAGAACTTCATTCACTTCGATATTCATAAACTTGGTACTTGCACCAAGATTATCTATCTTTGCCGACACCTTATCTATAGAAACAGAAACGCTAATATCATTTACATTTTCAAGGGCGACATCATTGTTATCACTATTCAAATTCAGCGAGAAAGAAATATCCGCATTAACAATAAAATTCTTTACGGACTTGAATTCATCTAAATAGTCAACAGCACCACCAAAGCCAAGTTCATTTAGATCTAAAGTACCATTATACTTATAACCGACATCAATCGTGGATCCATCAATCTTTTTAAAAGAATAAGAGGCTGCGGTTGAACCATTTTCTATATAATCTTTAACATAAGTCAAAAAATCAGATATTCCGATAGAATGAATATAGTCTTTGGGATCTAAATCAGGATTGGCTTTATTATAGCTATCAATATAAGCCTTTGCATTATTCTTTGCATAATCAAAAGCATTTTCAACAAAAGTTTCTATGTTTGAATCAACATTATTCAGAAAATCGGAAATTTTTGTCAGAGACTGATCAGCACTATCAGTCAATTGAAATACAACAGACTGTGTTTGAGCAGAAACTGTTGACGCAGTTTCATTCTTTGCAGCATCCCTAAGATCAGCAAGTTGTGAGTCGACCACATCAAAATCAGAGAAATCAATGACTGGGTCCGCACTCATCATCAAGCGCGGTTCAAGAGCCTCGATTTTGTAGTTCTTGCGGGTGGAATTTTTCTTATTGAACTTCTTGGACATAATAACCCTCAATGGGCTGTTAAGTACAGCCCTGTTTATTTGTTAAAATTGTTTGTTTAATTAACGGTTACTCAACCATTACACAGCGGACAGAAAAACCTTGTGTTTTGTACATATTCGAAACGGGATTGCTTTTTGAAGCATTACTCTGCCAAGAGGCCTTTGACATTTTCGCATAGTCATTAGGATTCTCTTCAGGATAATGCCAATATGTACCTGTTTCAACCTCTTTAAAAGAATGATCAAAAAGATACCCAGCACCAATAAGGCTATAGCCACTATCATTGCTACCGCCAAAGCCATAAGTAGAACGTGTTCCCTTTACCCCATCTTCATTGTTATCTGCATGTACCACAATGTAGTAGTCATTATAAGTCAACAAGCGCCAGCCATCTGGGCATATACCCTGATGATTGGGCTTAATCAAATCAGCACAACTTTCGGTGTTGCAACGGCTAGGCAATTGCATCATTTCTGCCCACTGGTATAGCCCCCCGTACATATTACAGTTGGTGGTATCATTGTCGTAACAATAACGTTCTATTTTTGAGTCATCCTCTTGATCTTTGCGGCCTCTTATAAATTCGCCAACATTCAAGTTTTCTGCCATCACCTTGATTGAGGCGACCTTGCCAGCCGTATCCTTGCCGGTAATTTGAATATAGTAATACTCTCGGTTATCACGAGTGTCAATAAATTTAGCATACTTATCCTTTAAATCACCATTCAAAGGATACCAATGCTGATATGTTTCGCTACTACTTGACTTCGGTGAGACACTGGAGGAAGACTTTACGCTACTGCTCGACGGTTCCACCACGCTGCTGCTCGAAGCCACAACACTCGAAGAAGATTGTTTAACCTCCTCGCTGCTGCTCGACTTCGGCGTTACACTGGAGGAAGAGACTTTCACAGCACTGCTGCTAGAATCTTCTTTTTTGACTGAAGAACTGCTCTTGTCGCCACCAACGGAGCTAGAAGAATTCTTGGTTGCTGCCGAAGAACTAGATTCCTTAGAAATTTTCTCGCTAGAAGAAGACTTTTCCTCGCCGGAACTCTTTTGCGAACTCGAGGACAGATCGTCATCGCTCGAGGCGGGGATGACTGAAGACGAAGAATCGTCGCCCGGTTCCGGCGAAACAGAAGAAGAGGATTCATCGCCACATGCTGCGAGCAGGGCTAGAAGAATGGACAGAGCTAAAACGTTAAAAATCTTCACAGAAGACCTCCAGTTGTAAAATCCCACCAAAACCTCCTAACCCAATCTAAAAATAGTAAAAAGTTCCCAAAAGCGGGAACTTTTAGTCACAAAAAACATACTTTATATGTGTTTTTACAACAAAATTTATTACAAACTACTTACAGAATGTTTTTGTCCATTTCGAATAAAACAATGACCGGGGCAGCACTCATCACTACCCGTAAGGCGAGCGATGCGAAAACAGGCCCACCTGTTTTCATATCCGAGCCGCAGGGGGAGGCGCTTGCGCCTCAGCGCGGTTCTTAATATTGTTGACGGCTACGCCGTCCGCTGCTGCGGCTCCCCTATGCGTGCGCTAGCGCCCGCGCAGTTGAGCCTTGCGCGCTTTTGACGCCTTCGGCGTCCGCGGCGTCGTTCGGTCATAGATAAATGCAAGCATTTATCTGCGACACTCACTTAGCACGCTATGCTTGGACATAATAACCCTCAATAGCATTCCGTACGGAATGCCTAGTTTTTGATTTTTTGTTTAAAAATTTACAGTTTAAAAGTGATGGTTATTCAACCATTACACAACGGACAGAAAATCCGTAGATTTTATACTTAAAGGTATCATAATTAGCAGTCCCTATATCGGATTGCCACGACACCCTTGATGCATCATCCGAATATTCTTCTGGATAATGCCAATACGTAGCTTCATTTAAATTCGTAAAACGATAATCCCAATTTTCTCCAGCACCAATAAGGCTATAGCCACTATCATTGCTACCGCCAAAGCCGTATGCAGAACGGGTTCCCTTTACACCATCTTCATTGTTATCAGCATGCACCACAATGTAGTAGTCATTATAAGTCAACAAACGCCAACCATCTGGGCATATCCCCTGATGATTGGGTTTAATCAAGTCAGCACAACTTTCGGTGTTGCAACGGCTAGGCAATTGCATCATTTCTGCCCACTGGTATAGGCCACCGTACTTGTTGCAGTTAGCAGTATCGTTTTTGTAACAGTAGCGTTCTATTTTAGAATCATCTTCTTGATCCTCAAAGCCCCAAACGAATTCGCCGACATTCAGGTTTTCGGCCATCACCTTGATTGTGGCAGCCTTGCCTGCCGTGTCTTCGCCGGTAATTTGGATATAGCAATACTCTCGGTTGTCGCGAGGGTCTGTAAATGTTTTATAAGCACCTGCACGCCATAAAGTTCCATCAAAAGCAATTGCTCTATCATAAGAACTACTCGATTTCACCGTTTCAGAAGATGTAACGCTACTGCTCGAAGCAACAACACTCGAAGAAGATTGTTTAACTTCTTCGCTGCTGCTCGACTTCGGCGCTGCGCTTGAAGAAGACTTCACAGCGCTGCTGCTAGAGTCTTCTTTTTTGACTGAAGAACTGCTCTTGTCGCCACCAACGGAGCTAGAAGAATTTTTGGAAATTTTTTCACTGCTAGAACTTACATCATTGCAGTCATCACTCAGCTCCTCGCACTGGCGGATATCATCGCTACTGCTCGAAACTTCCGCAATCGGGTCAGGGTCAGTACTGCTGGAACCGCTGTCGCATGCAGTAAATACAGCAAAGACAAGAGCCATGGCAAGAAGTATGGATTCCCTACGCTTCGCTTCGAGAATGACAGGCCAAGAATGACGCAATGAAAAAATCTTCACAGAAGACCTCCTAACCCAATCTAAAAATAGTAAAAAGTTCCAAAAAGCGGGAACTTTTAGTCTCAAAAACATACTTTATATGTGTTTTTACAACAAAATTTATTACAAACTACTTACAGAATTAAAACTGTAAAATCTTGTAAGAAATTTACAAGTTTGTACGTTTTGTAGAAATTACGTATTACAGGGTATTACAACTTGCCAAGTTCACGAAGCATTTTCTCGTACTTGTCAGCACGAGCCTTTTCCTCGTCAGCACGGGCCTTTTCGGCATCAGCCTGCTTTTGGATTTCATTTGCACGCTGGCGTTCACGGTCTACAGCGATGTCGATTTCCTGTTGCCAAGTCATATAGCGTTTCCTCGTTTCGTTGTCCGTCTGGTACCACTTCACCATCCTGTCAATCTTCTTGGTTTCTGGAGAACTCGGATTCCTTGTTGCGAAGTACTCCAGATACTCCCTAATAGATTTCTCGGCGACGTCGCGGTACTTATTGAATATATAAAAATTTTTGTAGCAGAGGTCCCCCAATTCAATTTTCGGGTTATCGACCTCAAGATTCTTGAACCTGTAGACAGCTTTCCCCTGCCCGAAAATGTCCTCGGGGCACAGAAACATGATGTAGAGATCCTTCAGCTTATAGTAAACTTCGCCCTTGTTCAGCGCCTCGCTGTCGCACATAGCCTGATAGTAACGAGTCCGCTTGGGGATGTCCACATTATCTTCCATCTGCATTTGACGCCTTTGGCGTCTGCAACTACGGCTCAGTCATAATAAAATGCAAGCATTTTATTGCGACGTTCGCCTTGTATGCTATTCAATATCAAAACTACGGAGGGTCACCCCATCCGGCCCAGTTTCCTTTACAAAGACATCGTAGCGGATACCCTTGTAGAACGGGCTTACGTCAATAGTCTTTTCGGGCTCGGGATCCTTGAGCTCGTGAATCCTAATGCCAAGCACAGCCTCAAGGAACGGCTTTGCAATTTCCTTGTGGCCAAACACCATTGCAAACATGAACCTGTTCGTAATGGGGAGCTGTTCAAAAGGAATGCGTTTTGCACTCATTTTTTCATCTTGCTACCGAAACGCGTCGGTTTTCGCAAATAGAGAACTTCCCCTATCTATACTATACACGTATTTTTCAGACTCTCAATGCAGTTTTTTCAAAAAATTTATTTCTTTTTACAAAAACAGCCCGTCCGCGGCGTCGTTCGGTCATAGATAAATGCAAGCATTTATCTGCGACACTCACTTAGCACGCTATGCTTGGACATAATAACCCTCAATGGTATTCCGTACGGAATGCCTAGTTTTTGATTTTTTGTTTAAAATTTTACAGTTTAAAAGTGATGGTTATTCAACCATTACACAACGGACAGGAAGACCATTCTCTTTATGCGATACATTCGTATGCATAACTTTATCCGAATAACTTGTATACCCATCATCAGCAGAAGCGTACTCAGCATAGGAATTTTCTATTGGATAAAACCAATATACAACCTTGTCCAACTCTTTAAACCCTCCCCCCCCCCCCTATAGAAG
>JAEEGH010010065.1_pt1 | contig 21815 bp, 20 predicted proteins | sample 9134181 | NCBI WGS metagenome assembly JAEEGH01 (sample SAMN16246544, study PRJNA631951) | gut metagenome | biome: gut microbiome; feature: rumen; material: DP-attached | host: Bos | place: Iran: Karaj | collected 2018-10
GAAGCGCTCGCAGAATGCTTTAGTCAACTGCACCAGCACATCACTCTTACGGTAGAAGTGCAGTTTGGTATATACCGTCGTTTTCCGCATGATGCTCGGCGTACCGTCATCATATCGCTTCAGGTTGATGTTCTTGGAATCAGGCATAATTCTTATACTTTTATCTCCCCCGACATCAGTTTCGGAAGAAGAGTGTCACAAAGGGCGGAGAGGCGGGAGGATTCTTGGTGGGATTCTAAAATCTTTTTATCTATTTCTTCAACTATCTCCTCAAAATCTGATATAATTGTATTATTGGGAATAAAAATTTTCAGACCATTTAATGTATCTTTGTTTATACTTCCAAAGACTGTTCCCTCTCCATTATATACATCAAATCTTCTTTTCATTGATTGGAGAAGGTAAAAGATATATGAATGACAATTATTATTTGATTTTATTGAAGCGAGGCCTCGACCTATACAACATCTTTCCGTTGCAACATTTATATCTCCAACAGGAGCACGTACGCTTAAAAGTGTACTTAAAGGTTCTGCAAATCTCTTAGGCTCAGTAGTATATAATCGCACACTTGGATATCTGAAGCCGAATTCTGTACGACCTTGATAAAAAATCACACCTTCACCCTTTTCGTTGTAAGAACTTCCTGCAGGTGATTGCCCCATCGTAATAACTGCTATATCCCCCAACGTTCCCACTCTCCATCCTTCAGGAATCATTCCGAGTTCTGACTCTACGAATTTTCCTTCTTTGAACGGGGCGAAGTCTATGAACCAATGCTTAAATAAAGCCTGAGCCTGAGCCTCTAAGTTCTCACAAATACGACGGTTAATCGCTATTTTGTCATCGATTTCTGATAATTGGGCAGCGATTTTTTCCTGTGTGCCTATCGATGGAATAGATACAGAGACTGATTCGATAACAGGTACTGTCAAACTTGGTACTGCAGAACCAACATTCATACTATCCCACTTGTAATCCTTAATTGCGTAATACAAGTATTTAGGAATGACAATATTGTCATTAATTTCAGACCAAAACATAGTGTCTACTGTCCAAAATGGTTTTTCTACATAGAAAATGTTGGAAAGAGTACCCTTTCTTGGTATGAGAACAGATGGTTTATCTGATAGATATGCATCCCCTGTTCTCATAATACCGCCACTACCATACACAGGAATATCTCCAACCCCCATTTTTTTGTGGTCTTTGCCATATTTAATTTTAAGCAACTCTCCCAAAGTATATTCTTTCCACTCTTCCATATTACTTACTCCCATTTATTATTCGTTGAATATCGCCTTTTACTCTTTCATTCCTTTGTTCAACACTTGGGCGATGCTCATCATCATAACATGCCAATATTTTATCTTGCATTTCAGGAATGAGTAATCCCTCCACGATATATACAATATCTTTGGCAAAGAAATTTTGCGTATAGCCATTCAATTTATCTATCAAAGCTATCACTTCTACAATAATCCCGTCACGATTTTCAGCATTCATATCCATAACAATATTGCTCATACTCAAACTATGAACATACTGCGAAAGAAAAGACAGCACATCATACTCTTCACTTCTACCTATCTTCTGATATAATTCTGTCCATTTGTATTGATTGTCCCCTTTCTTTTTGTAGAATTTAAATTCCTTAAATTTCCAGTTTCTGTCCTTCACTATTTTATCAAAGGCTTCTTTGTCTTTTTTCTGCAAGGGCGAGGCATCAAGTATTTGTTGTGCTTCATTCATCAGCCTATTACGTAATTCTATATTATAGTTTAGCTTTTCATTAAATATTTTCAATTTATCCTCAGGCATTGTCCCTCTATTAATATCATTATCAGGCAACACCTTTAAATTATGTTCGCAGCCATCTATCACATAAAGAGCATGGCGCAGCCAAAGCAAATCCACGTCTTGTTCCATGTAAATGAGATTGAAGACCGACACACTATCTCCCAGCATACGCAAAAGACATGCAGCTGAAAGATAATCATTTTGCTTTACCACAACCTTAATCAACGTATCAAATGCCTTGAGCCTGCGATAGCAAAAATGTGCAACATATCCTCTCAAATCATGTACAGAGGCACAACGATAGCGTTCTGCCACCATCTTAACCGTATTCATAAAAAGATTAAATGAATACAGGCACCTTTTTATTGTAGAGTACCCAAAGCACTCGGTTCCCTCTATATGATAAAAGTTACTCATAACTTACTTGTATTAAAAAACATCCTCACAAGTCCTCTTACTTCATCTTGCGAATCAGAGCCTTACGGAGCGTATTCTCTGGCTTTGCCTCTTGTCCACTAATAAACTCCATTACGTAATGGTCGCTGAATACATTTGTTGCCTCTTATTCTTCATACGCTTAATACTTAACTTCAACCCCAATCCAAGCCAGTTTTTCACGGATGCCAGCCTCCAAAAGGTCGAATTTATATTCTTTCCACTCACTCATACTTCTTCCTCCTTCTCTACGTCGTTACCCAGTCGTTCCTTAGCTTCTGCCAAGGATTTCTGAATTTGTTGAATAAGTATATTGCGCGGAGGTAGTTCCGTCATGTACTGAGCCACGCGGATACCAACCTTGTCGAGTTGCAGAAGTTCAATCTGCTCTTCGCTACCCTCGGTGCACAGGAGCAATCCCAGAGGCGATTCTTCCCCCGGTTCCATCTCGTTCTTTTCAAGCCAACGGAGGTAAAGCTCCATTTGTCCTTTGTACTGTGCCTTGAAACGCCCAAGTTTGAGGTCGATGGCAATGAGACGATGCAGCCTACGATGATAGAACAACAGGTCGAGATAGAAGTCCTCACCATCTATAATCATTCGCTTCTGTCGCTCAACAAACGTGAAGCCATTGCCCAACTCAAGGATAAACTGCTCAAGATGTGCCACGAGGCTGTCCTCCAAATTCCTCTCGCTATACATGCCTTTAAGTCCTGCAAACTCCAAGAAATAAGGGCTCTTGAAGACTATATCGGGAGTCATGACATTGTTGTCACGGATATTGGCTAACTCATGTTTAATGAGTTCATCAGGCTTGGTAGCTATCGCTGTTCGCTCAAAGAGCATAGAGTCTATCTCTTTGCGAAGGCGCTGCACACTCCATCTTTGTTCTGCGGCCAATGTGAGATAGAACTCACATTGAATGTTGTCTTTAATGGGCAGAGCTTCGATAATATGCGACCATGTCAATTTGGTCGACAGCGTCGACACTATTTTGATGTCTGGGAATTTCGATGCGAATTGCAGCATTCGCCGCACGCTCCTTGCATCAAATCCCTTCTTGCCATATATATTTTGTAATTGTGTCGATACTTTCGACACAATTTGTTTTCCATACGCCGCACGCTCATAACCAAGCACATCGCGATTTATGCGCTCGCCAATATGCCAGTACATCAAGGTCAACTCATAGTTAGCTGTAGCAGCAACATGGTTTCTCGCTTCGTCAATGATATGGCGAAGGTCGGTTACTAAGGTTTCAACAAAACCATCAGCAATCGGTAAATCATTAGTAAAATTCATCTCTTTCATACATACAAGCCCATTTCGTTACTTTACTTCAAATCCTATCCCTGCCAGTTTCTCCCTGATGCCAGCCTCTAACTTGTGGCTCTCGGCAAAGAGGTCGCTGAGCTCAGAGGTGAGCCTCTGCATCTTCTCTGCGAATGGCTCGCCGTCATCTTCCTCGTCGGCTATGCCTACATAGCGGCCGGGGGTGAGCACCCAGTCCTGCTGGGCTATCTCGTCAAGGGTGGCAACCTTGCAGAAGCCCTTGACATCTTCAAGGGTGCCTGCCTCATAGTCGCGGAACGCCTTGGCAATGCGCTGCACGTCACACTCCTCGGCAGGGAGCTTAGCCCACGGCTTGTCTTCCTTCTTCACGGTGTCATAGCGCACAAGGTCGTCGGAGAGCTCGCGGTGGGTGCGGTCAACCATCATGCCCATCTCACGGGCATCAATGAAGAGCACCTTGCCGGGGTTCTTCTTCCTGCGGTTGAAGAACCACACGCATACTGGTATCGACACGTTATAGAACAACTGGTTTGGCATGGCGATGATACCCTCCACAAGGTCTGCCTCAATGAGGCGGCGGCGTATGTCGCCCTCACCACCTGAGGTGGTTGTAAGGGAGCCGTTGGCAAGCACCAGACCTATGCGGCCCGTCGGCGAGAGGTGGTGCACCATGTGCTGAATCCATGCGTAGTTGGCATTACCCTCCGGCGGCACTCCGTACTTCCAGCGCACGTCGTCGGCAAGGCGTCCGGCACCCCAGTCCTTCATGTTGAACGGTGGATTGGCCATGATGAAGTCAAACTTCTTCGTGGCATGCTTGTCATCGCCGAAGGAGTCGCCCCAGCTGTCGCCGAGGTCGGCGTCAAGGCCGCGGATGGCAAGGTTCATGTGTGCCATCTTCCAAGTGTTGGCATTGAATTCCTGACCGTATATCGTGACGTTGCGCAGGTTGCCCTGATGCTGCTGAATGAACTTGGCGCTCTGCACGAACATACCGCCCGAACCGCAGGCAGGGTCATACACCCTGCCCTCAAAAGGCTGCAGCACCTCGACGATGGTGCGCACTATGCACGAAGGAGTATAGAACTCGCCCCCTGACTGCTGCGTCTCAGCGGCAAAGTTCTGCAGGCAGTATTCATACACACGACCGAAGAGGTCGATGCCCTCACCCTGTGCGTGCATGTCCATATTATCGAATATCTCAACCACCTCACCCAGACGAATCTTGTCAATCTCCGGACGAGAATAGTTGTTTGGCATCACCTTCTTGAGGCGAGGATTCTCCTTGCCGATAACCTCCAGTGCATGGTCGATGACCATACCAATCTCAGGGTCATGAGCATGGCTCGCTATGTTTTGCCAACGCGCATCCTGCGGCACCCAGAACACATGTTCGGCGGTATATTCGTCGCGGTCCTCCTCGAAGCCCTCGCCCTCGGCAACGAGTTCGTTATAGCGTTTCTCGAAACAATCGCTGATATACTTCAGGAACACGAGTCCCAGCACCACATTCTGATATTCAGATGCGGTGAGGTTGCCACGCAGTTTGTTAGCACTGTCCCATATACGGTCTTCGATAGACTTTTCCTTAACTATTTTCGCCTTTTTTGCCATAGTATGTTGATTCTCTGCTTTTCTATTATTATATTGCAAAGATAATAAAATCTCCACGAAATAGGTAATTTTTATCTCACAAAAGTTTTGTTTTATTAAATATTTATTATCTTTGCAAATTTTAATTAATCTTATTATAACAAAACCACGACAAACAAAATACTATGTTAGAGACATCATTTATCTTATGGGGATTTAACATCCACGCGTGGATTACCATTATCACGGTACTCTCGATGTTCACAATCCTGCTATTCACGAAACTACGTACTGACTTGGTGTTTTTCAGTGCCGTTGCCGTACTGTTCCTCACCGGCGTTCTTGACGCAAAGGATGCCTTCTCTGGCTTCAGCTCCACCTCGGTGGTTGTCATCGGTGTGCTGTTTGCCGTTGTGGCAGGTCTGACACACACGGGCGTACTGCAATGGATAGTGAAAAACCTGCTGGGGCAACCTAACAGCTACCCCAAGGCTGTAATAAGGCTGATGATACCCGTAGCGGCACTCAGTTCGTTCCTCAGTAACACTACGGTGGTGACAATATTCGTAGGCATCGTCAAGATGTGGTCGAAGAAGCTGGGGATATCGCCATCAAAACTGCTGATACCCCTGAGCTACGCATCAGGCATGGGCGGTGTATGTACGCTGATAGGCACACCACCAAACCTTATCATCTCAGGACTGTATGCTGACAAGACAGGACATGCCATGAACGTGCTGGCAACAACCATTCCCGGCCTCTTCTGTCTCTTTATAGGTGTATTGTCAGTCATCGCCATGCGCCGACTGCTGCCAGACAGGGAAGCACCTGAGTCTGACTCTGACGACACGATAGAATATACCGTAGAACTGTTAGTCCCATCAGACAACAAGTACATAGGCGAGACACTGGGCTACGCCGGACTGTTGAATGTGAAGGGAGGACGCCTCATCAAGGTGCGCCACTTTGACAACGTGCCTGTTCCGCTTAACGAGAACGAGTTTATAATGGGTGGCGACCACCTGGTATTCGCCGGACATATCAAGGATATCATGGAGCTGACCAAGACACACGGACTGATAGTAGGTGAAGAGGTGGTAAACGTGGGTGTGAAGACGCTCTACTCCTCTATCATCATGATTGCCATGATTGCGCTGTCAGCTTTCGGCGTACTGCCACTGCTGGAGAGCGCCTTACTCGCCGCTTTTGCCATGCTGGTGATGCGTTGCTGCACTCCAGACCAGGCCATGAAAGCAATAAACTGGGACATACTGTTTGTCTTTGCCGGCAGTGTGGTACTGGGCTTAGCCATACAAAAGACCGGCATAGCGGAACGACTGGCGTTCGGCATCCTTGACGTATGCGGCACAAACCCGATTGTAGTGATGACAGCTATATGCCTTGTAGGTACCTTCATAACAGAGTTTATATCCAACACGGCAGCAGGTGCGATGTTCTTCCCTATCATGTATGAGGCGGCAGAGAAAATGGGATACGAGCCTTATCCTTTCCTAATAGCCCTGATGATAAGCGTCAGCAGCAGCTTTGCCACCCCGATAGGCTCACCGACACACATGCTGGTATATGGACCTGGCGGTTACCGTTTCAGCGACTTCATGCGCATAGGCCTGCTGATGAACCTAATAATACTGGCTGCCAACATTTTCATCATAAACATCATCTATCCGTTGACGCCGCTAAACCCCTAAGATGGCTTCTATTAATTCCCACCACAACATAACTATCCGGTTTACAACCAAATACAACCACAACAGAGATTCCACAACGGAAATGTCATAGCTACATGGCATTTCCGTTGTGTTTTGTTCGCGTTTCCCTACAAAGGAAAAATTACGAAAAATATTTGCAAAACAGACTTTGCAATAAGACAGAAATAAACAGCAGTACTAAAATTTGGCTACTAAGATTTGGCTATTTTAAGATTTTTTTGTAATTTTGCGGTCTCTAATTGAGACCAGAGAAAAGTTTTAATTAATATAAATACACAGTTTTTTTATGTATTTCACTTTGTTTATCACCGTTATTATTACGGCTGTCTTCTTGGTGGTAGCGGCTTACATTACCGCAAAACTGCTGGGACCACGCACATATAATAAGGTGAAAGGTGAACCGTTTGAGTGTGGTATCCCTACACGCGGCACATCTTGGTTGCCAATGCATGTAGGTTACTACCTTTTCGCTATCCTTTTCCTTATGTTTGACGTGGAAACCGTATTCCTCTACCCTTGGGCAGTAGTAGTAAAGAATTTCGGTACCATGGCTTTGTTTAGCATAGGATTCTTTATGCTGGTATTAGTATTTGGCCTTGCGTATGCTTGGAGAAAGGGGGCACTGGAATGGAAATAAGGAAACCCTCTATCAAGAACATTCCTTACAATGAATGGAAGGATAACGAATCACTTGAGAAAATAATCGACGAGCTTAACGAGGGCGGCGTAAACGTGGTGCTTGGAAACCTTGACGCACTGATAAACTGGGGACGCTCAAACTCTCTCTGGTCTCTTACGTTTGCCACATCTTGTTGTGGTATTGAGTTCATGGCATGCGGATGCGCACGCTATGACTTTGCGCGTTTTGGATTTGAGGTGACACGTAACTCTCCACGACAGGCTGACCTTATCATGTGTGCAGGAACTATCACACACAAAATGGCACCGGTATTGAAACGTCTGTATGATGAGATGGCAGAGCCTAAGTATGTCATTGCTGTAGGTGGATGCGCTATCTCAGGCGGACCTTTCAAGCAGAGCTACCATGTGGTACGCGGCATCGACGAGTTCCTGCCCGTTGACGTATATATACCAGGATGTCCTCCACGCCCAGAAGCTATTCTCTATGGCATGATGCAGCTGCAACGTAAGGTGAAGGTTGAGAAGTTCTTCGGCGGTGTAAACAAGAAGCAGAAGGACCCAAACCCACTGGTAATCAAGGATATTCCTAAGAAATTCATCGCTGAGATGAAGAAGGGTGTTGACACCTGCGTGAACGCAGTTAAGAAGGAGATTAACGATACATTTAAGTAAGGAGGAAAAACGAGATGAAACTTAACAATATAGAATACTCTTTCAGCGAGTTTGCCGCAGAGATGGCAAAGCTCCGCAACGAGAAGCATTTCGACTACCTCGTTACTATTATCGGTGAAGACTTCGGCGAGGGCTACCTCGGCTGTATATACATAATGGAGAATACTGACACGCACGAGCGTATATCAGTAAAGACCATGGCTGAGAAGAAAGGCGAGGATTATGTTATCTATACTGTAACTAATCTTTGGAAAACCGCTGATCTGCTGGAGCGTGAGGTATTTGACTTCTACGGAATAAAGTTCCTCGGACACCCAGACATGCGCCGCCTTTTCCTGCGTAACGACTTTGAGGGCTATCCTTTCCGCAAGGATTTCCAGGCTAAGGAGGGATATTCACTTGAGGACGACAAGGAAGTGGACTGCACATCACAGTACAGCCTTGACGCTGAGGGTAACGTGGTTGAGAAGAAGGTTCCTCTGTTCAAAGAGGATGACTTCGTGATAAACATTGGTCCTCAGCACCCATCAACACACGGTGTGCTGCGACTCGAGACTATCCTCGACGGTGAGACAGTAAAGAAGATCTATCCTCACCTCGGATACATTCACCGTGGTATAGAGAAGATGTTTGAGGAGATGACTTATCCTCAGACTCTGGCAATGACTGACCGTCTGAACTATCTCTCTGCCATGATGAACCGCCACGCTATTTGCGGTGTCATTGAGGAGGCTCTCGGCATTGAGCTGAACGACCGCATCAAGACCATCCGTACAATAATGGATGAGCTTCAGCGTATCGACGGTCACCTGCTGTTCCTCGGATGTTATGCACAGGACCTGGGCGCACTCACTGCATTCCTGTTCTGTATGCGTGACCGTGAGTATGTACTGAATGCTATGGAGGAGACTACCGGCGGACGTCTTATTCAGAACTATTACAGAATAGGTGGTCTGCAGGCAGACATTGATGAGAACTTCCAGGAGAACGTGAAGAAACTCTGTGCATACCTGAAGCCAAAACTCGACGAATACATGAATGTGTTTGGCGAGAACGTCATAACACACCAGCGACTTGAGGGTGTGGGTGTATTCACAAAGGAGCAGTGCATAGACTACGGTGTATCTGGTTCTAACGGCCGTGCCTCTAACTGGGCAAACGACCTGCGTAAGAACTATCCATACGACATGTATGACAAGGTAGAATGGGACCAGGTTGTTCTTGAGAACGGTGATGCACAGGATCGTTACTATATGCGTATAAAGGAGATAGAGCAGTCTATCAAGATTATAGAGCAGCTTATCGACAACATTCCTGAAGGTGAGTATTACATCAAGCAGAAGCCTATCATCAAATGTCCTGAAGGACAGTGGTACTATGCTGTCGAGGGTACAAGCGGTGAGTTTGGCGTTTACCTTGACTCACGCGGTGACAAGTCTCCATTCCGTATGAAACTCCGTCCTATGGCTCTCTCACTCGTAGGAGCCCTCGACGAGATGCTTCGCGGTACAAAGGTGGCAGACCTTATCGCCGTAGGTGCCGGTCTTGACTATATCATACCTGATATCGACCGTTAACCCTTACACCTTATTATATATATAGACGAAAAACGAAAACGATAATACATTATGTTTGATTTTTCAATAGTTACATCATGGCTGCACGAAATGCTGCTGACAGGCTTCGGTTTGTTTAGCATGCCAGAGTGGCTCGTGCTGACCATAGAGTGTGTGCTTGTAGGTTTGCTCATCATCGTGGGCTATGCGCTGCTCGCCATCGCACTTATCTTCATGGAGCGTAAGGTGTGCGCATACTTCCAGTGCCGCCTCGGTCCTATGCGTGTAGGACCATGGGGACTGCTGCAGGTGTTTGCCGACGTACTGAAGATGCTTATTAAAGAAATCTTCTTTGTTGACAAGGCCGACAAACTTCTCTACGCACTTGCTCCTATACTCGTAATCATAGGTTCTATCGGCGCATTCGCATTCCTTCCTTGGAACAAGGGTGCCATAGTACTTGACTTTAACGTAGGCATATTCCTTTACACTGCTATCAGTGCAATAGGTGTTATAGGCGTATTCCTTGCAGGATGGTCATCAAACAACAAGTACGGTGTCGTATCAGCAATGCGTGGTGCCGTACAGATGATTTCATACGAGATGTCACTCGGCCTTTGCCTTATCACTGCAACAATACTGACTGGTACCATGCAGGTATCAGGCATCGTGGAGGCACAGCAGGGACCTTTCGGATGGCTTATCTTCCAGGGACACATTCCTGCTATCATAGCTTTCCTCATATTCCTCATTGCAGGTAACGCGGAGGCTAACCGTGGTCCTTTCGACCTTGCAGAGGCAGAGTCTGAGCTTACCGCCGGATATCATACAGAGTATTCTGGTATGGGCTTCGGTTTCTACTATCTGGCAGAGTTCCTTAACCTGTTCATCGTAGCAGGTATGACAACACTCGTATTCCTCGGAGGTTGGTGTCCTGTACATATCGGCATTGAAGGTTTCGACGCCGTAATGGACTACATCCCTGGTATCGTTTGGTTCCTGGGCAAGGCTTTTGCAATGGTATGGCTCCTTATGTGGATTAAGTGGACATTCCCACGTCTGCGTATCGACCAGATACTGAAGCTTGAGTGGAAATACCTCATGCCTCTTGCATTGCTGAACCTTGTGCTTATGACCGTATGCGTATCATTCAACTTGGTTGGCTCTATATATTCAGGTATAGTTGTTGCCGCTGTCATAGCTGTGATATTCGCTGTGATAGTATTACGTGCCATCAAGTTCCGCAGCACATTCGCAAAGGAACAGAAACTTGTCGGTGTTGACATCGCTATAAAGAAAGACAAGTAATTGAACGTTGAAATTGAAAGATAAAAGACAATGGCAAAAAACAATTCATATTTCGGCGGTGTCATAGCAGGTATAAAAACCCTGCTGACGGGTATGGATATCACTATGGGTGAGTATGTCACACCAAAGATAACCGAACAGTACCCCGAGAACCGCAAGACACAGCATATTGCTGAGCGCCACCGCGGCACACTTGTAATGCCTCATGATGAGAACGGCAAGAACAAGTGTACAGCATGTACGCTCTGCGAGAAGGCTTGTCCTAATGGCAGTATAAAAATCGTATCGCAGATGGTAACTACTGCTGACGGCAAGAAGAAGAAACTCCTTACCGACTATCAGTATGACCTCGGCGACTGCATGTTCTGCCAACTTTGTGTAAACGCCTGCAACTTCGGCGCCATCAAATTCGTTAAAGACTTTGAAAACGCGGTATTCAACCGTGACGCTCTGAAGCAGCACCTGAACATTCCACCTACAGAAGAGGAAATGGCACAGTATGCTGAGAACGCCAAGGTAGCAGCAGAGAAAGCTGCGGCAGAAGCTGCAAACAAGGCTGCAGAAGGCACTAATGTTGAACCTAAAAAAGAGGAGGCATAATAATCATGGCAAATATAATCGTATTCGCTATCTTGGCAGCAGTGATACTCTGCTCTGCTATCTTCTCTGTTATGACAAAGAGCATAATGCGTGCCGTAACGGCATTGTTGTTCGTGCTTTTCGCCATAGCTGGAATATATTTCCTACTCGACTACACTTTCCTCGGTACGGCACAGCTTAGCATCTACGCCGGCGGTATGACGATGATTTACATCTTCGCAATACAGCTTATCTCTAAGCGTCGTCTGCAGGGTCTGAAGGAAAAACTTGACATCAAGAGACTCGGCATCGCCGCACTTGTCGCTGTAGTAGGACTGGCAACAGTCGTCACTGCACAGCTGAAGTCTGAGTTCTTTGACAAGTTCTGTACCGTACAGGACGTCGAGGTTCCTATGGAACAGATAGGCACAACCCTGATGGGTTCAGAGAAGTATCAGTATGTGCTTCCATTCGAGTTCATATCAATCTTCCTCCTTGCGTGCATCATCGGAGGACTTGTAGTTTCACGTAATCAAAAGGAGGATAAATAAGTATGGTACCAGTACAATGTTTCTTCGTGCTTAGCGCGATACTATTCTTCATAGGCGTATTCGGTTTCGTAACACGCCGCAACATGATTGCGATGCTCGTTAGCATAGAGTTGGTGCTCAACGCCGTTGACATCAATTTCGCAGCTTTCAACCGTCTGCTCTATCCGGAAGCAATGGAGGGAATGTTCTTCACTCTGTTCTCTATCGGCATAAGCGCAGCAGAGAGCGCAGTGGCTATCGCAATAATCATCAATGCTTACCGTCACTTCAACAGTGATTCTGTGACAAGCATACAGAATATGAAATTATAATTGGTTAAACCTTCAAAAATAGAAAACAATGGAATTCGGTTATACAATTGGTATACTTCTTCTACCTCTGCTTTCATTCTTGATAATCGGTTTGACTGATTATTTCAGAGGTAAGAAAGGCTGGTCGCACATGGCTGCAGGTATCATAGGCACCTGCTCACTCGGGCTGGTGACAATACTGAGCTACATCACGGCCTTCCAGTATTTCAGCATGGATCGTCTGGCTGACGGCACTTTCGCTACTGTAGTACCTTATAACACTACATGGTTGCCACTCGGTTCACTTCACTTCGACCTCGGCATACTGCTCGACCCTATTGCGGTCATGATGCTTATTGTCATCTCAACAGTATCGCTGATGGTACATATCTACTCTTTCGGCTATATGCACGGAGAGAAAGGTTTCCAGCGCTATTACGCTTTCCTTTCACTCTTCACATTCTCAATGTTGGGACTGGTAGTAGCTACCAACATCTTCCAGATGTATATGTTCTGGGAGCTTGTAGGTGTAAGCTCTTATCTGCTCATCGGCTTCTACTACCCACTGCAGGCTGCTGTCCACGCTTCTAAGAAAGCGTTTATAGTAACACGCTTCGCCGATATGTTCTTCCTGATTGGTATCCTCATCTTTGGATTCTACACAGGTTCATTCAACTTCTCATTCACTGGTACTGAGATTATCGGCGACGCAGCAAACACATTCACACTCTGTAATGCCGACAAGGCTTGGGCTGCAGGTGGTTTAATACTGCCTACCGCTCTTGTACTGATGTTCATCGGTGGTGCCGGTAAGTCTGCAATGTTCCCACTTCACATCTGGTTGCCAGATGCGATGGAAGGTCCAACACCTGTATCTGCGCTCATCCATGCTGCTACGATGGTGGTAGCTGGTGTGTTCCAGATTGCACGTATGTTCCCACTGTGGATAGACTACGCACCAAACCATCTTTCCATAGTAGTCGTAGTTGGTGCTTTCACAGCCTTCTACGCTGCAGCGATAGCATGTGCACAAAGCGACATCAAGCGTGTGCTGGCATTCTCTACAATATCACAGATTGCATTCATGATGGTTGCGCTTGGCGTATGTCTGCCAGGACATCATGGAGAAGGTGTTATTGACAATCACGGTTCATTAGGCTATATGGCATCAATGTTCCACCTCTTCACCCACGCTATGTTCAAGGCTTGTCTGTTCCTCGGAGCAGGTTGTATCATACATGCCGTACACTCTAACGAGATGTCAACAATGGGTGGTCTGCGTAAGTACATGCCAATAACCCACGCTACATTCCTTATCTCTTGTCTTGCCATCGCAGGTATCCCATTCTTCTCTGGATTCAGTTCAAAGGATGAGATAATATCAGCATGCTTCGCATACTCTCCTATCTGCGGATGGTGGATGACAGCCGTAGCAGCTATGACAGCATTCTATATGTTCCGTCTGTACTACGGTATATTCTGGGGTACAGAGAACAAGGAACTTCATGCTCAACACACTCCACACGAGGCACCTTGGACAATGACATTCCCACTCATATTCCTCAGCATCGTGACCGTTGGCGTAGGTATCTTCACCACGCTCGGAGGATTCCTTGGATGGGACTGGGCATCATTCGGTTCACTCGTAACAGCAAGCGGCACAGCTTACACCATTCATTTCGACCCTGTAATTGCTGCCACTTCAACTGTAATCGCAGTCTGCTCTATCGCTCTTGCCACTTACATCTACAAGGGTGAGACACAACCTATAGCAGACAAGATGTACTCTCTTGCACCACGTCTCCATCGTTGGGCTTACAAGCGCTTCTATATGGACGAGGTTTACCAGTTTGTAACACACAAGATACTGTTCCGTTTCGTTTCCACTCCTGTGGCATGGATTGATGAGCACATAATCAACGGCTTCATCGACTTCACCGCATGGGGCGCAAATGCCGGAGGCGAGAGCATACGTACCACACAGGATGGCGATGTACGCGACTACGCTACATGGTTCATCTGCGGTGCAGTGGCTCTGACATTATTCTTGATATGTCTATAAATTATTAATTGATTATTAATTATTAATTTTCTCACAAGATGAGTATATTAACATTATTCGTAATAATACCTGTACTGATGTTGGCAGGCCTATGGGCTGCACGCAACGTCAATCAGGTGCGTGGCGTGATGGTGGCAGGCGCATCCTGTCTCGTAGCACTCAGCGTGTGGCTCACAATAGACTTTATCGGTCAGCGTGCAGCAGGCAACACAGCTGAAATGCTATACACATATTCACATGTTTGGTTTGCGCCACTTAACATAGCATACGCTGTAGGTGTTGACGGCATCAGTGTTGTGATGCTGCTGCTCTCAAGCATAATAGTATTTACCGGCACATTCGCTTCATGGAAACTGCAGCCACTCACAAAGGAGTTCTTTATGTGGTTCACCTTGTTGTCAACAGGTGTGTATGGCTTCTTCATCTCCATCGACATGTTCACCATGTTCATGTTCTATGAGGTTGCGCTCATCCCTATGTATTTGCTCATTGGTTACTGGGGTTCAGGCAAAAAGGAGTATGCTGCCATGAAACTGACACTGATGTTGATGGGTGGTTCTGCACTGATTATCATCGGTCTCGTGGGCATCTATTTCTTCAGCGGTGCTTCCACCATGAACATCCTTGACATTGCACACCATACCAATGGTGCACAGTTCATTCCTGTAGCAATACAGAAGGCGCTGTTCCCATTCGTGTTCATCGGTTTCGGCGTGCTCGGTGCGCTGTTCCCATTCCACACATGGTCTCCAATCGGTCATGGTTGTGCGCCAACGTCAGTGTCTATGCTTCACGCAGGTGTGCTGATGAAACTCGGTGGTTACGGCTGCTTCCGCATTGCCATGTTCCTCCTTCCAGAGGCTACCAACGAGCTGGCATGGATATTCCTTATCCTGACAACCTGCTCTGTAGTATATGGTGCATTCTCTGCCTGCGTACAGACAGACTTGAAGTTCATCAACGCATATTCTTCAGTGTCACACTGCGGACTGGTGCTCTTCGCACTGCTCATGATGACTAAGGTGTCATGCACCGGTGCCATACTGCAGATGCTCTCTCACGGTCTGATGACAGCACTCTTCTTCGCACTCATCGGTATGATTTACGGACGCACACACACTCGTGACATCCGTGAACTCGGTGGATTGATGAAGATTATGCCGTTCCTCTCTGTAGGCTATGTCATTGCAGGCCTTGCAAACCTCGGTCTGCCAGGCTTCTCTGGTTTCATTGCAGAGATGACGATATTCGTAGGTTCTTTCGAGAATGCAGATACATTCCATCGTTGCTGTACGATTATCGCTTGTACGTCAATTGTAGTGACTGCGGTTTATATCCTTCGTACAGTCGGTTTCATCCTCTTCGGAAAGGTTACCAACCCACACTACGAGGAACTCACCGATGCAACATGGGACGAGAAATTCGCTGTATGCTGTCTGATAGCTTGCGTGGCAGGTCTTGGTTCTTTCCCAATATGGGCAAGCCATATCATCGAAAACGGAGTAGCGCCTATTCTTCAGAATCTTGCAACACTCTAAACTAATTATAGAATAAAGATTATATATTACAGATATGAATTACGGTCAATTTCTATATATGATACCCGAGGCCATGTTGGTTGCAATATTGGTCATAGTATTCATAGCCGATTTCGCCACCAGCAAACAGGAGAACCGCAAATGGTTCAATCCTATGGTGTGCTTCCTTCTGTTGGCACAGCTGATAGTCAGCTTCACCTCATGGGGTGGCAAGGAAGGCGCAACACTCTTCGGCGGTATGTATCATGCCACACCAGCTGCCAACATGATGAAGTCTATTCTGACCTTCGGCACACTCATCTGTGTAATGCAGGCACGCAACTGGCTTGCCAAGACTGAGGCTCGTTTGGTTGAGGGTGAGTTCTACATGCTCACAGTGTCAACACTGCTAGGTATGTTCATGATGATGTCTGCCGGTGACTTCCTTATGTTCTTCCTCGGACTTGAAATGGCATCAGTGCCAATGGGCTGCATGGTAGCCCTCGACAAGTGGCGCAACGATTCTGCAGAGGCAGCAGCAAAGTTCATCCTTACTGCTACTTTCTCATCAGGTGTAATGCTCTACGGCATCTCATTCCTGTACGGTGCAACTGGCACACTTTACTTTGAGGACTTCGCCAAGGCTATCGACAACACACCTATGATAATCATGGGTATGGTATTCTTCGTTGCTGGTCTCGGCTTCAAGATTTCACTCGTTCCGTTCCACTTCTGGACAGCCGACACTTATCAGGGTGCTCCTACCACTGTGACGGGTTATCTGAGTGTCATCTCTAAAGGCGCTGCAGCATTCACACTCGTTGCAATACTCTACAAGGTATTCATTGCCATCATGCCTTACTGGACATTGATGATGATGATACTCGTCGTATTGTCTATTACGATAGCAAACCTCATGGCAATCCGCCAGTCAGAGTTGAAGCGCTTCATGGCCTTCTCCTCTATCTCACAGGCAGGCTACATCATGCTGGTTGCCATCGGCGGCAACTATGTGATGTCAATGACAGCACTGATGTACTATGTCCTCATATACATCGTAGCAAACATGGCAGTGTTCGCAATCATAGCATCAGTAGAGAACGCCAACGGCGGACGCACTGACATGGAGGCATACAATGGCATGTATCAGAAGAACCCGAAGATGGCGTTCCTTATGACGCTGGCACTCTTCTCGCTCGGCGGCATACCACCATTCGCAGGAATGTTCTCAAAGTTCTTTGTGTTCCTTGCTGCCGTTGACGGCCGTTTCACTTTCTGGCCATACTGCATCGTATTCATCGCCTTGGTAAACACTGTAGTGTCACTCTACTACTATCTGCTTATCGTCAAGGCCATGTATATCAACAACGATGGTGAAGCTTTGCCGACATTCAAGATGGACTGCAACACAAAGCTGACGCTTGTTGTCTGCACTGCCGGCATACTTCTCTTCGGCGTAGTAAGCTGCATATACGAGATGCTGCACGCCGCTGTTGCTGCATAACATAAGAAAAACAAGATATAAAGAGGAAATGGGAAAATGTCATGTTTTCCCATTTCCTCTTTTTTGTTGAAGCCAGACGACACACAGCCTATGAATACATAAGTAAACAAAAAGTCCGCCCGACCACACCAGCGACCGAAGTCGGAAATGATAAGTCGGAGCGGACCACCCACCTTAAAATAAACTCCTTTCAAAAAGTTTTCTTTATCTCTGCGAGTTTGCGAGTGCAAAATTACTGCTTTATCCGCACTCTGCAAAGGATTTGACGAAAAAACTGTGTGCGCACACAGTTTTCTTGACAAGTGTCAAAACTTGTTAATTGACGCTTATCAAAATTGCATATATAAAAAAATATAATTACCTTTGCAAGACAATAATAAAGCAGAAATGATATGAAACAAATTATCACAAGTGTATTGCTCGCATTAGTTGCCATGACTGCTGCCGCAAACGACGGGACATACTTCACTGACGGTAATCAACTGATACCTCTGCAAGAGACCCAGATTAGTGTAAAGAAAGAGGTTCTCACTATTTCGCTGCGCGACAATGGATATGCCGATGTGGATGTTTATTATGAGTTCTACAACCCTGAAAGCACGACAAAGTCTGTCAAGATGGGTTTCGAGGCCGACCCTCCATATAACGACGCATACGAGTTTTATCCAAGCGGTGTGCATCCATACATCAAAAACTTCACCGTAGAGATGAACGGCAAGAAGATAGACCACGACAATGCTGTGGCAATAAGTTCTGAGGACAAAGTTCCTCAGATAATCAACGTATCAGACTGGAAGTTTGACGACGATGATATGGGAATGACCCTGACAAACAAACAGACTGGAGAACAAAAGGGTTTCTCATACGTTTACTATTTCTATGCAGACTTCAAACCTGGCAAAAACATCGTTCACCACACATACTCATACTGTCTGTCAGTAATAGTCGGAACAACCTGGGACTTAAGTTACAAGCTCTCTCCTGCTGCACGTTGGGCCAACAAACGCATCGACGACTTCACTCTGGTAATAAAAGCCGAGAATACAGCCAAACATTTCTTGATAGACAAAAAAGTCTTTGGAGCAGATAACCGCTTTGTCAAGAAAAGCGGCAACATGAAAATACGTACCCTTCCAGACGGATCTGGGCGATGGGAGATAGCATTGCGTAATGGTGAAGCTCAGATTCACCTCTACAACTTCACGCCAAACCCGGAAGAAGAACTCAATATCTTCTCTGCAGACACATACTATTCATACGGAGCCGACAAATACCAGTATGGCGCATTTTATGACCGTTCAAGTCCTTCATTCGTTTATATGGCAGAAACGATGGAACCGACCAACATCGCACCAGCAGACAAGGCTTTCCGCCAGCGTATATGCCACAACCTTCCTTTCGCACATCGTGGACATATATTCAAGGATGCCCGACTGAAAAAATTCTTTGAAAGCCAGTTCTGGTATATGCCTGATCCTTCCTATAAAGATGACACAAGTGATTTCACAAAAACAGACAAGGAGGTAATGAATCACAAGATTGGCCACTTGAGCGAAGAATAAACATTATGGGGATAAGAATCATCCCACAATTCAAATCACATACAAAACACACAATTTATAATCTGAAAGAAAAGAAAATGACAAACAACTTTTACGCCGTAGCATACAAACTTTATACTATAAAGAACGGTGAACGCACACTCAGCGAAGACGTAACAGCTCAAGAACCATTCACATTCATCACAGGTTTCGGAACGACGATACCGGAGTTCGCATTACATATAGAGAAATTAGGCAAAGGCGATTCTTTCGATTTCACCATACCACAGGCAAACGCCTTTGGTGAATACATTAAAGAGCGCATCGTAACACTTGACAAACAAATCTTCAACATTGACGGAAAGTTTGCAGAACAGATGATATACGAAGGTGCCATCATTCCTCTGCAAAATGCTGACGGCAACAATTTCATGGGCCGCGTATTAGAAATCAGCACCGACAAGGTCATCGTTGACCTCAACCACCCTTTGGCTGGCTGCGACCTGCAGTTCCAAGGTGAAGTGCTTGAGTGCCACGAGGCCACCAACGAGGAAATACAGCAGATGATCAACAGTCTCTCCGGCGGTGGATGCGGTGGATGCAAGGGTGGCGGTTGCCACGGTGGATGCCACAATGAAGGCGAAGGCAACTGCGAAAACGGTTGTGAAGGCGGATGTGAAGGCGGATGCGGCAGTTGTCATTAAAAACAGCAGTATCGTAACAGAAAAAGAAAACGATGAACACTTTCGGAAGAATATATAGAATAACATCATTCGGAGAAAGCCACGGTGAGGCCATCGGTGGAGTAATTGACGGCATGCCTTCCGGTGTGAAGGTGGATATGGATTTCATACAGTCCGAACTTAACCGCCGCCGACCAGGACAGAGCGACATCACCACAGGCCGCAACGAAGCAGACAAGATAGAGATACTTTCCGGTGTATTTGAAGGCAAGACCACAGGCTGCCCCATAGGTTTCATAGTGCGCAATACCAACCAGCACTCACATGACTATGAGAATATGCGATGCGTATATCGCCCTTCACACGCTGATTATACCTATCAACAAAAATACGGCATACGCGACCACCGCGGCGGCGGACGCTCATCGGCACGCATCACCATCAGTCGCTGCGTGGCAGGAGCCTTCGCAAAACTGGTGCTGAGACAACTCGGCATCGATATTTACGCGTACACTTCACAGGTGGGCGACATAGCTCTTGACACAGACTACAAGAAATATGACCCGTCACTGATAGAGACAAATGCTGTGCGTTGCCCGGACAAAGAGAAAGCAGAAGCGATGGAAAACCTCATAAGGGAGGTGAAAGCCGACGGCGACACCATTGGCGGTACCGTGACCTGCGTCATCAAGGGATGTCCCGTAGGACTCGGCGAACCGGAATTCGGCAAACTACACCAGATGCTCGGCAGTGCCATGCTGTCTATCAATGCGGCAAAAGGATTCGAGTATGGTATGGGATTCCAGGGACTGAGCATGAGAGGTAGCGAACAAAACGATTTGTTTGCCTCACCTACGAGTTTCAAGACGAACAACAGCGGAGGCATACAGGGCGGCATCTCCAACGGTGAAGACATATATTTCCGCGTAGCTTTCAAGCCTGTTGCCACCCAACTGCGTGAGCAGCCCACCATCGACCTCGAGGGCAACCCCACAATACTGAAGGCGAAAGGACGCCACGACCCCTGCGTATTGCCAAGAGCCGTACCCATTGTGGAAGCCATGGCGGCAATCACCATCTTAGACAATTACCTTATTCACAATGCACAAGGCACAATGCATAACGCATAATTTTCAATTCATAATCTGCAATTAATAAGATGAAGCAAAACTTAGCTATATTCGTAAGCGGCAGCGGAACAAACTGCGAGAACATCATACGCTATTTCAAAGACAACAAAGACGTAAACATAAACATCGTCATCAGCAACCGCTCCGATGCTTACGCCCTTACGCGAGCAGAAAACCTCGGTGTAAAAAACATGGTGATTACACGCCAGCAGTTCAATGACGAACCTCAGTACGTACTGGACCAGCTGAAGGGCTGCGACTATATCATCCTTGCAGGGTTCCTGCTGAAGGTTCCTGATTACCTGATAGAAGCCTTCCCCAACAAAATCATCAACCTCCACCCTGCCCTGCTGCCAAAATACGGTGGCAAAGGCATGTACGGACACCATGTGCATGAGGCTGTGAAAGCCGCCGGAGAGACAGAAACCGGCATCACCATACACTATGTGAACAATGTGATTGACGGCGGACAGATAATAGAGCAGTTCAAGACCACACTGACTCCTGATGATACCATCGAAGACATCGAACAGAAAATTCATGTACTGGAACAGGCCAATTTCCCACAAGTTATTGAAAGGGTGTTGAACAAGAACTGATTAAACGCTCCTGCACACTTTACGTCAAAAAGAATGTAATAAAACTATTAAAGTTCCAAAAGTTTTCTATACACTATTTTTAATTGAATCAAAAGTATTTAAGTTTAGTCAGGAGTAAAAGTTTAAAAAAGAAAAACATGAAAAGATTATTTATAACTTTATGTCTTGCACTCATCTGTGCAATGACATTCGCACAAAACGCCGACTACAAAAAGGCTGTAGCAAAGTTCAAGAATGTAGCATCACTTACCGCCACCGCCACGCGCACCGTTCATAAGGCTGCTGTGGCCAAGGACAAGGTAACAACGGGCACATTGTATGTAAAGAACA
>JAEEGH010010070.1_pt1 | contig 21811 bp, 18 predicted proteins | sample 9134181 | NCBI WGS metagenome assembly JAEEGH01 (sample SAMN16246544, study PRJNA631951) | gut metagenome | biome: gut microbiome; feature: rumen; material: DP-attached | host: Bos | place: Iran: Karaj | collected 2018-10
AAACGGCTTTTGCTCAAGCTCTTCTAACAGCATCTGCAAAACGCAGAATCCGGCATCCGAGTACTCGAACTCTGTACCATGAGGATTATTTTCGCGCGCCGGACGCTTGTTATAAGAAGTCTTGCCGTCAAGTACATCCTGCAGACTGACGGTTTTATCACTTCTTCTAAGTCCGTAAAATCCGTCTTCTCCGTCTATGATCCCGGAGGTGTGATTCATAAGCGATCTTATGGGGGCATCGCTCTCAACTCCCGACGGAGTAAGAAGCTTCCACTTACGAAGGTAGATATTAACATGTTTGTTAATATCTATGCGGTCCTGCTCATATTCCTTCATTATGCAAATAGCGGTAATGAACTTCGAGATCGAACATGCAGGAAAAGCAGTGTTCTCATCCACTGGAACATCACCTTCTTTGTCTGCAAAGCCAAAGCACTTCGTCTTGACTGTTCCTGCCGCATCTTTGTACGCGCAGCTTATTCCGGGAAATTTATTCTTGATAGTTTCTAAATCTTTCATTGTCGCTAATAATGTTCGAGCATCAACCTTATCTTGCTAATCATTCTTCAATTATAATCCTCTTAACTTCACCCAATATAGAAGTTGTTTCAAGGTGTATTGGCACCTAAGATTAGGACTTCGAGTTCTTCCGCAATATCATTCTCTTCTAATATCTTAGGATGAATCCATAAGCCATCTGTTGCCAAGCCGCCACCCATTCCTCCGGGAACATCTTCTCCCTGACTCCATGTCTCATAGTAGATTTCAGCACCATCACCGCCATTACACTTCCAACACATATGATCAAGCTTCTTAAGGATCTTTCTAAGCATGTCTTCATCACAAATGACATACTTAACCGGACAAGTCAGATAAATCTGGCCTCCCCAATCACCTTCCATAACAACATATGCATTAGGATCAGATTTGGCAGTTTCTAAATCACTATATGATTTGAAACTATTAGTGCCTTTAATCCATCTTCTAAGTTCTCCGCCTGCTGAATCATTTTTATCCATTTTTGAGATCCCCTGAAATGATTTTGGTTGCTTCAAATGTTCCCGGCAAAGGATCACTTTATCTTTTTTATTATAGCATCGCAGCACAACAATCTTGTTATCTATTCAGACTCCGCTTTGGACTAGAAAACACAGCTGTGCATTATTCCTCATATCTGACCACTGCCCCTCCAATATTAGCGCCTTTGGGGAAATACAAGAAATAAACCGGTGTTCCTTTTTTGTATATCGGATTAACGGAAAGCAATGCGAAATATTTGTCATCTACTGAATAGTATTTATGCATTTTGGAAAAAGCGACCGGATATCTCCAGTTCTTGCCACGGATAAAACCTAAGTACCATAAGAATTTCTTCTTTCTGATCTTAGAAACAATTATCAGCGAGAAAATGCAGCGAATGTTCAGCGTTGTCGCAAAAGCACCGCTAAGCGGCACCAAAATAAAAACCACTGTATCATAGAGATCAGAAGGCCCAAACACCTTCGGAATAATCTCAAAAGCCCAAAGTGCAAAAACCGCTACCGAAATAACAACAACAATAAAGGGTACAACAAAAGTCTTCTTAAAGAATTCATTTTGAATGTACTTGATTGTGGTGTCATCCAATTCACTTGCGTCTTTGAATTCACTCTTATTCTCTTTTAAAAATAAACCAACGAGCGAACTACCCATTTCTCTATTCTCCCTTATCAGTTTATACTGATATTATCCTATCTAAGGGTTGCCCCTCAATAGGAATTATATCATGCCAAGTAAAGAAATATTGATTTTATTAGGGCTTCCGCCTTGAACGGAGCCCTTTTTTGTGTGCTCATCGAAAAATGTAATATTACATTTTCAAAATTATCGCAAAAAGCGGGGGGCCAAAACGGGGGTCAATGTCCAGTAGTAGTGAAGGGACTCATAATCTGCTCCTCCCTCAGAGGAAAAGATTACCCTTCACCGGACATTGACAACTGAATACTAAACCGTAAGGTACTTTCCTTGCACCGGCGTTAAAATACCGAGCCAAGTTGACTCCGAACCCGCAATGACCTTCCTTCGAGAAGAGAGCGATAAGGTGGATGAGTCAGAATCGGGGTTGCAACCCGAGGGAGGCGATAACAGGTGCAAAGGGATAATGATACTTCTGCGTAGTCACAGGCCGAGCGTTGAATCGGGAATCTTAGTCCTCCCGAGAGCCGTCACACCCAATGAGCGCAGCGGGATGGTACCCGGGGTGAGACTCCCATGATCTCGCAGCCAGCAGTGCGAGAGCCTTACCGGTTTCCCTATAGAGGACAACTTCGACTCCACTGGAGACGAAGTTCCCTCAGCCCGCAGGGGGTGCAGAGCAAATACTGCGGATTACATACCGTAAAGTCCAACTCCAAAGCAAACGGCTAACTGTATTACCAACGGGGAGATTATGACTTTACGGGGTGAATACTACGAAGGAGGAAAAAGCATTGGAAGACAAATGCAAAGTGATTGCCATCGCCAACCAAAAAGGCGGCGTTGGGAAAACAACCACTGCAGTCAATCTCGGTGTTGCTTTAGGGTTCTCGGGCAAAAGAGTTCTTTTAATTGATACCGATCCGCAAGGAAGCCTGACCAAGAGCTGCAAGATTGATAACGCAGACGCTGATGCGCTTGACGTTACCCTTTCTGAACTCATGGCAAATGAGATGACCGGAGAAGATAAGGATTATAGTCTTATTAATAAAGCAATTAAGCAGTTTGAGAATATAGATCTTATCCCGGCCAATATCAGTCTTTCGGGTACAGAGACTGCCCTATTTAATTGTATGAGCAGAGAATCGGTCCTTAAACGAACAATCGAACCACTCAAGCAAAAATACGATTATATCCTTATTGACTGTATGCCGTCGCTGGGAATGATGACCATCAACGCTCTTGTAGCAGCTGACTCAGTCATTATCCCTTGTGAACCGTCTTTCCTTTCGGTTAAAGGTCTGGATCTCCTCTTGCACTCGATTGCAAAGGTCAAGAGACAGATCAATCCGAATCTTAAGATTGACGGCGTGCTGATGACTATGGTTGATTCCCGCACTGTCAATGCCAGGGAGATCACCGGTGCTCTGAGAGATGCAATGGGAAATAATATTAATGTATTTAATATAGAGATCCCGAGATCGGTAAGAGCGACCGAATGTCCGAACGTTGGTGAAAGCATATTTATTCACGATCCAAAAGGTAAAGTCGCAGATGCCTATGCCGTCCTTTCGAGGGAGGTGACAAATCTTGAGAGAAAAGCCCAAGTTAGATCTCGGCCTTACGGCATACGATGACCTCTTCAAGGATGATAAAGAGATCAAGGAAGGACGTCTTCCGAAGATCTACGATATCCCGATAGAGCTTATCGATGACTTCCCTGACCACCCGTTCAAGGTGAGGCTTGACGAAGATATGGATCAGCTCGTTGAGAGCATCAAGGACCGAGGGCTAATAACCCCAATTACCTTGAGACCCAAAGAAGACGGGCGATACGAGATTGTTTCCGGACACAGAAGAAAGAAGGCCTGCGAAATCGCAGGTCTTTCTTATGTAAAGGCAGATGTTCGTGAAATGAGCCGCGACGAAGCAATAATTCTTATGGTTGAGTCAAATTTGCAGCGTTCGACGATCCTACCCAGCGAGAAAGCCTTCTCTTACAAGATGCGTCTTGAGGCTATGAAGAGACTTCCGGGCCGCCCAGAAAAAAATTGGTCTCCAGTGGAGACCAATTTATCAAGTAAGCGTTCTGCGGCTGTAATGGCTGATGATGTCGGCGAAAGCAGGGCCAACATTTTTCGCTATATCCGTCTCACGGAGCTTATCCCTGATCTCTTGGATCTGGTCGATGAAGGAAAGATTGCCTTAAGACCTGCAGTCGAGCTCTCATATCTCTCTAAGGACGAGCAGAAGATGGTATTTGAACAGGCACAGGGCTGCGATTGCACTCCATCGCATGCTCAGACCATCAGGATGCGAAAGTTCTCTGAAGAAGGGCGTCTTACTGATGCGGTCATCGAGTCCATCATGGAAGAAGAGAAACCCAACCAGAAAGAGAAGATCCACATCCCCTATGTCCAGCTTCGGAAGTTTATTCCGGAGAACGTGTCATACGATGATACCAGAGACTATATTTTGCAGGCTCTGGAGTTTTATCAGAAGTATCGCACGAAAGTTCCAACGCAAACTCAAAATCAACCAAGAAAGGTTAGGTAACACAAATGGAAAACCAGGAAATCAACAACACAGCGGTACAGGAACCCGAGCAGCAGCCGGTCGAGACACTTACGATCAAGTTCTCCCGCAAACTTGCCAGGCCCTTTACTTCAAAGAGCGGCAAGGATATGGTTGCTATCAAGATCCCTAACGCTGACCCCGAGGACAAAAACGCCTGGGAAGAGTTCGTGCTTCCTGTGAAGATGGTCCACAGCGATCACTACGGCAGCAAGACACTCTGGGCGAAGCTCCCCACAGACGGTTCCACTACTCTTACAAGATCCATCAAGCCTTCTTCTGAAGATGACGGCTGGACCAAGGAGGAAAGAACCGTTGATAACAAGACACTGAAGTCTATGGTCGAAGCATACAAGCTCAAGCCTAAGACTCAGTCCGCGAGATGATCCTTATTCACGCAAGCGACTTTCTTAATAAGGCGTATGCGTGTTAATTAGCGCTTCCCTTCCTTCCCCCATACCCCTAACTAACCCTTTCAAGTTATTAATCTATAGCCAGCTAAAAGGAAATGCTTAAGTTAACTGCAATCAGGAAACTTAATACGACGTTCAAACAGAAAATCGCACATTTCTCTTTTTACGCTTGGTGTTTTAAGATTCAGGCAAATGGATACGGAATAGACGAACTTACAGCGTAAAGCCTATCGTTCATCTTTTCTTTTTAGCCAAGCATTTGAAAGGGGGATGCCCATATGAAGTCACTAGTTAAGCTGATTATCAGCCTGATAGTTAAGTTAGCTTTTATTGCGCTTATTTACGCAATAGTTATGGGATTGACCGGTTGTAGCGGATGCAGCAATTCTAATGCTCTTTCTTTTAGCTCAGCCAGCACAGAAGAAACTTCAATTGCGAGTGAATCTTCAAGTGAAACATTCATGAGTGAATCAAGTAAAGAGGCAACGCCAACTTCTTCTTTTAGCCAGGCAGACATTGAGCATTCGGAAGAAAGCACGGTTGTTTCGGAAACTACGAAAACCATTGAGGTTGAAGAATCAACACAACAGACAAGACAGACTGTTCGTAGTACTGACCCCGTAAGGGTTAATTCGGATCAGACGCAGCCCAAAGCTACGTCAACCCCGACACCTAAACCGACAAAGGCTCCGACCAACACGCCGAAGCCTACCGCTACTCCTGTTCCGACCAAGGAACCAACGGCAACACCCAAGCCTACAGCAACTCCGACACCTGAGCCTACGGAAACACCTGTTCCGACTAAGGCTCCGACATCAACTCCAAAACCCACACCTACACCTAAGCCGGTAAACGATCCCAAGTACACAAAGTGCATTGCGGACGTTGAATACTGGGCAGGTCAGGATAACTGCTATCACGGGTATGTTTACGGGGTTCCGTGTAAGAGAAATAAAAACGGCAAATGGGTCATAACTAACGAGGGCGAGCAAATGGTGTGGGATGCGATAGAGGCGGAACACCCGGACTATGGCGGATATACTTCCAAAATAGTATCAGGTTCACAGAGGAAATTCTCGTAAGAACAACTTAATTCAAGAGCATGAGAAGAGCTTCAGAAATGAGGCTCTTTTCTTTTGCTCAACTTAAAAGTCGAAAACACAAACAAAAATCCAACAAGGAGGAAAAAAACAAATGCAGAAGAAAATTGCAAGCAAGATCTCTGCAGGAGTTCTTTCAGCCTTACTTGTGCTGCAGGGGATGTTCCCCACAGTTTCGGTAATGGCTGACGAGATATCTGAAACGAAGCCTTCTGAAACAGTGATTGAGGAAACCGTCACGGAATCTTCTGAGGAAACAAAAGCATCCGAAGAGACTACCGTTCCCGAGACTTCCGAAACAACGACTGAGACGAAGACTTCCGAGACAGAGGAAACTACTGCTTCTGAAGAAACGACGGTGCCTGAGACATCAGAGACTGGTATCACAGAAACTTCCGAAACGACCGAAACAACAGAAACTGCTGCTCCTTCAGAGCCGACAGAGGCCAAATCAACGGTCAACATCGTTAATGCTACAGATTCAAAAGCTTTCAGTGACATCGTTTCAGACCTGTCATCTGCTAACCGCCTTATCGTTCAGACAACATCTGATATAAGGAATGTTATTAAGAATGCGACCGGCGTTTCTTTCGATGGTACGTATGTTATCTCTTTTTCTGATAAGGATTCCTATAACAGCGCGATATCCTACTTCGAAGCTCATAAGATCACATATGCCGAAGACGGCGCAGTTAAGCTTTGTGCTGACAGAATCGAGCTTATCTTAAATTCAGGGATCAACCCGAATGCGAAAACAAGGATTGCTGTTATCGATACAGGCTCCAATGTTGCCAATGAGAAGTATTCCGTAATTGGCGATGATGTTGCTGACCAGCATGGACATGGCACAAACATTGCAAACTATATCCTTTCAGAGACAGACGATGCTTATATCATCTCGATCAAAGCAATCGGTGCTGACGGAACGGGCAATGTATCCGATATATGCGCAGCCGTAACAATGGCTCAGAGTATGAACGTTGATGTTATTCTTATGGCTCTGTCCGTAAGAGACAACGGTGAATACGATGCTTTCAAGGAGCTCGTTAAGGAAGCAAAAGCAAGCGGTATCACAGTGATTGCCTCTGCCGGTAACAATAATGCAGATGCTTCTGCTTATCTTCCTGCCGGTATTGAAGGGGTCATCACTGTTGGTGCCATCACGGCTGACGGCTTCAAGTACTCTTCGTCCAACTACGGATCTTGCGTAAACTACTACGTTCCCGCAACTTCAACATCACAGGCGAGCGCACTCTTTGCCGGTAAGTTTATCGCGAAGAACATCGGTGACGTCGCAACGAGCTGCACAATAGCACCTGACGATCCTACTGATACCGACGATTCCGACACAGATCTTGCTGAAGTCAACCTCACCAAGAAGAAGGCCGGTGTTTATATCTTCGTAACCAAGGAACAGATGATCGCTGCAGGCTATACAAGCTCTGATGCCTTCAGGAACGCTGTCGTAAATGCAGCTGACGCCATGACAGGTGCCAAGTACGCGCAGTCCGGTTCAGGAGGTTCCGGTGAGAAAGTTGACTGTATCACTTATACTCACCTGGCTTATGCTCAGGCTCTTAAGAAGATCAGCAAACTTCGCGAATCCGGCGGTTATGTCTACTTCAGCGGAAGCTGTAAGGGAGAAAAGCCTTGGAGACTCTATACCACAACGGGTTCTACAGGTTGTACTTCCTGGCTCTCACTTCACGGTATCGGAAGCCCGAGTTCCGCAGGCGTAAAGATGTCTACTCATTCTCTCAGTGATCTTGGCGTTAAAAAGGGCGACCTTGTTTTCTTTGGAAAGAGTAGTGACGGCTATTGGCATCACGCTGCTATCTATGCAGGTTCAAGCACCTACTTCTGGCAGGCCAGAGGTTCTGCTTATACTGCAGGCAAGTCAAAGAAGTCAGGTGTAACCGTCAACGAAGACAGTTCAGGCAATGACCGTATTCTCGTTCTCCACATTGAGGATTTCGTTGAAGAGTCATCTGTAACGGTAACAAAGAGCGTTACAGACGGCTATTCCGTTCTGACAAACAGCAATTCTTGCTACAGTCTTAACGGCACAACTTATACTCTCTATAGCGCTTATTCAGAGAGTGAAGGTCTTTCCGGCTCCCTTGCAACATTTTCAATTGATGCAAGCGGCAAGACAAGCACTAAGTACAAGATCAAGGCCAACACAACCTACTACTTAAAAGAAACAGCAGCTGGCAGCGGCTTCGAGCTTGATAACGACATCTATAAGATCGTAACTGGCAGTTCTATTACTGCTGACATAACAGTAACGAATCTTTCAACGGGTGATTCCAACAAGATAAGCGTAAAGAGCAATGTATTTACAATCCCCATGACTGATACTCCTGTTGTCGACCCGTTCTCTTTCAACTTGGACAAGGTTTCCACAGAAGGTCAGCATACAACAGCTGACTTCAACAATGCAAAGTTCAGGCTTGAGTTCTATGGTCAGAGCATCGCATTCGATACTGCTGTATCGGGCACTCCCACTACGGTATTTGAGTTTGCTCTTAACGGCAAAACACAGCGTGTGTCCCTTGAGTACCTTGCCGGACTTACTGCCACAGGCGGTTCAAACAAGACCTACTTCAAGGATCTCTACGATTCTGAGATACTTGATAACGATTTTATGCTCCCTCTCGGCACATATCGTATTTATGAAATCAGTGCACCTGCAGGTTATGAGCTTAATACTCAGGTTTTCCGCGTGCGTATCTATCAGGGGTCTGATGGAAATGCTTCAAGAACATTTGGAGTTGAAGGTGCTGCTTCCAGCGGCTATAACTACTTCTCACACAAGCTGGATAAGTCCGGCTCCGACTACGATCTTCTGAAGATCACGCTCGATGAGACTACGATCAACGGCTACTATTCCCTCACAAAGGAGATGGATGACAACGAGATCGTAAAGGATATCGATGGCATCTATACTTTCGAGCTCCGCAACACAACGGATAATACGCTCATTGCTACCGGCGTATCAGAGAAGGACGGCAGAGTCCGCTGGAGATACACTCTTGAGGGTCTCCGCATGGCTGACAATCTCGGCATTATCCTTACGGATACTCCGACTTATGAGCTCGAGCTTGCTGTTTACAATGCAGGCAAGACAAAGATTTCCTATGAGGTCAGAGAGTTCATCCCCAAGACAGTTTTCGGAAATACTTCTATCGAGTATTCCTATACAACTCCTTCCGGATGGACAAGAAGTGCCGACGGCAAATACTTCTCCAAGAAGGTAACTCTTAACGACAACACAACTTTCGTCGATGTCATTAAAAACAACGTTGAGTACGGTGATATCACGATCAACAAGGCAATCCCCGTTGATGATACGTTCGACAGGACAAAGGTCACATTTTATCTGTACAACACAGATAAGAACGTCCTCGTCGCTTCAGGCAAGGTCGATTCCAAGGGTAATATCGAGTGGACAAAACTCGCTTCGACCGGTTACGGCGTCGATGACTGCCGTGTCGGTATCAATGAAGTAAAGCACCTTCCTCTCGGTAACTATAGGATCGAGGAAGTCTGGAACAGAGCATATCTTGAGTCTTTGGACGGCAAGAAGGTCGAGATTATCTCAACCAACAACTCAGGTTGGGCCCTTGACCAGAAGGCTGATACCACAAGTTATTACAAGGCTTTCGTTCTTAAGGAAGACGGTAAAGTGTTCGCTTTCGGTGATATCACAAACGATGAGCACGTCCAGTGGTTCAACATGACCAAGACAGTTACTGTCGCCGGCGATGTTTCCACTATCAAGGCTGATCTCTTCTACGTAACTGACAACAAGGAACTCATTAGAGTTGCTGAAGGCTCTTGCACTACCAGCAAGGGCAAAGGAACATATAACTTCAATTGGGAGTATAACGGTGTATCCGAGAATCGTAATGGTCTCCAAACATTGAAGCTCCCTGAAGGCGATTATATCGTCAGAGAATACGTTCCCAAGACCTTCTACGCTAACGGCAATGACAATGTGCCTTACACTTATATGGTTCCTGAGGGATTTAAGGCCGTTAAGGATAAGAGCGGTAAGATCGTTTCTTTCGAAAAGAGCTTCCACGCTTCCAACAACGAGACAGCAGTTATCTCCCAGAGCATAACCAACACAAGGATCGAGGCATCGCTTGAGATCCGCAAGGTTGAGCAGACTGCTACGATCGATCGTGACTTCAAGTTCGCTATCTACTACAGAGGCAACGATGCTGAAGCCAAGAATATTGGTGTGTTCACTGACAAGTATCTCCTTGATACCGTAACAGTCCGCACTTCAAAGGGTTCCGGTATGGCAAGTCTTTCGAAGATTCCTGAAGGTTGGTACGAGATCGTTGAGATCCAGTCCGCAGGCTGGGCAGCTTCCTGGGTCAACAGTGATTCCAATACTGCTGACGGCAAGCTCGTTCACGCTTCCTCTGAAGGTGGCACAAACGCAACTCCTGTCATTCGTGATAATGTTGCGCTCTTCGGTGTCGATGTCCCGGGCGTACTCGTTTATAACAAGATATCCATCGATGTCTTCGTTAAGAAATACGATGCCTGGACAAAGAAAGTAATCACCACAGCAGGCGATCACCCCGAGGATATCCATCTCACGTTCTATCTCTACAAAGATACGAACGGCAATGGTGCTCTTGATAAGGATGAGATGGGATCTTATCAGGTAATGGTCGATACAGACGATGACGGCAATGTAGTCTTCAAGGACATCCCTGCAGGAAAGTATATCCTCAGAGAAGTTGCTACCGTCAACGGCTACTACTTAACAGCTCCTGATATCGCCTTTGAGGTAAACGATGCTATCAACTTCGAAGCACATCCTGCCAACACTCCTTACGCTGAGCCTGTAAAGGTCACAAAGGTCGACAACGAGACAAACGAGCCCCTCTCAGACGCTGAGTTTGCAGTATTTGTTGACTCCAACGACAACGGTGTTTGGGATAAGGACGATAAGAAGGCAGAAGCCTGGATTGATGCCAACAAGAACAAGCTCATAGATGACGGTGAACTTAAGGAATGCGTCATGGTCGAAACATCTAAGGGTGTTTACGAGTCCAACGGCGTGCTCCACTTCAACGATGGCAGCAAGGAATTCGGCAACAGATACTTTATCGTCGAGGTAAAGGCTCCTGCCGGATACTTCTTTGTAAAGCCTGACGGCACGTTCACAACTGAGAACACTTGTGAAGCATTCACTATCAGAGGCAAGGATACGACAGCAGCTGATTTCAAGGTCGGCATTAAGGAATTCAAGTTCCGCAACCAGACAGGCACAGTCTATGTCCATAAGGTAAATGACAAGAATGAGTTCCTCTCCGGTGCCGAGTTCACCATCTATAAGGACGACGAATGTAAGGTGGTTGTCGGTAAACTCACAGAAAATACCGAAAAGCAGAGATATGAGTACAGAGGACTTGATATCGGCAAGTACTATATCAAGGAAACAATCGCTCCCGAGTACTATATCGAAGATCCTAACACTTATGCCTTCGAGATCACGACATCCGCAACACACGCTACAGTCGATAACATTGACTGGAAGCCTGAAGACGGTATCCGTGGTGAGTTCCTGAACTTCAATCCTATCGTTAAGACGACTCTGACGGATACTGAGACAAAGACTCACATCGTTGCTCTCAGAAAGACGATCACACTCGTTGATACCGTTAAGTTCGAAGGACTCACTGTCGGTAAGTCTTATGTCATGGAAGGCACTCTTTATGACAAGGCAACCGGTGAAGTTATCAATAATTCCGAAGGAAAACCGATAACCAATTCAGTCATCTTTGTTCCTGAGACTACTGACGGAACTGTCGATGTTCCTTTCACAGTTGAGATCGAGCTTGTAACGGGTAAGACACTCGTTGCAGCTGAGAAGGTTAAGCCTGAAAACAGCGAAAGATATTGCGGTATTCACTACGATCTGAACGACGTCGAACAGACCGTTTACGTTCCTAAGATCGGCACTACTGCAACAATCGGCGGCAACAAGGCAATCTACCTTGGATCAAAGGAAGTAAGGAATATCACCATCACCGACAAGCTCTCATATAAGGGGCTTGAACCCGGAAGAACATATCGCGCTGAAGCAGCTCTTTACAAGACAGACGGTACTCAAATAACAAGAAACGGCACACCCGTTATCGCAATGCTCGAGTTCACACCGAAGTCTTCCGAAGGATCTGTTGAAGTTAAGATCACGTTCTCCTCTGAGGGCCTTTCCGAAGGTGATAAGATCGTCGTTTTCGAGAAGGTTTTCGATGTCGAGACCGGTATCCTTATCGGTTCACACGAAGACCTCAACGATGACGGTCAGACAGTAACTATCCACTTCAGACCTTCTACAGGCGAGGTAATGCCGACTTATATGAAGTTCGGCGCAGCACTCCTTTCCTTATCAACTCTTGTAGCGTCTCTTCTTATCAGACGTAAAAAGAAGCTCTCCTGCTGAAGGTAACGATTCGCGGCCCCGTGGGTATAAAGCTCACGGGGCTTTTCCATTAAAGGAGGCTTTATGAGAGACAGCAAAACTTTAAGGATCATCGTAAAAACGGTATTGGTGGTCCTTTTTTTGCTTGGCCTGGCATTTTCTTGTATCGGATGGATCAAGAACCACGCAAGACAGTCTGTTTCAAAGGAAGCAATCAAAACTGTTGAAAGCGTTATCGAGGATGGCGGAGATGAAAAAGTCTCTTTTGAGGTCCCTGTATCTGACTTCCTCGCAGTCGATGGTGAATCAGGCGAAGATGATACTTCTCTTGATGAGCTTCTTCGTGAAATGGGAGAGCTATCTTCCAAACACGAAACGATCACTCTGATTGGAATGCTCGAGATTCCTTGTATAGATGTTAAGGAGCCCATATGGGATTCCTGCTCCGCTACTGCCCTGCGCTTCGGTGTCGGGAGATTTCCTCAGACCTGCAATATCGGTGAAGCCGGTAATTGTACGCTTTTCGGTCATAGGATGAGGCAGAGCAAAACCATATTCTGGCAACTTCAGAAACTCGAAAAGCATATCGGTGAGGAAGTTATCGTCACAACTACTGATGGTATCAGACACACCTACAAGATATACGACACCGTTTATGTCAAAGACTCAGCTATCGATCCGTACTTAAGTGCGGATCTTTTTGATTCTGAACACTTATGTCTTGCAACATGCGGCTATGGCCAAGACCCGTACAACAAAAAAATCTACAGGGCGAAGAACACGGAATTCATAGTGATCTGTGTCCCTGATAACTGACAAAGGAGAATTCTTATGACTAAAGAACAGAAACTCTACGACTACCTTAAAGCAAAGCACATTGGTCAGGAAAATGCGGTTCACAGCAAAAAGCTGGAGAAGCATTTCGATATTTGTCCGAGAACAGTCCGCACATACGTAAACAACTTGCGCAAATCGGGCGTCCCTATCTGCAGTGACGATTCCGGCTACTGGATCGCCAAAACTCCTAAGGAAGCAAGCAAGACCGTTAAGCGTTTGGGCAATTATGCCGGAGAGATCAACAACGCAAGAACAGGTATTGCCTTTGGAGCAATACAGATGCGAAGCGTAACTACGATCACCGAAGAGAGCTTACACATAACCGTAAAGGTTGGCTAAGGCTTATTCAGAACCTGCTTTCCAGTGATGCGGAAATGCAGGTTTTTACATGCCCGAAAAGGGCAAATAAAAATTCAAGGAGGTATCTGATATGGCATCAGATGAAATCACAATGCTTGAGCCTGAGTTAGCTTCAAACGACGGCAAGAGCGTAAGGCTTTTCGCTTATGCGTGCGCAATGAGCAGAAAAGACAGAGGCGCTTCGTCTTCTCACGGAGGCAAAGCTGAGAGCGGTTCCGGCATCACCGGGTTAAGAAAAGAGCTTGAAAAGACAAAGCTCGACGTATAAGAAAGGACGGTACAAACATGGATTTTGAAGAATTCAAGAGCAACCTTATGGATCTCGTTACTAAAGAGGTCGAAGACAGAGAACTTGACGGCATCTCTTTGAAGTTTAATTCGATCAACTCCCCCGATGGTATGACCGACAGGCTCATGGTCTCTGTTGGAGACTCCAAGATGTCTATGGCATTCAGACTTAAGGAGATCTTCAGGGACGTTAACAACGGCGAGAGCATGGATCATGCGGTCTATAAGATCGTAAACACCATCGAAGCTAACATCGAGGTCGTAAAGACCAAGGAAGGCGATGTAAAGAACTTTATCTCCGATTATGAGCAGGTCAAGGATAACACCTACCTCAGACTCATTCCGGGTGACTCTCCTGTCCTTGCTGAGACACCGCACAGGATGATTCAGGATATGGCTCTTGTCGTAAACGTTCACCTGGATAACTTCTCTGATGAGAACGGCAGGTCTTGTGTAGTGGTAACCAGACCGCTCATGGAGTTGTATGGAGTCGACGAGGCGCAGCTCTTTGCTGATGCGGAGAAGAACTCCCTCGAAAACGAACCTATCGTGTTCACTCCGCTCGGAGACATGATCAAGTCCCTCATTGAATCCGAGGAGCTTCCTTCTCCCGATGAAGTAGGCATCGTAACCTATATCGCAACCAACAAGAGCGGATTCCACGGTGCGTCTATTGCCGCATATCCCGATTTTGCTGAGAAGGCAGCTGAAACAATTGGTGGCAGCTTCTATATGCTTCCGTCTTCTGTTCACGAGTTTATCCTCATCAAGGATGACGGTAAGCCCAATGCTAAGGACCTCAATAAGATGATCAAGAACGTCAATGAGACAGTTCTTGAGCCCCGCGATATCCTGGCCAGCCAGTGCTATCACTACGACGCAAAGTCCAAGGTACTTGAGACAGGTCTTAAGTACAATGCCAGGGTTCAGCAGAGGAAAGGCGGAGCAAGATGACCTACGAAAACTATATCGAAGAGACAACCAATAACTGTATGAAGGTCTTATCCGATTGCAGTGCCGGTGAACTCTTGGAAGTCGAGCACTTAAGAACACTCCTCTGGGAAGATGACAGAGTTACGGGTGTTATCAGCGGATACTGTACTTCCGTAAATGGTACGGCTGCTGAGAACATCAAGGATGTCCTCTTTGACGAACAGTTCCTTGCCGATTTTAACGAACGTGGAATGAATATGCAGGAGATCATGGCTTATGGTGCAGAAGCTATCGATGTAGTCGCAAGGTGCTTGGCTTTAAAGCACATCAGTATTCTCCAACTGGTTGAAAAAGAACAAAGAAGGCGTATCGAAAGAGATCGTCAGAAACGCAATAACTCCGTAAGAGCCTGATTGCGCGGGAAGAATCCGAAAGGGTTCTTCCTCTTACATGGCTTTATGCCAAAACAGACTATCAGGAGAAAAACTATGAAACAGGAAGAAGCAAATACAATCCTTCATAAAATGTCGAAGGTCATTGATAACACCCAGATGGTCAAGCTTAATACCATTCTTGAGGAAATAATGGTTGAGAGCTCCTTTGGTGAATCTCTCAAACCTTCAGAAGAGATCCTCGATATTTTTCTGGCCTCCAAGAGGTTGGAAGGAAGATCCGAAAAGACCTTGTCGCTTTACCGTTTTACTATCGAGAAGATGATGGAGAAGATCGACAAGAATATCTGTACGGTAACAACAGAAGACATCCGTAACTACCTTGCCGAATACCGTATCGAACATGCTGTCAGCAAAGCAACTATAGACGGGATAAGACGTAACCTTTCAAGCTTATACCATTGGCTTGAGGAAGAAGATTATATCTTCGTGAGCCCGCTCCGTAAGATCCACAAGATCAAGATAACCAAGAAAGTTAAGCCGGCATACTCTGATGAAGAACTCGAAAAGCTCAGGGACGGCTGTAAATACAAGCGCGATTTAGCGATTATCGAATTTCTCTTTTCAACAGGAATGCGTATCGGAGAGCTTGTGAAGCTTAACCGTGATGACGTCAACTTTGAAGAACGCGAAGTTAAGGTTCTTGGTAAAGGTGATAAAGAACGCATCACATACTTTGATGCCAAAACAAAGCTACACCTTCAGGAATATCTCGCGACAAGAACGGACGATAACCCTGCCCTTTTCGTTTCTATCAGAAAACCTGCGACCCGTATAACTACAGGCGGCATGGAAATCATGATGAGGCGCTTAGGCGAAAGATGCAACATCACTAAGTGTCATCCGCATCGCTGTCGCCGAACAATGGCCACGACCGCACTGGAAAAAGGCATGCCTATTGAGCAGGTTCAGAGAGTCCTCGGCCATCAGCAGATCTCTACGACCTTGCTGTACACGGTCATTAAGGATTCAACAATTAAAAACTCCCATCGTAAATATCTTGGTTAAGAAGGGAGTGAACTGTATGAAACCTATCAACAAAGAAGATCTGGCTCGTGCCAGAGAAATGGATTTGCTCACATATCTTACCTATTACGATCCCCGGAACCTTAAACACGTTTCCGGGAATATTTATTCTACGGTGGAACACGATTCGCTCATCATAAACAACGGCAAGTGGTGTTGGTTCTCTCAAGGTATCGGTGGCAGGTCTGCCCTGGATTATCTGATAAAGGTAAAAGGCATTCCGTTCCGAGAAGCTGTCGAGAGGATCATCGGCAACATAACGGAGCCTTTACCCCAGATAAAACCACAAGCAGAACCACCCAAGGAATTCGTAATGCCGAAAGTGAACGACAATACTTCACGCGTTGCTCAATATCTTATGGAACGAGGAATCGATCCCGAGATAATCAGTTGGTGTATCGACCATAAGCTCGTATACGAGACCACAAAATACAGCAATGTCCTCTTTGTCGGCTATGACAAAAAAGGCACTCCCAAGTATGGTGCCGTCAGAGCAACTTACGGCAGTTACAAAGGTGACGTAAAAGGCAGCGACAAGCATTTCTCTTTCAAGATGATAAAGGCATCAAGTCCGAAGACGATTCATGTATTTGAATCAGCCCCGGATCTCTTGTCCTATGCCACGCTTGTCAAACTTAACGGCGAGAACTGGCGAAGAGAATCGTATCTGTCTCTTGGTGGTATTGGCGGCAAGGCGCTGCCAATGGCACTTGAACAATTGCTTAAGGATTATCCCGATATCAGTCACATATATCTCCATCTGGATAATGATGCACCCGGACGCAATGCAGCCAACCGCATCAAGGAAATACTTGGCAGTAATTATGTCGTCAAAGATTGTCCGCCGCCTGAGGGTAAGGACTATAACGACTTCCTAAAAATACAACTTTCAAAACCCAAAACCAAAAAACAGGAGGCTATCAGAAGATGAAGAAGTTCAAAAATGCAGTAGCAATACTGCTTATGTTAACCACGATGGCATCATTTACCGGATGCTTCAGTAAGGAACAAACAAATCCCACGGAATCGACTCAGGTAACTTATCAGATCGGTTCACCCGGGAAGACTGAGGATTTCGAGTTCGGTGTTACGGGAATCAATTCATTTGACGTAACTACGGATTATGGAGAAACGATGCACTATCTTTTAGTAAGTGTTTCCTATACTAACCTGTCTGATAAAGAGCAGGATATCACTAAAAGAAACATCGAGTTTTATCTTGATAACGAAGAGATCATATCAAGCGAATACAGATCCGAGTTTGAAGATTATTTCAAAGAGGGTCTGCTCTTCAATGACAATAACGTCAATTCAGGAAGAACAAAGAGAGGCTATATCGTTTACCGCATCTATCGTGATTACTCCACCATAAATGTCTGTATGAACGATATAACCGTCACGGCGAATAAGAGCTCCGTGACCCCTCTTGCAAAGCCGACAACAAGCGACGCAACGGAACAAACTACAGAGAGCACGGCAGGTCCGACAGAGTAGAAAGCCGAAGGCTTTCCTCAGGGTTTCAGGGTCTCCCCTGACAAGCTCTCATGTGTTTGTGTACACAAACGCGTTGCTTGCTGCTCCGTTATCCACGAAAAAGACACTACGAAAGGAGCCAAATATGCCAGCCGAAAAGACAGTTCAAATCCACTTCAGAGTAACCTCGAGCGAGTATGAATCCATCAAAAATAATGCGGATAAATCGGGACTCAGCTTAAGTGAATATGCCAGAAGATCTCTCGTAGGCGAAAAGGTCATGGCAGCTCCTCCCGTCGAATTTGGTGAGCTGATACGGGAGATAAAACGTATCGGAAGTAACCTCAATCAGGTCTTAAGAAAACTCAATGGTCTGGGTATCGCTCATCCGCTCGAGTTGGAACGGTGTGCTGAAAACATCACCGGTGTCATCAACATGCTGTACCAAACCTTCAGACCGGGGAAAGGAGATAAGTAATGGCCGTAACATCAATATGGGCTGTAACGCATCATATAGATAATACTATTACCTATATCGTTAATCCCGAGAAAACAATTGAACGACCGGAACTCAGTCAGGAAGCAATCAATGCCCGCAAAGCTGTCGGTGATGTTATCGATTATGCCAGCAATGGTGATAAGACAGACCAGATGATGTACGTCACCGGAATAAACTGCTCCCCTGATACTGCCGTTGAAGAATTCCTAAGCACAAAACGCTACTGGGGTAAGACCGACGGCAGACTCGCCTATCACGGATATCAGGCTTTCAAAGAAGGTGATGGTGAGATCTCTGCAGAAACGGCACATAAGATCGGAGTCGAACTTGCTCAAGAGTTATGGGGCGACAGATTTGAAGTCGTTATTGCCACTCACCTTAATACGGGTCATCTGCACAATCATTTTGTAGTAAACTCCGTATCCTTTATCGATGGCCTGAAGTATCGTCGCACCAAAGCTGATTACAGACAGATGCGAGCTGTAAGCGACAGGCTGTGCAAAGAAGCAAAGCTCCATGTTGTCGAAGACCCGTCTACCAAGAAAGGCAGATCCTACGATGAGTGGATGATGCAACGTCAGGGCAAGACAACAGTCAGGGGCACGATCCGTGAAGATATCGATTACGCGATCAAGATGTCCAGAACGGAAAAGCAGTTTGCTTCCATCATGAAGGAGTTGGGTTATGAGTTCAAATTCTTCGGGAAAGACGGTTCACGTCTTGAACATCCCGGTCTGAAACCGCCGGACGGAAAAAACTTCTTCAGATTCCGAAGTTTGGGAACAGATTATGATCTGGACTCGATCAGAAGGCGTATCATCTTGAACACAACAGTTCCGGGTACGCCTTTATTAATTGAGGATAAACATCTTCCTCATAATATCAGTCGTCCCCAAGGTACAGGTTTGGCTTCCGTATATCAGAGATACTGTATCAGGTTATACGCCATCGTTTGCCGACCCAAAAGAGCAAAACGTGAATATGTCCCCATGGCCCTGAGAGAAGACATCGATAAGCTGGATAAGTATATCGCTCAGATGGACTTTCTCTATGAGCATAAAGTTGATGACACAGCATCGCTACAAGCTATGAGAGATTCTCTGGTGTCACAGTTAAAGCCTCTCATTATGGAGCGGCGGAAACTATACGCAATCAAAAAGAAGGCTGTCAGAAATCAATACGGACCTTTAATCACAGAAACTGACGACAAAATAAGACCTATTTCACAAAAGATACGTGAACTGCGTAAACAAATCGCAATGTGTGATGCTGTCTCAGTCAGTTCAGAACGCGTCGCAAAGGGACTTGAAGCTCCGGACAGGAAACCTGAGCTTGAACCGCCAAAGAAAGATATTAAGACGCGAAAACAAAACAGGCATTAATTTCCCTCGCTTTCCGGGGTGCTGCTACGGTGGCGCCCCATTTACATGCCCGATAACGGGCAAATAAAAACAAGGAGGAATAATCCATGGCAATTGAGAATGAGACTGCCGACCAGGTCGTTAGAATGGTCCTGCAAGGTAGCGAAGTTGTCTTAAGGCTCTCGGGCGAAGCGGCTATCAGGATCGCATCCATGATATACAACGCTTTAAAGGGAGATCTGACCACAAGAGGCCGGGCGACTCTTTGGGAATTCTTAAAGTCAGGCAAAGACCAGAAGATTTTCCGTATTCCTGACGAATACCTCAAAGCGTTTACCAAGGCCAGTAAGAAGTTCGGGTTTCCTTTCGTCATTCTGAAAGACAGATCCAATAAGGATGGTCTTACTGACATCATGGTCTATGCAACTGATGCTTCCAAGGTAAACCGAGTCATCGAGAACTTTAATCTCCTGGTCAAGCAGGTCGAAGTAGTCAAGCCGGAAGTCAAAACCGAAAAAGGCGAGTTAATCAAACCTCTCGGTATGCAGCTTTCGGTTCCGCTGGATCTTATTGACGGCATCCCCAATCCCGAAGATCAGGACAAAAGGCTCTTATCTGAACTGCAGAAGTATGCTGCCAAGATGAAAGCAAACGGTCCTCAAATAGCAGAGCCGGTCGGACTTTTATGCAAGCCCGATGGTCGTTATGAGGTCTTACCCGGTCAGGGTTCCAAAAGGATCATGGCGTTAAGACTTGCCGGTTACAAACTCGCTGTTGCCGATATATCGGTCCCCAAAAAGGATGGTATTGAGGTCAGAGCAGAAAACATCGACGAGAGGCCTCCTCAGGAAAGATCAGAATCACCGAGAACTCCTGAAGAGCCTGTAATCGAGAAACCGAGTCCTACCAAAGAAGAGGGCCAGACAGTAAACCCTACTATGGCCCGAATGTCACGAGACCCAGCGTCCGGGCAAGACTTCGGGCCGAGATTGAAAAAAGACGAGAAGGAAACTTCTATCAACGACCTTGAAAAACGTCCATCGGTCAGAAAGAAGCTTGAAAACGCAAAGATTGTTGCTGCCGAAAAGCAGACAGCCAAAGTGCTGGAAAGGTCTGCCAGAAAACCGAGGTGATGTGTTATGCGTAAAGTAACCAACAAGTTCTCGGCGACAAGAATCATCCTCTACTGTTCAGGTCTCTTGCCAATCGCTTGGTTCGGTCTTAAGTCGGCACCGTTTTTTGTTAAGAACGGACTTGTGGGCATCTTAGAAAATGCGGGCGATATATTTAATAATCCGTTCCATATCACACTAGTTCAGGGCAGCCTCAGGGTTGTCCTGATCTTTTGTGCCTTATATGCAATGGGTATAGGGGTATATCTCTCTACCGAAAGAAACTACAGGCGCCGCGAAGAACATGGTTCAGCCAAGTGGGGAGAAGCAGGTTCGGTCAACAGACGGTATCAGGCAAAACCTGAAGAAGCCAACAAGATCCTGACTCAGAACGTGAGGATCGGTTTCAACGGTCGTATCCACAAGCGCAATCTGAACGTGCTCGTCGTAGGTGGGGCCGGTGCAGGAAAAACCAGATATTACGCTATGCCTAACATCCTTCAGGCAACCAAAAACACCAAGTTTTCTATGGTTGTACTCGATCCGAAAGGCGGGACACTTCGTTCCTGCGGCAACTATCTCGTAGATCAGGGTTACGATGTCCGAGTGCTCGATCTTATCAATCTTGACCGAAGTCACTGCTATAACCCGTTCGTTTATCTTGAGAGTGACGATGATATCCAGCGTCTTACTACGAACCTCATTAAGAATACGACACCGAAAGGAAGCCAGACAAAAGATCCGTTCTGGGATCAGGCAGCTGAAATGCTTCTCAAAGCGCTTGTATTCTATCTCTATTATGAGGCGCCACCCGATGAGCAGAACTTCCCTATGGTTATGGAGATGATACGTGCGGGTGATGTCAAAGAGAATGATGATGACTACGAGTCACCGCTTGATATCCTTTTTGAAGAGCTCGAAGAGAAAGATCCTGAGCATATCGCGCTTAAGTATTACAGAGGATATCACTCCGGCGCAGCTCAGACTTTGAAGTCGATCCAGATCTCTCTTATTGCAAGACTCGAGAAGTTCAATCTTCCTTCTCTTGCAGGAATCACTCAGACAGATGAGATGAGACTGCGTGAACTCGGCGAAAAGCCCGGTGCGATCTTCGCGCTTATCCCTGACAACGATCAGTCCTATAACTTCATTATCGGAATGCTTTACACGCAGCTTTTCCAGCAACTGTATCGAAGCGCCGATTTTGAACACGGCGGAAGACTGCCCTATCACGTCCACTTCATCATGGACGAGTTTG
>JAEEGH010010073.1_pt1 | contig 21806 bp, 19 predicted proteins | sample 9134181 | NCBI WGS metagenome assembly JAEEGH01 (sample SAMN16246544, study PRJNA631951) | gut metagenome | biome: gut microbiome; feature: rumen; material: DP-attached | host: Bos | place: Iran: Karaj | collected 2018-10
GTCCATGAAGATTGATATCGTGGTCGTCCGCCACAAGGGGACGGGAGTCCCCAAGTTCCTCGCCGAGCATAGCAACGCGATTATCGTGAACGCGGGCGACGGTGCCCATGAACACCCCACGCAGGCACTCCTTGACATGCTGACGATCGAAGAAAAGCTCGGAACGCTCGAAGGCAAGAACGTGACCATCATTGGCGATATCCGCCACAGCCGCGTGGCCCGCAGTAACCTCTGGGGTATGTCCACGATGGGCGCCCATGTGACACTCTGCGGACCTAGCACCTTGGTGCCGCGCAACACGGACCTCATGAACCACGTGACGTGGGAACCGGATGTGAAGAAGGCTGTCGCAAATGCCGATGCCATTATCGCGCTCCGTTTGCAGAAGGAACGCATGGACGACGCTCTGCTTCCGAGTATGCGCGAATACCGCAACACGTTCGGTATCACGGAGGAACTCCTCGAATGCGCCAAGGACAAGGTCATTATTATGCACCCGGGGCCAATCAACCGCGGCGTGGAACTCGATTCCGACATCGCCGATGGCGAACATTCTGTAATTCTTGATCAGGTGACCAACGGCGTTGCTGTCCGTATGGCCGTTCTCTTCCTTTTGGCTGGAGGCCGCAATGAAAACTCGTAAGCCTAGTTATGAACATTATGCGAATGTTGTCTTGAAAAACGCGAAGTTCTGGAACGGTAAGTCCTTTGAACTGCGTGATGAAGTCCGTCTGACGGGTTCCTCTAGCAACAGCGACTCTCTTGAATATGACTGCAATGGCGCGCTTGTTTTGCCTGCGCTCTTTGCTCTTGGCGTTGACTTTATGGAACCGCTTCGCGACGATGTCTATACCTATGTGGATGGTGTGGATGCCATGCGCAGGGGCGGTTTTTATGGGGCCATATACGAAAGTGCCGCCAACCCGATTGATGATGTCGATAAGTTGACCGCTGCCGATAACCGTAGACCCTGCGATTTTAATGAAGGTCCTGGTGGTACGGCTTATGATATCCGTTTCCTCGGTGCCTACAGCAAGGGCTTTGGTACAGATAGCCTTGCCGAAATGATGGAGCTTGCTTCGGGAGTTGTTGGCTTCGGCGATGGTAATGCCGCTATTCCACATTCCCGTTTCCTCCGCCTTGCCATGGAATACGGTAAGATGACGGGCAAGCGCTTCTTCTTCCAGCCGATGGACAGGACGCTTCGCCACAGCGGATGCGTTCACGAAGGCGCCTATTCCGATATGCTCGGCATGAAGGGCATTCCTCGCATCGCCGAGACGATTGCTGCCTACACGGTGCTTGAAACGGCTCGCTTCCTGCAGGTGCCTGTCCACTTTAAGCAGGTGACTTGCGGCGAGACTCTGGACTTGATTCGTAACGCCCGCAAGCAGGGAATGGATGTGACCTGCGATGTTGGACTCTATCATTTGCTGCTCGACGATTCCTGCCTTGAAACGCTTGACTCGGCATATCACATTATGCCGCCGATTCGCTCCGCGGGAGACCGCGAAGCTCTGTGGAAGGGTATCGAAGACGGCACTGTGAATGCCATCAGCATGAACCATACGCCGGTGCTCCGTCAGGACAAAGTGGTGAACTTCGAAGATTCCGTGCCGGGAGCCCTTTCGCTAGAAATCGCGCTGCCTGCCATCTGGAAAAAGTTGAGCGAACGCGTGGGCGATGCTCGTGCCATTGAGCTTCTCTCGACGGCTCCCGCTCGCTTGGCAAATGCAGTCCGTGGCGAAAATCATGCTGCCGCTGTGGTCGTGCTTGCTGCAGATAAACCGCACGTAGTCGTCGAAAGTGACTTCGCGGGCCATGTCTGCAATTCTCCGCTCCTCGGCAAGGAACTCCCGTCGTCGATTCTTGCAACCTACATCAACGGAGTCTGGACTAAGTTAAATTAAGATTTCGGAATTCGGAATTCCAACGATTCTGAATTCCTAATTCTGAACTCCGAATTCTGAATAAGTATGATTGATCCTCTTCAGCTTGTCTGGGTTGCCTTTATTGCATGCATGTTTCTCGTGCTGCTGGTGCTGATTGAAATACATCGCATCAACTATCGTCGCGAGAACGAGGTTATGTTTGGCACAAAAGTCTTTGACGAACAGACCGCGGCAATCGGTTTTACGGACAGTGAAAAAGAGACTTTGGACAAAATAATCAGAGCGTCGTCCTTTGAAAATAAGGATGCCATCTTGAATTCGTCAGGTCTTTTTGAACAGGCTGTTTCGACTTATTACGACAAGCATGATGTGTTTGACGATGATGAAGAAATGCTTAAAACGCTTGCTGCTGTAGAACGGCTTCGCGTCAAGCTGAATTTCACGGCGTCAAATCCGCTGTCGGAAGTCTTTTCGACAAGGCAGTTCAATGTGGGAGATCGCGTTGACCTGTTGCTCGAAAACGGACTCCGTGTCAAGTTTTCCGAAATCATGGCCCGTACCGAAAGGGATTGGACAATCTCGTTCGATACGAGCGACGGTTCGTCGTTCTCCTTGGTCAATAAGGAAATCAAGGTCCGCTGGACTAGGCCAGACGACGCCATTTACACGACGGTCTTGCCGGTTCGTTACGCGGAAGCGGGGCATTTGGTGCTCTTGCACTCTTCGAACCTCGATAAGCGTCAGTTGCGTCGCTGGGTCCGTAAACAGGTCGCTTTCCCGGTAACGGCCGTCTTTGATGACGGATCCAACATCGGAGGGACTCTCTTGGATCTTTCCGCAGGCGGTATTATGGTCGGGCTTCCCAAGGATTGCTATCCCGGACAGCATTTGCGAATCCAGTTTGAACTGCCGAGTTTTGGCGACGAAGATGTTGAAATTGAGATTTTGCGCAATTTAGGACGAAAAAACAAGGATTATCCTCATTATAACTGTTTTACGGCATCGTTCCGCGGAGCCTTCGGCTGGACCCAGGAAAGGGTCCTTCAGTATCTGTTTGAGGTCAATAAGGCCGAAAAAGAGTCCCATAAATGGGTAAAAGAGGGCTAACTACTTCATTTTCAATGACTTAGATGAATTTTCCGCTTGACATTCGTCTATTATAAAGGTAGAATTAGTAAGGAAATGTTTTACAATCGGAGTTTACTTTGGCTTTAGGATTGATTTCAAAAATCCGCGGCATGCGCGAGACGGTCGGTATTGATGTTGGTCATTACAGCATCAAGTACGTCAAGGTCTTGCACGGGGCCAGCGGGAACAAGATTGTGGTCGACGCGGACCTGGAACGAGTGCCTGATGGTTCTATCGTCAATGGCGAAATCCAGGTGCGTGAGGGTGATGCTCCTACTAACGAGAATGGTCAGCGCGAAAAAGACGGCGCGGAACTCTTGAGCGATGCCTTGAACAAATTGTTGCTCCGCCATCCGATTGATGACTCTTGCGATGTTGTGGCTTCTGTGAATTGTGGTGCCGGCGCCGGAGGCGTTCTGGTCGACAAAATCTCCGTGAAGGTTCCCAAGAACGGTAACGAGGCGGCGATTATTCTTCAGACCGCCCAGTCCCGTCCGCCCTTCGATGACCAGGACAACGTGATTGACTACGAAATTTCATCCCGCGAGAACGATGAACTCAAGGTGAACGTGGTGGCCGCCAAAAGTGCCCTGCTTGATTCCTGGGCTCAGTTCTTCAACCGCCGGGGAGTCAAACTGGCTGCGCTGGATGTCGATATTTTTGGAATGTTGAATGCTTACGTGGCTACCATGGAAGACAAGGATCGCGACCAAACCGTGGCCCTGTTCAACGTGGGCGAAAAGAAGATGAGTGTTGCCTTTGTGCAGGACGGTGTTTTCCATTCGATGCGTGCCATGGCGGGCGGTTCGCTGGACATGGTGGTCAGCAAGACCTGTATGAACTTGGGTATTGATTCCGAAAAATGCCATGAAATTCTGAGTAAGGGCGATCTGTCGGTGGTGGACGGATTTTCCGAAGCCGAAGTGGAAGCAGCGCTTAGACTGGCATACGAGGACTTGATGGCCCAGATAGACATCGGTATCCGCTATTTCTCTTCCTCGGAAGACTCTAAGCCGCTCAACAAGATTCTGCTGGGTGGTGGTGGTGCCGCCGCTCCTGGTCTGAAGGACTTTATTGAGGAACGTTCCGGAATCGAAACCGATACTGTGAATCCGTTTAGGCTTGTTCCCTGTGATTCCAAGGTGTTCGGTGAAGGTGGTATTTCTATTGCGCTGTCTAACATCTATGCCCCTGCATTGGGTCTCGCGATGAGGAAGTTCTAATGGCGTCTAATAAAAAAGAACCTGTTAAGAATGCCTTGGCGATATCCATCAACCTGCTTCCGCCGGAGTTCCGCAAGAAGCAGAAGGATTTTACCTGGGTAACGGACCGTCGTATCATTTGGCCGACCGTGGCGGCTGTTGTCGCTATTGTTGCCGTGCTGATGTTGCAGACATTTATCGCCGAGACAATCGGCAGCTTGAGCAGCGAATTGAGCCGTGTCCAAGAAGAAGTGGAACGCGAACGTCCGCTGCTTTCCAAGATCAGTGATTTAGAACAAAAGAAGGGCGTCGTGACGACCAAGATCAACGCGCTCAAGTCAATCCAGGTGAGCAAGAAACGCTGGGTTGTTTTGTTCGAAAACATTTCCTCGGTGCTGCCGCCGAATATGTGGATTACCAGTATCAACCAGCTGGGTGAATTCGACATGGAAATGCGCGGTGTCACGCTGGACTTCCCCGAAGTTGCCGAGTATATGGTTAAACTCGAAAAGCAGGTGAGCGTCCAGTCTGTTTCTCTCGTCACCATATCTACGACAAAGATCGATGGCGACGAAGCCTACAACTTCACCATCAAGATTGTCCTGCGTCAGGACCTCAATGCTGGGGAGGGTGATAATGGGTAAGATAGATCTTAAAGACAAACGCAACGTATACGCCATTGCGATTAGCCTGTTGATTATGGTGGCGGCGCATCTGGTGTATAACTACATGTGGGATCCGTATGTCTACCAGAGGGAATCTCTTGAAAGAGATCTGGAATCCGCTCAGACAGAACTGAACAAGATCAATGCCAAGAAACATGACCTTGCCCGTCTTGAAATGGAGCTGGTGCAGGCCGAAAAGGATTTCGAGGAACTGAAGAACATGTTCCCCGAAGACGAAAAGGTTCCCCTCCGCTTGCAGGATCTCTATGCGGTGATCCGCAGCACGGGTGTGCTTATCCAGAAGTTCAATCCCGAAGGTCAGGCTGAAAAGGAACACTACAAGGAAAACCGCTATTCCATTGCGGTTAACTCCGGTTACCATGAGTTGGGAAACTTGTTTGCTGCTATAGCGAACTTTAAGTATCCGACCTCTATTTCAAATCTGAGGTTGAGCCGTTATTCGGGTATTGCCGCAGAACTTCAGAAAGCGGAAACCCATGGTTGGACACCGATTACCATGTCGGCAACGTTCAACTTGACCACTTACACTTCCAAGAAGGTGGGTAAATGATGAAGTGCAAGTCCCTCCTTTTACTGATGTCGCTTGCGGTCGCTTCGTACTCCGCACAAATTAAGGATGTGCGCTTTGTCTGTGATGCATCGGGATGCCAGACGGTATTTGCCTTTGCATCCGATAAGGATTTGCCGTCGTTCTACCAAAAGTTCAATGCGTCTGCCAAAAAGCTGACGGTCGGTTTCTCGGGAACCTCTTTCGCCCTTGGTGAAGGCGACTTTGATGTAGATGCCGATTCCAAGTTCATCAAGTCAGTTCGTGTCGTTAAGGATACTTACAAGGGTTCAGCCTTCCTTAAGTTCGAAATGACGGTGGGCTCCTCGATAACGACGGACAAGAACGAGATTGGTCTGGACAAGTCCAATTTCTTGATCAAGTTCAAGAACAAGGGCGGTAAGTCCTGGACGCTTTCCAAGCTTTTTGCCGATCGCAAGAAACAGGCGGACAAGCTCGCTCTCGAAGAGAAAAAGGCCGCCGAGCAAAAGGCTATCGAAGATAAGAAGGCTGCTGAAAAGGCCGCCCTCGAAGAAAAGAAGCGCCTGGCCGAAGAGAAAAAGGCTGCCGAAAAGAAGGCCCTTGAAGACAAAAAGGCTGCACAGAAGGCTGCCGCTGAAGAAAAGAAGCGTTTAGCCGAAGAGAAAAAGGCCGCCGAGAAGAAGGCTCTTGAAGAAAAGAAGGCCGCACAGAAGGCCGCTGCCGAAGAAAAGAAGCGATTGGCCGAAGAAAAGAAAGCAGCCGAAAAGGCCGCTCTCGAAGAAAAGAAGCGCCTAGCCGAAGAGAAGAAGGCGGCCGAGAAGAAGGCTCTTGAAGAAAAGAAGGCCGCTGAAAAGGCCGCTCTCGAAGAGAAAAAGCGCCTAGCCGAAGAAAAGAAAGCAGCCGAAAAGGCTGCCCGCGAACAGGAAAAACTTTTGGCGGAACAGCAGAAGCAGCTGGACAAGGCTATCAACGAAGGCGGAAAGATTTCCGCCCTGCTCCCGAACCTGAAGGAAATGACGGTTCTGATGGGCTCCGGTATGGAACAGTTCCGTCTGGTGGCCGAGAGCCCGATCGATATTCGCAACGTCTCTGGCCCCGACAAGAACAATACCCTTACGGTTGGTCTTGCCGGTCCTCAGAGGTCCCCGCTGTTCAGGATTGGTTCGGGTTCCCTGGTGAAGTCTGTTACCTGGGGTGCGAACGGTCTTAAGATACAGTTGAAGACTGCCGTGAAGCCGGTGATGCTGGTTCAGGACGGCGTGTTGGTCCTGCAGGTTGCAGAAAATGCCATTAACAAGGATGGCCTGATTTCGTGGTGCGCCCGTCCGGATGGAATCTTTATACGCGATTGGATGAGGGCTGTCGAAGAAAAACCCGACTTTGACGTGTTCGTCAAGCGTCTGGAAAAGGAAAGCAAGAAGATTATTTCGGGTTCGCAGACTTTCCACTTGCGCCCGGTGTTGCGTGAACTCATCGTGGTGGCCGATGAAATCGAATTCTATGCCGCACCCAATGAAAATTCTCAGGTCCTGCAGCGTCTGGTATTCGGCGACCGCCTGGTTAGTCTTGATCTTACGGGACTTTACCGCAAGGTGCAATACGGTAATCGCGTGGGTTACGTGAACCGTCGTTCCGTGGGATTCTATGACGAACTGACCTCGGTGCAGGCGGAACGCCTGAAGCAGGTCGACCTGGATCGTGGAACGAATCTCGCTGTCAATGCGGGGACCATAACGAGCCAGCTGGATGGACTTTACGAAGACAAGGTGACCTACAGCTCCTTCGGTCGTCGCGATCCGTTTGTCGAAGTCAAGGGACTTGTTGAAGAAGGTATCAACATCAACCAGGTCGAACTGGTCGGTATCATTTGGGAATCCGATGTGCCGATGGCAATTCTGGTCGATACGAAGAATCCGTCGATTTCCTACACTCTTAAGGAAGACGACAAGATTCTTAATGGAAAGGTCTTAAAAATTACTCAAACTGACGTCCTCTTCCTGATTCAGGAATTCGGGGTGAGCCGTCGCTACACCATGGGTCTTCCCGATAAATTTGGGGGTCAAAAGTGAAAAATATGACAAAAATACTGACTGTTCTTCTCTTGGCGGTAGGTATATCTATCGCTGCTCCCGCCGAAGGTTCGGTGAAAGCCCCCAATACGAAACTGTATGATTTCAGTTTTGTTGACATGAGTTTCGACGCCGTGTTCAACTCGGTTTCCAAGGTGGCCCAGATCGATATTATCCTTGCTCCCGAAGTCAAGGGCAAGACGAGCCTGAATATCACCAAGAAGACTTGGCAGGAAGCCTTGGACATCGTTTGCGGTATGAACGATTTGACCTGGGTTGTCGAAGACAAGTATATTATGATCCAGAGGTCTAGCACCTACCAGGCAAAACAGAAGAAAATTGCGGATGAAGAAGCCCAGGCCGAGCAGAATGCTCCGCTCGTGCGTAAGAATTTCCCCATCCGTCATGCGAAGGCCGAAGAACTGGTGAAAGTCCTCGAAAGCATGAAGTCGAACCGCGGCCGCATTACCACGGTCGAAAGGACGAATTCCATTATCGTTTACGATACCGACGGAAAGATCGAACAGATGGAAAAGGCTCTGACGGAACTCGATGTGGAAACTTTGCAGATTATGATTACGGCTAAGCTCGTGGTCGTGAGTAGCGAAAAGTCCCGTGAACTTGGCGTAGACTGGGCCCTGCGTTCCGGATCTACGGCTCTTTCTCCGGGAACCATTTCCGATGCAAACGGTCTTAACGGTGGTGGGGTAGGTACGACCCGTACAAGCATGGGCGCCCATTCGTTGCCTTCTCGTAGCTTGAATGCAGTGGGTGCTACGGCTGACAATCCGGCTCCGACCGCCATTACGGCAAGCCTTTTGGATAACAACCTCCAGATTGCGATTGCAAATATCATGAGTGATGCTGAAACGGAAGTGCTTGCTTCTCCGCAGGTCTCGACGCTCGACAATACCGAAGCCAAGGTCTACATGGGCGACAAGATTTCTATCCGCGTGATTGACGATAGCGGTGAATCTTCGACGCAGCTGGTGGAAGCGGGTATCAAGCTGACCGTGACTCCGCACGTGTCCGGTGACAACCGCATCTTGCTGGATCTGCATCCGCAAAACGACTCCTATGGTTACGATACGCAGGGACAGGTGGTTATCAGTACGCAAGAAGCTCAGACCAAGGTGGTCGTGGCAGACGGTGAAACAGTCGTGATCGGTGGTCTTACCCGTAACGAAAACACCCAGAGCGAAACGGGCGTGCCTTTCCTCAAGGATATTCCGCTGCTCGGCAACCTCTTCAAGTATACGAGAAACAAGGTTGAAAAGCGTGACCTGATCATCTTCGTTACTCCGCGCATCATCCGCAACTACATTGGTGATGTGGAACTTTCTGAACCTTCCATGGCTACTCCGGAAGTGGTTGAAAAGGAACCTCCTGCAACGGGCAAGCTTCCTTCTGATCAGAGCGCTCCTGCCGCAAAGCCCGCTCCGCAGGCTGCCCCGGCTGCAAAGCCTGCTCCGGCCAAGGCTCCGGCTGCACCGGAACCCGCTGCTGAAGAAGTGGAAGACTGGAACTAGTTTGATTGATAGAGCTTAGGTCTTAGTAGAAAACCTCGAACATAAAGTTCGAAGTTTTTCGATTTGCTAAAGGTTTCTAAGTTCTACTAACTAAGTTCTACCAACTAAGTCTATCTCACCACGAGGGCGGCAAGGGCGAGTTCCTGACTTGTGACGGTCCAACTGGAACTCTTGAATTCGTAGTTGAGGTCTGCAAGACGGCGAATGACGCGGCAAAGGAGCGGCTTGCCCCAACGGCGGCAACATTCGGGGGCGTTCCCCTGCTTGCAGAAAAGGAAGTAGTTCTTGCCCAGAGCCTTGGCTGCTTCTTCGGCGCCCATCTTCGGCGAAAGCATCATGAAGTTGAGCAGGTCAACTGCATGGCTGTAAAGGGCGTTCACGATCGCAATGGCGTCGGTGTTCTTGTTGCCGTAGAGAATTTCGTGGAGCTTGCGCACATAACCGACGGAATCGCGCATCCCGAAGAAATTCAGAATCTCGTAAGGCGGAATTTCGCGACGGGGCGTGATCATCGTCTTGACGAGGTCGTAGGAGATGTTTTGACTGTCGGGGGCGTAGATGAGCGCTTTCTCGACTTCTTCACAGACGAGCTTGGTGTCGGTGCCGAGGGCGTCGGCCAGGTACTGGCTGGCGGCCGGTTCAATCGGTTTTCCGAAGAACTTGGGGATAGTCGCTGAAATCCATTCCTGCATCTTGTACTGCCGAGGTTCTTCATACTTGGCGACCGTACCCACCTTCTGGAGAACCTTGTAGAGTTCGGAGGTGGCCTTGAGTTCGTCAAAATCCAGCAAAAGTTTGCAGTCTGGGGCGTTTTTCAGCCAACTGGCGAGTGCCTTGGTGTCGTCCGCTTTCATTTCGTTCGCTTTTCGGACGACCACAGCCTGTTCCGGAGCGAACATCGAGACCGTTCCGCAGTTTTCCATGATGAGGTTCGCTACGGAGGGAATGTTGATATCGGTCGCATACACGACCTGTTTGGCAAACGGGTCGTTGACGTTGTCTCCAAGGGCTTCGGACAGGAACCTGTCGATGTGCTTGTCCTTGGAGAACTGGTCCTTACCGATAAGGGCGACAATCATAGATTACTTGAAGTCGATGATTTCGAAGCGGTTCTTGCCCTTGGGGGTGACCACTTCGACAATTTCACCCTTCTTTTTACCCATGAATGCGGAGCCCATGGGGCTCTTGAAACTGATTTTGCCGTTCATCGGGTCGACGCCTTCGGGGCTCACCAGCTGGTAGACCACTTCTTTCTTGGTTGCAAGATTCTTTGCGGTAACGGTGGCGCCAAAGCGGACGGTGTCGGAGTTTGCGTCGAATTCAACGATAATCGCGTTGGAAATCTGGTCTTCCAGCTTGGGGATTTCCAGATCGATATGAGCCAGCATTTCCTTGGCGGCATGGTATTCGGCGTTTTCGCTCAGGTCGCCTTGCTTGCGGGCTTCTTCCATTTCATCGACAACACGGGGACGTTCGACCTTTTTGAGGAAGGTGTAACGTTCAACCAGCTTGTCGTAAGTTTCTTTAGTACAGGGTGTTTTTGCCATGACCTTAAATTAGAATTTTTTTGCGGGGCAGATGTGGGGGGTGTTCAACATTGTTGCATTTTTCTATAATTTATGAGGTAGAAAACAATAGGAGATTCTATGTACACTGTATTGGAAAAAGGCGGCGTCTGTTCCCCGAAGGGTTTCACCGCGTCTGGAATTTGTGCCGGTATCAAGGCCAGCGGTAACGCCGACATGGCGCTTTTGAAGAGTGAAAAGGCTGCACGCTGCTTTGCCGTGTTTACAACGAACAAGGTGAAGGCCGCTCCGGTGCTCTATGACAAGGCCGCCCTTGAACATGCTCATTTTGCATCGGCAGTGGTGGTGAACAGTGGTAACGCCAATGCCTGTACCGGTGAACAGGGTCTCCGCGATGCAGAACGCATGGCTGCCCTTACTGAAGAAGCCTTGAAACTTACTCCGAAGAGTGTGCTCGTTTGCAGCACCGGCGTGATTGGCCACCTGATGCCGATGGACAAGATTGAAGCCGGTATTCCGAAACTCGTGGAAAAGCTCCGTGCCGATGCTTCCGAAGAATTTGGTCGTGCCATTCTGACGACTGACCTTGCGCTCAAGAGCCATGCCGTTGAAATCCAGACTGAAAAGGGTGTGGTGACGATTGGTGGCGCCTGCAAGGGCTCGGGCATGATTCACCCGAATATGGCGACGATGCTTGCCTTTATTACCACGGACTTGGCTCTCCCGATTGATTTCTTTGCCGAATTCCGCGCCGATATCGCGGATTCCTTCAATGCGATTACGGTCGATGGCGACACCAGCACGAACGACACCTGCATTCTCCTTGCAAACGGCATGAGCGGCGTCAAGTACGAAGACCTGACGCTTACTGAACAGGGTGAATTCCGTGCCGCTCTGATGCTTGTGATGAAGGAACTCGCCAAGGATATCGTTCGCGACGGTGAAGGTGCGACCAAGCTGATTGAACTCTGCATCGAAAAGGCCGAAAGCCACGAAGAGGCTTTGCGCATGGCCCGCTTCATTGGAACGTCTAACTTGGCCAAGTGCGCTATGTTCGGTGAAGACCCGAACTGGGGCCGTATCTTGAGCAGTGCAGGCAGTAGCGGCTGCAACATGGTCGCCGAACATACGGACCTTTTCTTTGGCGATGTGCAGGTGCTGTCTAACGGCCGCCCGGTGCAGCTCAATGAAGAACAGACGAAGGCTCTGCATGCGGTAGTCCGCCAGCGTGAATACAAGGTAACGCTCGTGCTGAACATCGGACATGCGAGCGCAAGCGCATTCACTTGCGACTTGAGCTACGACTACGTGAAGATTAATGCAGAGTATACAACGTAATTAGAAATAAGAAATTATTGAAAAAAGACTCCTCGGCTTGGCCGAGGAGTCTTTCTGTTTCTAAACTGTCTGCTGGTTAGTCTTTCAAGCAGCGCAGGCTGGCACCGTGTTCGGGATTGAACTTTTCGAACTTGGCGATGTCCTTGTCGTGGAAGAATACGAGAACTTCACCTTCGGCGGTCCAGAAGTAAGCCTTCTGGCCTGCGCCTTCGAGCTTGCGTTCCTTGAGGGGAACATCACTGTTGGCGAAGTGTCCGCCGCCGGCCTTGGCGCCGAATCCGAGTTCATCCTTGCCGTTGCCGTAGTTGTTGGTACCTTTAATCGGATCCCAGCCGTAACCGGCCTTGAGGACGATCCCGACGGGCTTGCTGGTGCCGGCATAGGTGAGTAGCACTTCCCATTCTTCTTTGGTGGGCATGTGGAATCCATCGAGGCAGGCCTTTTTGGCGTTTTCAAAATTGTAGAGTCGTCCCCAGTGGTTGCATTGGGCGCAGAGTGATCCCGAGGCGGTTGCGTAGTTCATGTTTTCGGCGGTCCAGAGCTGCGTGCCAATGCGAATCCATTCGTAGGCGTAGCCGTCGCGCGGGTCCTTGTAGCTTCCGCTTGTGGCGGGTTCGCCGTTTTCGTCGAAGTACTCGCCGAATTCGATTTGCTTGTTCTGCTTGTATTGAGCTTTAGAGGCGATTTTGCCGTTCTTGTGGTAGCGGGTGACGAGTCCTTCGATGTATCCGTCGGCGTAGTTGTATTCCGCTTCGACAGTTCCGTCTTCGTAGTATTCCTTGACGACACCTTCGCGACGGTCGTTCACGTAGTTGGCTTCGCGCTTGATGTTGCCGTTTTCGTAGAATTCCTTTTCGGGGCCTTCCTTCTTGTCCTTGACGTAGGTGGACTGGATTCGAATTTTACCGCTCGGGTATTCCTCGGTGCGAACATCTTCGCAAGCGGCGAAGAACAAAGCGGTTGCTAGACTCCCCGCGACAATTGCGGGATGTATGAAATTGCTTAATTTGTTCATCTTCTATTCCTTTTTTTGTCCCAAAACTCCAACCGATGATTGTTAAAAACGAATCTTTCCAGCCGTAGCCAAAAGGCCGATTAAGTAGAGCATGCCGTCGTAGTAGCGCCAGAATCGGTAAGGGACGGAAAGCGCTGCGAGATCTTTCACGAACGGCTTGATAAGCGGGTCCCCTTCGGGAAGAACCTGCGTGGCCGCTGCGTTCATGGCGATGACTCCCGGCGTTGCATTACGGCCCTGGCGTGGAAAGTCGCTTCCGTCAATGGCGTAGTCGGCAAGGTACGGACGGCGGCTTTCAAAGAAGAATAGCAGGCGTTCGCAGATATTCTTTTCGCACTCGTGACCGTGGAACAGCGCGTAGTCCAGACTCAGGTTCATGGCTACACGCCATGCGTCGCCGCTGAAGCATCCGCTTTCGGGATACCAAGGGGTGGGGCGCGGGGTTCCGTCGTATTCGGAGTATTCGCTGCAAAGCCCTGTTACGGGGTGAGCTGCTTTTTGCAGGTATTCGAGGCTCTTGTCTGCTGTCGTTAGCCATCTTTCGTCGCCAGTGGCTTCGGCAAAGGCTCGGTAGAAGGCAATCGTGTTGTAGCTCGGGTCGGTAAAATCGTTGCCGAGAACAGGGGAGAATTTGACAAGGTTGTTTTCGGGGTCTATGATCGGACCAACAATGCCGTTGTTCGGCTTGTTGCGTAGCCAGTTGATAAGGCCGATAGCTTCGTCCTTGAGGTCCGGTCGATTGAACTTTTCGGCGGCAATCAGGAGTGCCATGGCGAAGTATTCCTCGCCGTCGGGGGCTGCACCTGGGTCCATCTTGCTAAAGTCGGTCGTGGAAACCTGCCAGGCAAAGTAGCCTACGTGCGGACCGTCATCATTGCGGAGGTAACGCTTTGAGAAGTTCCACAACTTGTCGAACTGGCGCTCGTGGCCCGTGAGGGCAGTGATATACATTCCATAGCTCATGCCTTCGGAGCGGATGTCATCATGGCCGATATCGATGATATAGCTCATGTCCTCAGATGCGTCAAAGCAAACCCGTTCGTTGATAGGATCGCCTTCGAAGAGCTTGCTATAGGCGTTTTGTATAAGTTGAGCTGCAAAACTGGGGCCGTAGCCGGCCTCGACGAACATATCGCGCGGTGTATATCTCTGCATGGTGTTCCTTCTTTCGAATCTCCCAATACAACCTTGTTTTAAAATAAATAATTTGTATCTTGATAAGAGAATGAACTCAAAAAACAGAGAGGTATTTATGTCCGACATGTTAATTCTTGGTTACGGACCGGCGGGGATTTCTGCCGCACTCTATGGACTCCGCGCTGGACTCAATGTGCAGCTGGTCGGAAAGGATGGCGGTGCGCTTGCCAAGGCGCACATGATCCAAAATTATTATGGCCTGGAAAAGCCTCTTACGGGCGAAGCCTTGATGAAGGTCGGCAAGAAACAGGCTCTGGACCTTGGCGCAAAGATTGCCGATGACGAAGTGACGGATCTGATGTTTGACGGCACGGAATTTGTGGCGAAAGGTATTGCGGGTGAATATCGCGGAAGGGCCTGCATTATGGCGACGGGCTCGGCCCGTAACAAGCATCCGATTGCGGGAATGGCCGAACTCGAAGGTCATGGTGTGAGCTACTGTGCCGTCTGTGACGCTTTCTTCTACCGTAAAAAGAACGTGGCCGTTCTTGGAAGTGGCGAATATGCCCTTCACGAGGCGCAGGAACTCCTGCAGGTCGTGAACTCGGTGACGCTCTTGACGAACGGGGCTGAACTGACTGCAGCTTTCCCTGAAAATGTGAGGATCGAAAAACGCCATTTGCAGTCGCTGGTGGGTGAAGGCCAATTCAGCGGCGTTCATTACGAAGACGGTTCCGAAGAAAATTTTGACGGACTTTTCGTGGCGCTCGGAAGTGCAAGTGCGACAGACCTCGCCAAAAAGGCTGGTGCCGGATTTGACGGTGGAATGCTCGTGCTCGACAAGGATTTCCAGACGACCGTTCCCGGATTGTTTGCCGCGGGGGATTGTACCGGTGGAACTCTCCAGGTCGCCGTAGCCGTGGGCGAAGGTGCAAAGGCGGGACTTGCTGCGATTAAGTACTTGCGCGAACATAGGAAGTAAGGCTTCTGTTGAATAACTGGGCCTAGCCTGCTTCAGTCGTTTTTCCCTATGCGGCGAATAACACTCCTTACAAACCCAGATTTGTGCAACTTGCATTGCCCACTGTGTTTTTTGAATCAGTGCGGTGTCTCGGGACGCTTTGGCGAAATGCCTATAGAGGTGGCCAGAGCGGCTATTGAAAGGTATGCGTCGGAACGCGATGAATATGGAAATCGGCTGTTGCGCGAAGTGATTCCCTCGACGATGGGGGAACCTTTACTTTATTCGAAGTTCAACGAGTTGTTGCAGGTATGTGAGGCGAAATCACTGAAGCTGAACCTGACGACAAACGGGTCGTTTCCTGGTCCGTGGGGGAGCGACAGCGGCATGGAAAGGCTTCTGGGATCCTGCTCGGATATCAAGATAAGTACTCTTTCTTACGAAACGGGTGGACTTCCCTATTCGCTTTGGAGCGAAAACGTTGAGCGTCTGATGCGGTGCCGCAATCGGGCTGAAAATGTTGCTAGAAACGGTTTGTCGAAAGTGTCGTTGCAGGTAACGCTGCATGGGCAAAATGCCGCGAAAGAAATGGCTGCGGTTGAATGGGCTAAAGGAATTGTACGTTTTGCCGAGAATTTGGGAATTGACCGCATCAAGTGGAATCGTGTCGTATTCTTGGAGAAAAATTCTCCTTCGTTACGAGAAAGGTTCGGAGTGGATAATCGCCTGTTTGAAAAGCTTCGGCAGGAAATGCAGTCCGGAGCGCTACGGTCGTCAAAAGTGAAATACGGGGGCAGCTTGTTCTTTGAGCAGGGGGCAGGCCTTTGCCCTGTCGGTGGAAAGTGTGTGGCTTGCCCTTTCGAAAATGAAGTGTGGGTGTGGCCCGACGGTCATGAGGATCATTGTCCGAATCCTGAACGCCGGTGGGGAATGTCGCTGCAGTGACTCGGCAATCTATAGAGGATTAATATGAAAAAATGGTTTATTCTTGTTATTAGTTTGTTTGTACTTTGTGGATCTGCGTTCGCGGCTTCCAAGTCTAAAAAGAAGAATGAGTTCAAGGATCCGCGCGACAAGCAGACGTACCGCACTGTCAAAATTGCTGGCCTTGAATGGCTGGGCGACAACCTGAATTACAAGACTGCGGGTAGTTTCTGCTACAAGGACGAAGATGACCAGTGCATGGTTTTCGGTAGGCTCTACACTTGGGATGCAGCTAAAAAGGCTTGCCCTGCTGGGTTCCGCTTGCCTACGCATGCCGACTTCGAAAGCCTCTGGACTGCGGCAGGTGCCGACTTTAACGCGGGCTACTTGATCAAGGCCGATTACGGCTGGTCGGGGGAAACCAACGGCAACGATACACTTAAATTTTCGGCCATGCCTGCGGGCAACCGTTTCGATGACGAAACCTACGGCAATACCGCAAAATTCGCCTTCTTCTGGAGTGGCGACGACTCCTCCGAAGGCGTTGCTCCCGGCTCTGCCCGCGTGTGGTACCTCACCAGTAAATCCATGGCGTTCGGCTACATGTCCAAGCCCAAGAACTTCGGATTCTCGGTTCGATGTGTGAGGGATTAGGGGGATTGTTCATCAGTGAAAGCGAGATAAGACAAAATGCTCATTTCATTTCGCATTTTGCCCTCCGGGTTTTGGCTTTGCCAAAATCACTAAATCACGCAAAATTCGCTTCGCTCATGGCGTGATTTAGTCGAACTCACGACTTCGTCGCTCGTTCTTGATCTCGCTATATTCTTATTGGGAATAGCGAGATTGCCGAAACGGTCTTGTTATTCCCGTTTCGCCCTTCGGGCTTGCCTGCAACGTTGTTGCAGGACAAGGCTTCCGCTCTACGTTTCACTTCGTTCACTAAGAGCGTAATCGAACTCACTTCGTGAGTTCTCATCTCGCGCTGATTGCAATAAAAAAACGAAAGGACACCTAAATGGTGTCCTTTTCGTTTTTATCGGAATAGCGAGATTCGAACTCACGACCTCTTGCTCCCGAAGCAAGCGCTCTACCAGGCTGAGCTATATTCCGGTTCGGTGGTCCAATAATAGAAAAAAGTGAAAGAAATTTAAAGGGTAGAGGCGCAAAAAAGTGAAAAAAGGTCTCTTTTTTTACTTTTTCAGGCGCTTCTGGGGGCGTTTTGCGGGGGCGGGGAGCGGTTTGCCTAGAATCATGATGCTCGAACCGGCGTTGTCGGGCTCGACTTTGTACAGCTGGATGCGGTTGCTCCATTCGGAACGGACCTTGCGGTCAATAATCCGCTTCACGTTGCCGTAGCTTGGATTGCCGCCGCCGTGGATGACCCGCAGTACCTTGAGGCCTGCAATCATCAGGTCATCGATGCGCCGCTCGACGGCTTCCGCCGCCTCGTCCGAGGTCATGCCGTGGAGGTCGATTTCATCTTCGGGTACGGGCAGTTCCCAGGCGCTGGGGTTGCGGCGCATCTTGCGCCCGCGCGGGGAGCGCGCGGGACGTTCGGCGGCGTTCGCTTCGGCTTCTTTCCGCGCCTGCTCGTCCTTATCTTCCATGTGGTGGTTCTTGATCCACTCGAGCTGAAATTCTTCTTCCTGATTTAAGGGCATGGGTTTCTCCGGCTGCACGAACTTTTGGTCTCTCCCAATCGCTGGCATGCGCCTTAAAAAATAGCTTTTTTCCTTATTTTTATGGAATCTTGCGCCTTTCTTTTATTATATTCAATAATGTAAGAATTTTGTGAGGTTTTTGTGATGGTGCGTTGTGTTAGGCTTTTCTTTGTGCTGCTTACGCTGGCATTGGTCGTGGGGTGTTCCAAGGGCGAGTCTCCTGAAAACGAGGTCTTCGCCGTAAGTGACTTGGCCCATAAGAAGGTGGGCGTCATTAAGGGGACGACTGCCGAGGCTTATGCGATGGAGCTGGGAAACGGTTCCATGGATATGAAATTCGAATCTTATCCGTCGCTCAAAGATATGGTGGAGCCCCTGCTTCAGGGGGAACTGGACGCAATTTTGAGTGACGATGTCCCGGCAAAGGTTCTTGTTGACAGTGACCCCTCGCTGCGGATTTTGGATGAGGCGCTTAAGGAAGAATCGTATGCGGGGGTTATCGCTAAGGAAAAATGGGGCTTACTTGATTCGGTCAACGTGGCACTGATTCAGATGCGTGCGACGGGTGTTTACGATTCTATTGTGAGATCTTATGTCGGTGGAGATGCCAAGTATAGGGTCCCGTTGGGCCCTGCGAATGGACCTGTCCTGAAAGTGGCGACCTATGCGAAATTTCCTCCTTTTGTCTACTATAATGAAAAGAAGGAGCTTGTTGGTTCCGACGTCGAGATTGTCCGTTATGTGGCGGATTACCTGGAACGCCCGCTCGAAATTATCGATATGGATTTCGGGAAAATTATCGATGCCGTGCGCGACGGTCAGGCTGACCTCGGTTTTGCCGCTTTTTCTGTGACCGAAGAACGTAAGCAGCTGATTGACTTTACCGATAACTACGCGACATCCAGGATTGTCGTGGTCGTGCGTAGCGGCAAGACAAAATCATTTTTTCAAGGGATAAAGGATTCGCTTTTCGGAAAATAATTTGCTTTTTCTATTTTTGGAGTAGGTATTATTATGCATACTCTTTATATCGTCGCGACCCCGATCGGGAACATGGAAGATATCACTTATCGCGCCGTGCGGATTCTGAAGGAAGTGCCGCTGGTGCTTGCCGAAGACACTCGCCATACGCGGGTGCTGTTTGACAATTACGGCATCGATACCCCGATGGAGGCGTACCACGACTTCAACAAGGAAAAGGTGACTCCTCGGTATGTGGAATTCCTGAAGAATGAAGGTGACATTGCGCTCGTGAGTGATGCGGGAACGCCCGGTGTGGCAGACCCTGCGTTCAATCTGGTGCGCGAGTGCGTTCGCGAAGGTATAGACGTGCGTGCGGTTCCTGGCGCTTGCGCCATGATTACGGCGCTGGTTTCGAGCGGTATGCCGACGGACCATTTCAGCTTCCAGTATTTTTCGCCGAAGAAGAGCGCCCAGCGCATTCACCTCCTCGAAAAGCTCAAGGACGAGGAGGCTACGCAGATTTTTTACGCGAGTCCGCACAATATCGACAAGTTCGTCGAAGAAATTGGCCAGGTTTTCGGTGAAATCAAGATTGCCCTGATGCGCGAGCTGACCAAGAAGTTCGAGGAACACCTGATCGGGACTCCGAGCGAGATTACGGCGCATTTCAAGGCGCATCCGCCCAAGGGTGAATTCGTGCTGATTTTCAACCCCCAGGACAAGAGCGGGCTCTGATGCTTGAAAGAATGAAGTCGCTGCTGAAAGCGCTCCCGAAAATTTACTGGATTTATGTAGCGGTCCTTTTGGTCGCTGAAGTTGTCGTGTTTGCAATGCGGCCTGATTCGCCGGGGCTTTACACGATGAACTTGCAGTGGTTGCCGCTCTCGCTCTCGGTGCCGTTCCTGATTTTTAGGGGCATCCGTCAGAATTTCAAGCGGATGCTTTATGCGTTCGCGCTGCTTTCGTTCCTGTTCCTTGCGCTGGACTATAATATAGGTGACTTGGCCGGTGCAGGACATGCGGGGCTTGTCCAGGTGGTTCTGGCATTTTGCCCCATCGGACTTTTCTGGCTGATTCTGTTTGCGGTTTGGAATTTCTCGCATTTGAAAAATCGCGATTCGCTCGTGGCGCTACTGCTTTCCTCTTTTGGCTGGGGGCTGTATGCGTTTGCGTATCCGCCAATGCCGCTTGGCCCCGCCGCCTTGCTGTTGCTGATGCCGTGGTTTATAGTCCTGAACCGTTACACGCGTGGACAGGCGATGTTTGCGACCTTCTGGTCGGGCATGCTCTACAATGCGGTCAACTACTACTGGATCTATAACGTGATGCATGTGGAGACGGCGCCTTCGGGATTGATTCTTTTCGGATTGATTCTGTTGATTGCCTTCTTTAGTGCCTACAACACCTTGGCGGGTTTTGCGTATACTCTTGCGAAGGATGCTCCGCGAAAGTTCCGCCCTGTTTTCCTGCTGCTTTATCCGGTGTTCTATGCGGGACTTGAAATGACGCGTACCTACGGCGACTTTGCGTTCCCGTGGAGTCATCTGGGTTATGTTTTCGGGAACCAGCTGGAATTGATCCAGATGCTTTCGTATATCGGAATTTTCGGCTATACGATTCTCGTGGTGGCCTCGAACCAGGCCGTGGCGCATGTGTTTTGCAGGGCGCGTAATTTGAAAAAGGCGGTTCCCGTTTTGGCGCTCCCGGCGGTCATTTTTGTGGCGTTGCTCGTGCAGGGGAGTGTCGTGCTCTCGAAACCCGAGGCGGCACCTTTTTACGGTACGGATCGCGAAGGCTCTCCGAATATTGCCTTGGTGCAGCCGAGCATCCAGCAGGGGGCCAAGTGGAGCAAGGAACGTTTTGATGCCATCGTGAAAAAGACGGTCGGCATGGTGAACGATAGTGTCAAGGATGGCGCGGATTTGATTGTTCTGGCTGAAACTGCCATACCGGATCACATTCGCAGGCAACCTCGCGTAATTGATCTTCTGCACAAAACTGCTGACGAAAAGAAGGCTAGCATTTTGACGGGCGCCCTCGACTATCGGAGAAATCCGCCGGGAAGCGTGCGCAAGTTCGATATCTACAATGCCGCATTCCTGTTCACGCCAGGCGTCGGAGGCTATCCCGATCGCTACATCAAGAAGCACTTGGTTCCGTTCAGCGAACGAATCCCCTTCGACGAAGTCTTCCCGATTCTGAACTACGTGGATTTGGGCGAGGGCGATTTTGTGGCGGGCAAGGAAACTCCCGTTTATCGTCCGTTCCATTGGACGCCCTACATCTGCTATGACGCCATTTTCGGTGACCTGGTGCGCGAGGCTATCCGCAGCGGTTCACGCCTGATGGTGAACATTACGAACGACGGCTGGTTCGGCCGGAGTTCCGCCCCTTACCAGCACTTGAACTTGATCCGTTACCGTGTGGTTGAAACAGGAATGCCCGTGGCTCGCCTTGCAAATAGTGGAGTCTCGGTGTTTATTGACCAGTACGGCCATTTTGACGACAATACGGAAATCTTTACTGACCGCGTTATCCAGAGGAAGGTCCCGCTTAGGACTCGCGACACGGTCTACACGCATATCGGCGATGCGGTGGAAATGACGCTGCTCGTTTTCGGCGTGCTGTATTTGCTAGTTGCGTTGCTGGTGGCCTGGTTGCAGGCGAAAAAGACGCGTAAGGTGGCGGTCGCCTGACTTAAAAATCCTGTGCCGAGTTGAGGTCGGTGTATCTTCCCATCTGCGTCTCGAACTTGAGGCGCTCAATTAATTTCCGGTGCATTTCCTGCGAGGCGTCGTTGACGAGGTCTGCGCGCATACGCCCGAACCAGAAGGCTTCGACATGTTCGCTTTCCTCGAATTCCGCCGAGAATGCCAATGCTCCGTTGCAGAGAAGGCGAACGTCCATGTGGTAATGCCATGTTTCGCTGACGGGAAGCGCGGGCCAGAAGGGGATAAAGGCCGCTCCGATGCCCCAGCCGCTCGTCTCGTTGTCCGGGAGGACCTTTGCCGAAATATGGGCGGTGCCGCGGCAATTCCCCATGGGATAGAATGTGGTGTCGATGGCGGCCGAATAGGCGTTTTGCAGATTGGAATCCAGATCGGAAGTCTTGTCTCCGAAGGTGAATTGGATCGGGTCGAAGAAGGATGCCGTTTTCGGGTATTCCTGGAGATCGTATTTCGTGAGGCTTACGGAACAACTTACGAAAAATCCGCAACAGATTGTTGCCATTGCAAACAAAAA